>WNGQ01015848.1_pt1 | contig 16172 bp, 10 predicted proteins | sample 5407661 | NCBI WGS metagenome assembly WNGQ01 (sample SAMN13153382, study PRJNA577476) | soil metagenome | isolation source: 60 cm soil or saprolite under Garry oak tree replicate 2 | place: USA:California | collected 2016-06-15 | reverse complement strand
GCAAATGGTACGAGGAGCGTATCGCGGAATGCGGCGGGATCGACCTGCAGATCCTGGGCATCGGCTCCGACGGCCACATCGCCTTCAACGAGCCGACGAGCTCGCTGAGCTCGCGCACGCGGCTCAAGACGCTGTCCAAACAGACCATCGATGACAACGCGCGGTTCTTCGAGCACCGGGAGGACGTGCCTGTCTATGCCATCACCATGGGCGTCGGCACCATTCTCGATGCGCGTCAGCTCGTGCTGGTGGCGAGCGGGAAAACTAAGGCCAAGGCGATCGCGCAAGCCGTGGAGGGGCCGGTTACCAGCATGGTGACGGCGAGTGCACTCCAGCTGCACCGGGACTCGATCGTGATCGTCGACGAGGAGGCCGCGACTGGTTTGACGATGCGCGCCTACTACGAGTTCATCTACGCGGCGAAGCCGGCGGCGCCGAGGGCATAGCCACGAGGATCGACATGCGAACCATTTCACTCGTTTTTGTCCTATTCCTGTTGACTCAGCCTGTCGATGCACAAAGGCGCGCGATCGTCTACACCACGGCCGAGAGCACCAGCTTCCGGCTGACGCCCGCCGACACGCTGATGTTCAAGCCGTCGGAGCCGACCTCCGAAGGGAAGGTGTACGTCTTCGTCGATCCGCGGAAAACGTTCCAGCCTTTCATCGGCATAGGCGGGGCGCTGACCGATGCCGCGGCGGAGACGTTCGCGAAGCTTCCGCCTGCACGACAGGAAGAGTTGCTGCAGGCGTATTACAGCGCCGACCGCGGGATCGGGTACACCCTCGGCAGGACCAACATTCACAGCTGTGACTTCTCGAGCGAGAGCTACACGTACGTCGAGGAGGGGGACAAGGACCTCAAGTCCTTTTCCATCGCGCACGACCTGCGCTTCAGGATCCCGCTCATCAAGCAAGCGATGGCCGCGAGCGGGAACCGGCTCAAGCTGTTCGCCAGTCCCTGGAGCCCGCCTGCGTTCATGAAGGACAACAACGATATGCTGCACGGCGGCCACCTGCGCCCGGATTACGCTGAGGCCTGGGCACTCTACTACGCGAAGTTCATCCAGAGTTATCGCAAAGCAGGCGTGCCGGTATGGGCGATCACCATCCAGAACGAGCCGATGGCCGTGCAGCGGTGGGAATCCTGCGTCTATCAGGCGCAAGACGAGCGGGATTTTCTCAAGAACCACCTGGGCCCGGTCATGGCGCGGCAGGGGCTGGGCGACGTCCACATCATGGTGTGGGATCATAACCGCGACCTGATCATCCAGCGGGCCCAGGCGATCTTCGACGATTCGGCAGCCGCGAAGTACGCCTGGGGGATGGGATTTCACTGGTATGAAGATTGGTCGGGCGGACAGCAGATGTACGAAAACGTGGCCCTCGTGAATCGTCTCTACCCCGACAAACACATCCTCTTTACCGAGGGCACGCCGGCGACGTTCGATTCGACTGGCTATGGACGGTGGAGCCTGGGAGAGGCGTACGGGCGATCGATGATCAACGATTTCAATTCCGGGACCGAGGGATGGACCGACTGGAACATTCTGCTCGATGAGCGCGGGGGCCCGAACCACGTGGGGAATTTCTGCTTCGCCCCGATCCATGCCGACACGCGCACCGGCAAGCTCATCTACACCAATTCGTACTACTACATCGGCCACTTCTCCAAGTTCATCCATCCCGGTGCGCGACGCATCGTCGCGTCACCCAGCCGCAGCATGCTGCTCGCCACGGCCTTCGTGAACGAAGATGGCACGGTGGCCGTCGTCGTCATGAACCCCACAGCGCGAGGTGGGCAATACTTCATCGCGGTCGGGTCGTCGTCGGTGGAGATCAGCTCGCGGCCACACTCGATCCAGACGGTGGTCTTCAAGGCTCCGTGAGGGCACCGGGTGGAGGTTGCGGGTGGCACGTGGTCGTCCCGGGTGGTCCTTACTCGTGCAGCACCTGATGCACCGCAGCGATCGCGATCGATCCCTCGCCCACGGCCGAGGCCACCCGTTTCAAGCTTCCGGACCGGACATCGCCGATCGCGAAGACTCCGGGGCGGCTCGTTTCGAGCAGATGGGGAGGGCGGGCGAGCGGCCACTTCGCGGTGGCCAGGTCTTCCGGCAACAGGTCCGGTCCCGTCTTGAGGAACCCCTTGTCGTCGAGCACGAGGCAACCGGCCAGCCAGTGAGTGCTGGGCACCGCGCCGGTCATGGTGAAGACATGCCGGATGCCGTGCGTCTCGACTAGCCCGGTCTGGTTATCGCGCCAGCCCACGCGCTCGAGGTGACCGTTGCCCTCGAGGCTCACGATCTCCGTTTCCACGTGCCGGACGATGGCCGGATGGTCTTCGATGCGACGGATCAGGTAGCGCGACATCGTGTCGGCGAGGCCGGCCGAGCGGATTACCATATGCACCCGCCGGGCGGTCTCCGCCAGGAACACGGCGGCTTGGCCCGCGGAGTTGCCGCCGCCCACGACGATCACTTCATCACCGGCGCACAGCTGCGCTTCCATGAACGTGGCGGCGTAGTATACCCCGGCGCCTTCGAACTGCGACAGGTTCTCAATCGGGAGCCGGCGATACTCGGCGCCCGTGGCGATGATCACGGCGCGTGCCGGCAGCCGTTGCCCGTCCCCAATGTCGAGCGCGTACGGGGCGCGGTCGCAGCCCAGGCGTCGTGCGCTCCCGATCATCAGCTGGGCCCCGAACTTCTGTGCCTGGCTCGTGGCGCGGGACGCCAGATCCAGACCGGTGATCCCCGTTGGAAAGCCGAGGTAGTTCTCGATCCGAGAGCTCGAGCCGGCCTGGCCTCCAGGCGCGATGGACTCCACGAGCAGAACATCCAATCCCTCCGACGCCCCATATACGGCCGCGGCCAATCCCGCGGGTCCCGCCCCGACGATGAGCAGGTCCCGAACCTGGGTCTGGTCGATTGCGTCGTTGAAGCCGAGGGCATCGGCGAGCTGCTGATTGGTCGGGTTGCGGAGCACGACCTCGCTGCAGGTGATCACTACGGGGATGTCGGCGGCCGTCACGTGGAAGCGATCGAGCAGCTCCTGGACGCCGGCGTCGCGGTCCAGGTCGAGCATCGTGTGGGGATGCCCGTTGCGGGTGAGGAACTCGCGGACGCGGAGCGTCCCCTTGCAATGCGGGGACCCCAGGACCACGACATCGCTCACGCCGCGGGCGATCAATTCCAGCCGACGCAGGATGAAGGCGCGCATGAAGAGGGTGCTCAGCTCACTGTCGGTCTGGATGAGCGCCAGCAGGTCGTCGCGACTGACCTCGATGACCTCGCTGTCCATTCCTGCCCGGACCTGAGCGAGCCCGCGGCGGCCCGACAACATGGTGGCTTCACCGGTGAACATCCCCGGGCTGAAGGATATCACGACCTCTTCGGTGGCCGACGGGCGGATGACGTCGATCCGCCCCGCCAGGACGACGAAGATCCGCGCTACACTCTCCCCCGCATGGACCAGTACTTCGCCCTGCGCGACCTGGCGCCGGCGCCCGTGCGGCGCAATGCGCGCGAGCTGCGCCGGCGTGAGGGTCGGATAGAGGCGATCGGGGCGCGATGCGGGCGCCGGCGAGATGCCGTCTGTCAGCGGTGGCGTAGTGGCGGTGGTCATCGCGTTCTCCCTAAACCTAATGTCGATGCGCGACGGAGAGCGCGTATACCGCCGCGCGGAGCGGCACCAGGGGATCGTCGGACAGCTCGACGCCGGCGGTGAGGTAGATCGGACTGAACATGAGGGACCGTTGCAGCTCGTCGTTCTTCGGCGCCACGGCGGTCAGGCTGATGGTCCCGAGCTCGACCCGCTGGCGGTCGTCAGGCCACACCATGGACCCATCTTTGGTCTGGTCCCCCGGGTTCGCCAGCTGGACGTAGAGCCGGAACTGGACCGGGCCTTGCGCCAGGCGCTGCGGCAGCTCGTCGAACAGGTAATTGGGCCCCGCCTTCGACGCGGCGGCGGAGTCGAGGCTCGAGAGGCCGGCGACCGGAATGATCTGGTAGCGCCCGGGTCGCTTGGTCCCCTTCGCGTCGACGAACACGAACGCGTTGTTCCCAAAATAGGCCAGCGTGGCGAAGCTCGCCGGCAACGGCTTGTTGTCGAGCACGAACTTCAGGGCCCGCGGGTGGCTGCCGAGGAAGGCCTCGACCGGCGAGGGATGCGGGCTGTCGGCGCGGGTGGCGGCGATCGCCTTGAGAAACGCCAGGAAGTCCTCACCGGTGCCCACCACGAAGCCGTTGTGCGAGACCGCCACGATGTCGGTAAAGGCGCCGCCGGAAAGCGCGAACCGGATAGCGATGCCGCGCGGCACGGCACCGGGGTCGGTGTCGGGAATATTGGGCACCCCGCTCGCGTTCGAGAAGCGCACGGTCACGGGGACCGTGCTACCCGTGAGATGCGCCGCCCGGCTCAGCGACGACGCCCCCGCCGCGGCGGTGAACGTCCCTGTCACCACGAGGCCCTTCGCGTGATTGAACCGGTAGCCCGTGTGAATGCCCCCGGCGAGCAGCACCAACTGGTCGGCGATCTGCTGCGGGAGGCTCTTCTCCTGCCCGGCAAGAACGAGCGGAGCACAAGCGAGACTGCAAGCCAGGCTGACGCGAAGCGACCATCGTGTGAACATACGAACCCCCTGAGAAGGATAGTCCGGCTAACGCCGATCAATCCGCGTCGACGTCAACGACCGCAGTGGCAAAGGCCCGCGGAGCTTCCTGCGGCCGATTGTGCCCGACGCCGCTCACGTGATTGGGGTTGTCGAAGGACGCCGCGCTGCGATTGAATGTAGCATCATCGAAGTCCCATTGCGGCGATGCGAGGTGCCTAATGAGCTTCGCGAAATCACGGCGGTGTCTTGGTTCATGTGGAATCATCCGAACGTGAACGCGAACGCCTCCACACCGGGATCGAGAAACTCGATCTCGAAGTGGCGATCCGCGATCGGCCGCGACTGGCGGATCAGTTGATACAGGCGCTGCTGAATCACTGTGCCCTCGCCCTGCGCGTCCACGTCGATGCCGTGCGCGCTGCCGGGTGGTTGGCCATCGACGCGCACGCGGAACCGCACCGACGTCCCCTTCGCCGCCGGTCCCAGGACCATATGGAGATCGCGGGCGTGAAAGCGTGAGACGATCCGACCGGTGGCCTCGGTGAGCGTGACCGCGTGCCTGCCGATTGTCCAGGTGCCGACCACCGTCCATTCGTTCAAACTCAGCTTCGCCGCGTCGCGGTTGGAGACGAAGCCCTCGGTGCGCTCGGAGCCGAGGTAGTTCTCCGAGGAGCGCAGGTTGTCCCAGTCGGCGGCTACTTCGATACCGCGGGCGTCGGGCGTCACCATGTCACGCCCGATGCCGCCCACGCCGGCCTCCATTAGCAACTTCTGGATCATGGCCTCGGCATCGTCGTATTCGCCCTCCCCGAACTGATGATGCCGGATCCCGCCGTTCGCGTCGATGAAGTAGAGCGCGGGCCAGTACCGGTTATCGAACCCGTTCCAAATCGCGTAGTCGTTGTCGACCGCGACCGGGTAGTCCACACGCATTTCTTTCACGGCGCGACGCACGTTCTCGATGTCGTGCTCAAAGCCGTACTCCGGCGTGTGCACACCGATCATGACCAGTCCGCGGCCCTGGTACTTCTCCGCCCACGCGCGTACGTACGGCAGCGTCCGCAGCCAGTTGATGCAGGTGTAGGTCCAGAAGTCGACGAGCACCACCTTCCCGCGCAGGCCCTCGGCAGAGAGCGGCGGCGAATTCAACCACGTGGTTGCGCCCCGGAGCGCCGACAACCCGCCGTCCGCCACGACTCCCCTCCCGTGCAGCAGAGACTTGGTTGCGCCGAGCATCGCGGCCGCCGTCGTGAGAAAGGAGCGGCGGCCCTGGTTCATTGCCCCGCCGCCTGTTCGATCAGTCGCGCAACGTCGGCCGGGTGCGAGAGGAACGGGACGTGACTCGACTTGACCTCGGTCGTTTTCGCTCCCATGCGCTTGGCGTAGAACCGCTCGAGGTCGGGATTGATGGCTTTGTCGTCCTGTGACACGAGGTACCACGACGGGATCGTTTTCCATGCCGCCTGGTCCACGGTGGCGCCGAACACGCTGCCAATGATCGGCTTCTGTGTCGCGGCAAAGACGCGTGTCTCCACCTCGGGCAGATCGGCGGCAAAGACTGTATGGAACTGCGCGGGGTCGACGTACAGGAACCCGGCCTTATCGGGCCGGAGCGCCGCGCCGAGCGAGGCCGGGTACTGGTCGCCGAACTTCCCGATCGGCTCGCCGACGTCGGGCGCGAACGCCGCGATATAGACCAGCGACTTCACATTGGAGCTCCCGGCCGCGGCGGCGGTGATCACGGCCCCGCCATACGAGTGCCCGACGAGGACCACTGGTCCGGTTTGCGCGTCGACGACGCGCTTTGTCGTCTCGACGTCCGCGGCCAGCGAAGTGAGCGGATTCTGCACCGCGATCACGGTGTAGCCGTCGCGCTGCAGGATCGGGATCACCTTCTGCCAACTCGAGCCGTCGGCGAAGGCCCCGTGGACCAGCACGATCGTCGGCTTCCCGCCCCTTGCCGTCTGCGCCGAGGCAGAAGGCGCCTGCAGCGCGACCGCTATAGCGATCGCGCCGGCGCTCACGACGATTCTTGTTTGGGATACGCGCGCTCGGCCCAACTCTGCGGGGCTTGATAGATCTCGTCCGGATACGCCATCACGGCTACCGGGATCTGAACGCCTCGGGCGTCGAAGAAGCCCCCCTTGCCGCCCAGCTGCTGTGTGCTCCAATAGAGCCGCGCCGAGGAGACTGCCGTGTTGGTCAACCAGTAGAGCGTGATGTTGTCGAGGATGTCGTCGCGCGACAGCCCCTCAGTGGCTCCGTCAAAGACCCGCACGATGAGCTCCTCGCTGCGCGCGTCGTGGTCGAGCATCCAGGCCGCGAGGCCGACCGGTGAATCGGCGAGCGCGTACAGCGTCTGGGGGCGGAGCGCCATCTCGTTGGCGTAGCCGAGCCCCTTCTTATAGAAGAAGGCGAGCTGGTCCCAGGCGCGCCGCTCGTCGGCTGTCAGCGTGGCCGGGGGCGCCTCGCCACGGGCCATGGCCTGCGCGATCTCGGGCGGCACCGTGGCCGACATGTTGGTCGAGATACCAAGCAGTCCCGCGGGTTGCTGCAGCGCCATCACCTCCGACACAGCGTTCCCCCAGTCGCCGCCCTGTGCGACGTAGCGCGTGTAGCCGAGTCGTTGCATGAGCTCCGCCCACGCGCGCGCGATGCTGACGGGGTGCCAGCCGGCAGCGGTCGGCTTGCCGGAGAATCCGTAGCCCGGCAGCGACGGAATCACCACGTGGAACGCGTCCGCGGCCGTCCCGCCAAATGCCGTCGGGTTGGTGAGCGGCTCGATGATCTTCAGCTGCTCGATGATCGAGCCGGGCCAGCCGTGCGTGACGATGACGGGCAGCGCGTTCGGGTGCTTCGATTTCACGTGAATGAAATGCACGTCGAGCCCGTTGATCTCGGTGGTGAACTGCGGCAGTGCAGTCAACTTTGCCTCGCACTTCTTCCAGTCGTATTCGTTTCCCCAGTAACGTGCGAGGTTCTGCATCGCGTGGAGCGGCACGCCGTCCGATGAATCCGGCACCCATTCCCGCTCGGGCCATTTGGTGGCGTTGATGCGGCGGCGCAGGTCGGCCAGATCAGCGTCCGAAGCCTTGAAACGAAACGGACGAATGTCGGTTGCACCACTACTCGTCGGTCGCGCGACGTCGGTCAGAGCGTGTGTCATGGCGTTAACCCTCCCAAAAAGTCCTAATGGCCCAGCGGCAACGGTTGCCGCTGCAACCCCGACAAAGCGACGGCGATCGACATCAGGCGGCTTTGACATATCGTGTCTCCCTTCACCATCCAGCACGCGTCGCAGGACTGCGGGCCAGAACCCGGCTCGCCACCACGACCCACACCAGGCCGATGATGGGCCAGACGAACCGCGCATAGGCGCCGTCCGGGGCCCAGAATCCACCGCTCAGCCACGTGGTGCCGCCCAGCACGCCGAGCACGACAGCTCCGACGCAGGTCCCGAACAGCGCGTTCGAGATCAGCCCGGCCCGCCAGAGTCCGAACGACCCCGACATAATCAGCATCGCGCGCGGGAACGAGCTCAACACGACCAGGGCCCACACGAAGTCATTCAGTCCCGCCGTGACCGTCTGATTTCCGGAGCCGGCGATCGAGTACGCGAGGGCTGCGCTTACCGTGAGGAGGACGAGAAACAGTCCGCCGACCGCTGCGCTCGAGGCGGTCGCCGCCGCGCCCCAACCGTCCTGTCCCGCATCCGCCAAAGTGCTCCTGAGCGCCGCCGCAAACCACATGAGGTTGAGGACATTCAGGCCGGAGAAGGTCGCAGCGATCAGGATTCGCGTGCGATGGCCGTCGTAGAACGCCGCGAGTGCGTCGGCCGATGCGCCGACCTGCGGCTGATAGCCGTAGATGACGTACGCGATGATGGCGAAGACGACGAAGTTGATGCCGCTCAAACGCCACAGGCGTTCCCAGAACCCGCGGGTGGTGTACACACTGGTGGATGAGGCCATGGCTGTGGTGGATGCGCTCATGAGGATCTCCCCTCGAGCTGAAGGTGAATTCGGAAGCCCCGCCATATCGTCATAGGATCTCGTCGATCCGGTGCACCGCTCCGTCTGGGCGCGCCTCACCAACACCGACGGCGACGATGCGATTCAGGAACGCGTATGTTTCCGTCGAGGTCTCGAACCGCGGCAGGGTTCGAAAGTAGTAGCGTGCGGGGTCGACGACCTCTCCACGGCCGAGGGCGGCAATAGCGTCAGCCGGGCCATGGCGCAGCCCCTGAAAGGTCATGTAGATCAGCGCATGATCGTCCGTCTCCAGCGTGATGCGCAGGTCCAACTCCAGCACGCCGTCGGGGCGCAGCAACAGCCAGTCACCTCCTCCAGGCAGCACCTTGCCGCGCAGCCGCGGGCCTTCGAAGTCCCCTCCCGTGACCGGCACGATGCTCCGGATGCCGTGGGGCACCGTCCCGAGCTTTTGCGGCGGAGCGGCGGCGATCTTCACCGTCATCAGTGGTCGCGACGTCATGGCGGTCTTTCCCTCGCTCGGAATGAGAACGCGGTTGTCGGCGTAGGCGTCCTGCGTGAATCCGGCCAAGGCTGTCGCAGCGACTGCCTTGAGCACGTCCCGGCGACGAATGCCCATGGCTAGAGGATCTCGTCGATCGTGTAGATCGGTCCGGTCGCGCGGCGATCGCCCGACGCGATAGCGATCAATCGGTTCAAGAATTCATACTGCGGCGCGCTCGTTTCGAACCTGGGAGCGGTCCGGAAGTAGTACGTGGACGGATCGACGGACTCGCCTCGCGCGAGCGCCGCGAGCACCTCAGGCGGGCCATGACGGAGGCCGAAGGACGTCATGCTGATCAAGGCCCCGTCGTCGGTCTCGAGCGTGATGCGCAGGTCGAGCTCGAGAACGGCGTCGGACCGCAAGAGGGTCCAGTCACCTCCGCCCGGCAAGACCCTGCCGCGCAGGCGTGGGCCTTCGAAGGTTCCGCTCGTGATCGGCGCGATGACGCGTGTGCCATGCGGCACCGCGCCCAGCTTTTGAGGCGGCGGTACGACGACCTGGAGCGTCATCAGCCGGCGTGAAGTCATGTGTCTCGAGCTATCGCAACGACTTGAACGCCGCGCCCAGGGCCACCTGAAGAGCGCAGACACGGAGGCTGAGAGCTCGCATGGCGGACTCCGAGAGAGAATGCTTCCGGCGACCGCTTGGTGAGTCCGGCAGCGCGAGCTGTTCCAACCCATGACTCGCGGCAAAAAAAAGGACCGGCCAAGCGGGTACCGCTCAGCCGGTTTCGCGATTTGCTCCCCTCGAGGCATAGGCGAGCCGCACGACATCGCGCCTCGGGGATCAGTGCATCTGAGTGACGGTGCAATATGCTTGCGAGCGGGTCGGTCGCAAGGGCAAGTCGGCCGGCCTCACATGGCCGCCAGGCTCCGCCTCCCTCACGCCCTCACGGCACCACCGCCAACTCGACCAGCCGGGAGTCCGCCTGGCCCTGATCGTCCACCGCCCGCACCATGAATGAGCCGGGTGTTTCCGCCCTCCAAGCGAGGCTCCCGCCCGGTGGTGCTTTGCCCACGAAGGTCTTCCCCACGAACCAGTAGACCTCCCGCACTCCCGCGCCGGTGGTGGCGCGCAGCGTGATGATCTCCTGGCCGAGTCGCTTGGCGCGCAGGGAATACACCACGCCTCGCAGTGGGGAAGTGATCTGCGGCCGGGTGCTCCCTTGAGATTCGGCGAGATGCGTCTCGCACCTCGGATCGAAGGGCGGCGGCGTCCGGCGAGGAAGGCCCGCTTGCTGGAACAGTTTGAGTAAGTCGGAGCCCCACATTTCGTAAACGACGCGATGCACGGGCCCAGCGGTGTACGGTGGACAGGCCCGCAGCCCGGTACGGTCGTCGATGAGCAACGCCTGGTGCAGGGTGCTCACGCGGATCGGCGACTTGCCGGGGATGAACCACGTCGGCACGGTCCGCGGGCAGTCGGCATTGGGGAGATCCCCTGAGGCCGCGCACACATCCACCATGGTCAAGCCCGCGGGGAAGGTGCGTATTGGCTCCGCCAACGACGGCTCCACGGCCTCGACCGCGTCCACGACTCGGAAGAAGAGCGGAGCCGCCACCTGGACGCCGACGAACGCGGGATTTCCTGATCCGTCAAAGTTCCCGACCCAGACGGCCAGGATGTACGGACCGAACATCCCGATGGTCCAGGCATCGCGGAACCCATAGGATGTGCCTGTCTTCCAGTAGACGGGCAGGGGACCGGGCGTGGCAGCGGAAACGTCGCCGGGCCGGGGGTTGTCCTTGAGCATGTCCAGCGTGACGTAGCTCGCCTCGGCGCTCAGCAGCCGGACGCCGGCGCTCGTGGGTTGGTCGGCCCGATACCGCACCGGGCGCACCACACCGCGATTGGCCAACGCGCCGTACAGCGAAACCAATTCTTCCATGGTGAGTGAGCCGCCACCGAGCACCAGCGCCAGCCCGTAGTACTCACGAGACCGTAGGCCCGAAACGCCCGCCAGCTCCAGGAAACCATACAGGTCGGGCTGGGAGAGCTGCGCGGCGACGTACACCGCCGGCACGTTGCGACTGCGGATCAGCGCGTCCTTGGCGGTGAGCGGTCCCACGAATCGGCCGTCGAAGTTCTCCGGGCTGTAGGCACCGAAGGCGGACGGGGCGTCCTTGAGCACGGTCATCGGATGCAGCACGCCCTGATCGAGCCCCAGTGCGTAGATGAACGGCTTGAGGGTGGAGCCCGGAGAGCGCTTGGCGGCGGTGCCGTTCACCTGGCCTGCAATCTCTTTATTGAAGAAGTCCGCCGACCCGACCAGTGCCTTCACGTCCATGGTTCGCGAGTCCACCAGCATCGCGGCGGCGTTGTGCACGCCGAGCCGAGCCTGCGCGGCGACGTAGCCTCTGATGTGGCGCTCCAGCAGGGCCTGCAGCCGCCGGTCGAGCGTGGTGTGGACTTCCGAGGCGCCACCGACATCCGCCAACACCGCGTTGACAAGGTGCGGCGCCCGGAACGGCAGCTCTCCCGGTGATCCGATCCGCATGGCGAGTTTCCGCCTGGTCCTGCCCCCGCGCCCGGCGCCCGGCGCGTCGGGTTTTGCGGCAGGACCGCGAGCGTCAAGGCTTCAGACACCGTCAACTGGCTCGGATCCTTGCCGAAGTAGATGAGGCTCGCCGCCGCCGCGCCCTCGAGGTTGCCGCCATAGGGGACGAGGTTGAGATACGCCTCCAGGATCTCGCGCTTGGTGTAGCAGAGCTCGAGCTGCACAGCGCGCCCGATCTGAGCCAGTTTGCCGCCGGGCGTGGAGGAGCGAATGCCGTAGAGGATGCGGGCGAGCTGCATGGTGATCGTCGAGCCTCCCTGGCGGCGCCCGCCGACGACGTAGGTCTGCCACGTGCCGCGTACCAGCGCCAGCGGATCGGCGCCCGGATGAAGCCAGAAGTGCCCGTCCTCCTGCAGCAGCGTCGCGTCCACCAACAGTGGCGAAACCCGATCGAGCGGCACCCAGGCGCGGTACTTTTCGTCCGGAGAGAGCGTCAGCCGCAGCAGGCCGCCGCCATCGTCGTACACGGCGGTGGACGTTAGGAATCGCGCCCGCAACGGTTGATGCGGAATGACGCGCGGCAACACCCAGAACGCCGCGACGCCGGCGCACGCCGCGATTCCCGCGCGTCGTAACCAGCGCACGATCGCCGCTCGAGTCGAACGCGTCATTTCGGACGTCGTACCACGATCTTGCCTGGTTGCGACCAGGCCCGGACCGCGCGGTCGTACATCCCCTCGCCGTAGGCCGGCGGCACCGCGAACGAGCCCGCTGCCGTTGCCTTCACCTTGTAGACGAACTCGCGCGCCGACGCGTCGGCAAGCCCGTACACGTTGACCCGATCCTCGCGCACCTCCGCGTAGTCGGGCGACCACCCCAGTGCCTCGCCGAAATTCGGCGTCCACGCCGACGCGGCATGTTCCCCTTCGCCCTCGCCCTCGCCTTCCCCTTCACTCTCGTTGCCAGTGCGACGCGTGGGCATCGGCGCGAGCGTCACTGTGGCGGGCGGATTCTCCACCACCTCGAACCCGCCAGGCAGCAGGTCCACCAGGGCTACGGCGGCGATGGGTTGCGCGCCCAGCGCCCGGAACCGGAGATGCACCTGGAGCTCGTCGCCCAGCGTCACATCGGTGACGGGTTTGCCATTCATGTCGGTGTATTCGCGCAGCACCTCGAGCCCCTGGGAGAGTGGCTGGGCGGGAATCGTGCGATCGAACCCCGCCTGGGTCAGGAGATAGAACGCGGCCACTCGGGCGTCACTCGAGAACCCGACTTTCTGCGCGGTGGCCGAGACATCGGCCTGCGGGAAGGTGCCCGCCGGCAGCGGTAGTGCCCGACGCGTTCCGTCCTTCAGGGTCTCCGTCACCGTGAAGTGACCGCCGGCCACGGGCCCGGCGGCGGCGACGTACGCATCCAGCGCCATGATCGCGTAGGCGCTGGACAGGCTGTTGTATGAGCCATGCTCGATCGGCGTCACGATCGCGTCGATCGCCTGCGCCTTGAGCCCACCCATCCGCTCGGGGAAGTGCCGGGCGATGAGATAGAGGAGCATCGCGTCATGCGTCAGGCCGTCATCGTAGAACTGGTAATCAGGGACACGCTTCTGGTCGAAGCGCGACGCGCCGATCAGCGAGCCGGCGCGCCCGTCCTGGCGCAGCAGCTGGTAGGTCCCCGCCAGGAATGCGCCGGTCAAGTCCTGCCGCCATGCGTCGGGGTAGGCCTTCTGTACCCGCCGCTCCAGCGACGTGGCATAGCCGGTGGTGACCACGCCCTGCCGGGTGAGCAGGTAGATCGCATATGCGCGGGTGCGCTCGTCGAACAGGCTCGCGCCTTCCGACCCCGCGAGACGCTGGAGATACCCCACGCCTTGGGACAGCACTTCCGGCGGGACGGGGAAGCCCCGCTCCTTGGCATCGAGCAGAAAGTGCTGGGCGTACACGGAGACATAGGGGTCCACGTGCGTGTTGGCGGCCCAGAGCCCGTAGGCACCTTCCTCGTTCTGCCGCGACCGCAGCATATCGAGCACCTTGTCGAACGTCGCGCTGGCTTGTGCGCCGCTGATGCCGAACTCCGGGCGGCGCGCCAGTACCATCGCCGGCACGCCCTGACTCACGAGCTGCTCGGTGCAGCCGTACGGGTACTTCGCGAGATAGCTGACGAGGCCGTGAGCCAATCCCAGCGGGACCACCGACATGCCGGCACGCACCGTGCGAAGCTCGGGGAACAGGTCTCGATCCGCCGGCGCGGACGCGCTCCCGCCCCCGGGCCGCACGCTGCCGACCGTGAGCGCGGTGCGATACGGCACGGAAGGCCTGAGACTCAAGGACGCGGTGATGTGGCCTGACTTGCCGCCGAGCCGCGCCGTGAAGCCGAGATCGGCGTTTCCGAGCTTCTCCCGCGCGCGCAATCGGAAGGTCGCGGCCCCCTCGCGCATCGCGTCGATCGGCAGCGTCGTGCTGGCGGGCCCGAGCACCTCGAGCGACGGCGATGCCTCCATCGCTACCTGGACCTGCGCGCCTTTTCCAGAGCCGGCCACGTTGTTCGCGACGCCCAGGCTCACCTCGAAGGTGTCCCCCGGTGCCACCATGAGCGGCACGTTCGGCGAGAGCACGAAGTCGCCGCGCACCAGGGACTTCGCCTCCGCCGCACCGACGGCGTCCGGACTCACCGCCACGGCCATCACGCGCAGCGTGCCGTTGAAATACTCGGGCACGGTGAAGCTGTAGTCGCCGCCATCGGGGCGGGCGTCGCGCACCCCGGACCAGAAGGCCACCGGTTTGTCCCGCTTACGCTTGAAGGGATTGAGGTTGCGGCCGACCTTGGATTCCTGGTCGCCGCCGGGCGCGGAGGCCGCCATCAGCCGCGCGAACTCGGGCAGGATGAGGTCGAGGATCTGGCTGGTGCGGACCTCGAGCGCCCGCTTCTGGAAAAAGAAGCCGAGCGGATCCGGCGTCCTGAAGCCCGCCACCTGGAGAATCCCTTCGTCTACCGCGAAGATCGCGATGCGGGAGGGCCGGTCGGTGCTGTAGTGAATCTTGAACGGCTCGCCGGGCTTGACCAGATCCGGCGCCGTCAGCGTGATGCCGGTCTTCCGCCGGGCCAGGCTCACCGAGAACGGCGCGACGCCGTAGCTCAACGGACTCATGAACACCTCGTCCGAATTCACGTCTCTCACGAACGACACCGAGACGTAGGCATTGCCTTCCACGCCGTCCGGCAGGGGAATCCGTTGCACCGAGCTCGTCGTGGCGGCCCGGAACCAACGCCACGCGTACACCCGGTCGCGCTCGATGGTGATCAACCCGGCGCCGGCATAGGGCGCCTGGACCTGGAGGTCGATGGACTCGCCCGGGGCGTAGTCTCCCTTGTCGAGCGTCAGCTGCAGCTCGGCGTTCCGCTCCAACGATCGGGTGAGATTGGCGGCGCCGGCCACGTTGTACTCCACCCGAGACAGCTCGGTAGCGGCCGAGTCTCGCACCACCAGCGCGAAGTCGCCGGGCTCGACGGTCGGCAACGGCACGGTGAGTCCCGTGGCCGCGATCGCGAGCGGCGCGTCGCTCACCGGGGTCTCCTTCTTGACCGACTGATACTTGTAGGTCCCGTCAAACTGCCGAGCGAGTACCGACACGTAGCTGACGCGGATGCGCGCGAGACGCAGTTTGCGGGCGGCGAGCTTCTTGCCGTCGGGCCCGACCGCGACGAACTCCACGGCGCGCTCGCTATCCTTCTTCAGATAGCGCAGGTCCCCGTCCGGTTTGTAGCCGACCAAGAACGGCTGGTTCGACACGACCGCGCCCGCCTCCGCGGTGACGCTGCGACCGCCCTCGGCCTCGTACCCTTCCGCGATGAAGCGCAGCCGATAGGTGGCTCGGGCAAACCGCTCCAGCCCGAGGTTGAACTGCGCCTCGCCGGCGGCGTCGGTCGTGGCGGCCGGCAGCTCGTCCGAGTAGGTCTCCTTGGCCTTCTGCGGGTCGGAGAACCGATAGTCCTCGAGCCCTCGCAGGGTGGGGAACCCGGGAGTCAGCTGCACTCGCGCGGTCACGCGCCGACCGGCGGCCGGGGTCCCGAACAGGTTCTTGAGGGTGATCCGTGCCGTGAGGCCGTCGGGCGAGACCCATCCGTCCGCCGATTCCGCCGAGAGATGCGCGGCCATGGTCATCCGGTCGGGCTGAAATTCGCGCACCAGCACCGTGACGCTGCCGAGCAGCGCGCCGGCGCGCCCGTCCTTCACGATGTACAGCGCGATGGTCCAGGTCCCGGTCGGCGACGTTTCCGAGGTGGTGTACTGGATTTCCTCGAATCCCTGCGGGGAGAGCCTGAGCCGTTCTCGCTTTACCTCCAGGCCGCGGGCATCGGAGACCACCGCCTCGAGGGGGATGCCGGCGAGCGGCGTCGTCCAGTCGGCCGGCTTCACGATCACGCCGACGTGGAATGCATCGCCGGGCCGATACACGCCGCGATCGGAAAAGAGGTAGGCGGAGAGCTTGTCCGCCTGCAGCGCATTCGACACGCCGCCCACGTCGAACCG
>WNGQ01005140.1_pt1 | contig 16172 bp, 15 predicted proteins | sample 5407661 | NCBI WGS metagenome assembly WNGQ01 (sample SAMN13153382, study PRJNA577476) | soil metagenome | isolation source: 60 cm soil or saprolite under Garry oak tree replicate 2 | place: USA:California | collected 2016-06-15 | reverse complement strand
CGGGCTACGGAGGAAACTCGATGACCTGCGCCGTCAGGTGCAGCTCATCGGGCAGCTTGAGGAGAACATCGGCGCGCTAGAGGCCGAGCTGTGCTACCTCGACGCCGTGCTCGCGGTCCCGGTTCCCGGTGAACCGCACACACTGGCGGTAGCCCGTACATGACATCATCAGCGACATCATCAACTGGAACCAGCGGCATCCGCCTGGCTGCCCGACTCGGTACCGGCCGAGGCTGCACCGCCTCAGCCGCCGGTGTCCGCTCACTGTTCCGGGGCGCTCCGGGAGCCTGCTTGATGAGGGGGTCTTGTGGTCATGCTGCAGGAATCGGCTCTGGTTTGGGGCCTCCGGATGAGGGTAGAACTTGTGTTCGGTAGGTGCTCGATGCTGGCGGCGGGAGGCTGTCATGTACCAGCTGACCGGGGATGGTCCGGATAATGTGGTGCCCCTGCGCCCCAGGCGCCAGCAATCGCGGGAGCAAGCTGGCACGTCGGCGCCTGATGTTGCGGAGGCGGTGCGGTCGTTCGACCAGCTTGAGCGCCACGCGCTCAGGCTGCACTCGGGTTTCCCCCGCGCCTCCGGGGCGGAGGATTTCCCGATCGTCGATTACCTGGTCCAGCTGCCGGTGGCCGAGCGGCAACTGGAGCGGCTGGGGCACTTGAGCGTACTCAACTGCCGGGACACGGGTTGGGTCCTGCGGCTTGCCGGTGCCCGCGCCGACGCTGTAGCGCGGCTGCGGGCCGTGGACAAGAGCATGCTCCGCGACCCGCCCGGGACCGGGCCGCTCGGTGAGCGCCTCGCTGGTGACATCCGTCGGCTGACCGATGCACTGCGCGAGGTGCGCCGGCTTCTTGTCCAGCAGCATCCGGGTACGGCCAGCGCGCGGTAGGGGTGGGCGGGCGGCCCGGGGTGGGCGGTCCCGGGTCGACGGGTCCGCAAGACTCTGCGCGGCCGGGGCCGGGCGCTTTCCGGGCGAAGGTCGCTGCGATACAGGATGTTCTCACCATTCTCGATGAGGCGGAGCAGACTCCGGACCTCCTTGAGGACTCTTCGGAAATGGAGGGAGTTACCGAGGCCGAGTACCTGTTCAGGGCCGCCCGGTGGTGCCGTAATTTCGTCGTCACCGCTACCGCTGACCTTAAGGCTGCGGGCTGGGAAGACATTAAGGAGGCCCAGTTCACGCAGTCGTTCCGGAAGCTCGTCGATGCCTGGACCACGTACCGCCGCGTCTTGGGCTACCTTCCGGATGCCGACTGGGAGGGCGATGGGCCGACGCCTGGGCAGGTCCTGGCTGATCTGGAAGCGCCGCGCCGCGGTTTCATCACCGCGCTCGACGCCTATCGCGTGCAACTGCTGTTCGTGCAGCGCTACTTGCCGGATACAGGCATCACGGGGATGCCGTGAAGAGGCTGGGATAGTGCTCCCTCAGCAGGGCCTGGAGAGCGGCCGCCGACTGGCGGAACCGCTGATGGCTCTGGCTGGTCCCCTCCGGTACGCCAGGACGCCTCTGCGCGGCCTCGACATCCCGCTGCGCCCTATTCCGCGCCGTGATGAGCTTCGCCGCCAGGCCCGCGTCGGGCCAGTTTGTCAGGCCCACTGATTGCTTGAGCGCTAGAAGCTCGCGTTTGGCCCGGCTGAGTTCGAACTGCATCGTCGCGGAGATGTCAGCGAACTCCGGAGAAAACCGTGAGATACGCTCGGCCGTGTCCGCCGCCGTCATAAAGTCCTTCAGGGCCGCAGCACAGGAGCGCAGAACGCGCACCTGGTCATCGTCCAGTCCGCGAACGTCTTCCGCCGACGGCAGCCTAGCGGGCAGATGCTCGCTTTGCTCGCGTCGGCCTGCCCGCCCCGGCTGCTCGTCAGGCCGTACGGGTCGAGGATCAGCAGCGGGAGCGTCCGAGCCATGCTCGGCGTCTTCTATCAGCTCCTGTCCTCCAGGAGCCTGGGGCGTTGCTTCCTCGGCCGACTCGGTGACCAGCCGTGCGATCACCTCGTAGGCAGTGGTGCCCTGATCTTCGGCCACAGTCGCGACCAAGTCGCGCAGCCGCCCGCTGGCCGCTGCCCTCCGCAACACCTCCGGCCATACCTGGGACATCGGCGCCGTCCACGGGAAATCCGCCGGGCGCATGCCCGCTGCTAGCACAAGTTCGCGGACGGCCGGAGCCTGGTCGTAGACCGCCCGCAGCGCTGCCAGCAGTGCCCGGCCATCGGGGTCAGTGCCGTCAAACGGCTGCCTGTCCAGGAAACCCATCGCGGCTCATATCAGCCTGGCCGCTTTGAGGCCCTCGGCGACGCGAGTGATGCGGCGGCCCTGGTTACGGTACTCCCGGGCCTTGGGCGGCCCTGCCTCTACCGACCGGTGGTGCAGCGCCACCAGCTCCCACCGCTCGCTGAACACCGGCGATCCCGACGACCCACGCTCTGTGTCGGTCCAGTACTGCACCACGTCCTCGTCGGCGTACCGGACGACGTTATGGTGCATCCCGATCTTCTTCATCCCGCCGTTGGGGTGCTGGATAATGTACACGCGATCCCCGGCCGCCACGCTGCCTCTGCCGAGGTCCAGGACCGGGATGCTATCCGGCAGCGGCGCGCTAGTCCGGATCACCGCCCAGTCATTTCTTTCATCCCCCGCAATGGTGTCTGCCCGGCAGCCGATCACCTCGTGCCCGCGCGGGCGGCCCGTGACATCAAGCTCGTAATGCAGCCAGGCCTCCACCCTGGCCGCCGACGTGCCAGCAGGGCCGAATAGCACGTGGTGATTGGTCAGGAGCAGGTCGCGGCCAATCCGGAACCCGGTTCCGTAATAGCGTCCACCTGGCAGGATCACCAGCAGCCGGGCCACCGCCGGGGCCAGCTCGACACCCCGCTGCAGGAACGCCACATCCAGCAGCGTCGGCTCGTCGAAGATCTGCCGTTCCAGCTCGCCACGATCAGCGAACCCGCGCCACGCTGGCTGGTCACCGGCCGCCGGGGCCTCGACCACCGGGGCGTCCGCCGTCAGCTCCCGCAGCCGCACAGCCACTCCCTCCCCGCTTTCCGCTGCCTGGTCCAGCAGTTCCCGCAGCCGGCCCTGGTTGCGGGCCTTGGTGATCAGCTCATGCCATACCGACTGCATCGGCTGCGACCAGGCAACCGCCCCCGGCGAGATCCCGGCCTGCAGCGCGAACTCAATGACCGGCTCTTCCCGGAAAAACGTGGCCGCAAGAAAATCACGCAGCTCACGAGCCTCCGGACGAGTCCAGTCAAACGGAAGCGTGTCCAAAAAATGCGACCGCCCACCATATGCCATGCATGCATTGTGCCGCCCCGGCGGCACGCTTTGAAGTCATGCGAACTGAACCGTTTACCACCCAGACAATCGCACAGTCAGCAAGCACCGAAGCCGTGCCAAGAGACACGCAGGCGAATTGAGCACCGCTCATCCCACAGCTAGAGGACAGCATCAGCACCCTTGAAGCCGAGCTGCGCTACCTCGACGCCATGCTCGCCGCCCCGGTTCCCGGTGAACAGCCGGTACCGCAGTACGGGAGGGCAAGCACGGTGACCAGGTGCCTGACCCCCGGCTACGACCCCAGCGCTGTCCCGGAATGGGCGCGCGGGACGCTCGCCCAGGCCAAAACGGTCCTGGTGTCAGTCCAGTGTCAGTTCTGACATGGCACCAGCGGGCTCCTTGACTGCATCCACTACCGTATCCCTGTCCCCCGTGGGTTGGCCTGGCTGATCAACTTCCGGAGATCATCAGGGCTTGGCGCGTTCAGCCAGGGATTCGGGCGAGCATGCCAGGTAGCAGAGCCGTCATGATGGAACACGTACCAGATCTGCCAGCCGGGATAATCGTTTTGAAGTTCCCGTCGCATCCGGTCAAGTTCCTCAAGCAAGCTGAGTACCGACATGCCAAAATTATAACATCTGATTTCGATCAAATCCTGATGAGGCGCCGCTAGATCGAAATCGTGTGTAGTTACACTAGTCTGACATGCGAAGTCCCCACCGCCTCCTGGGATAGGTCGGAGATGTCAGGGCTGGTGCTGGCATGGGCGATACGGCTATACACGGCGAGAACCTGACAGCGGTCATCCGCCGCTCACTGGATTGCACTACGGTGAGGAGCACATACAAGCTTCGGCCTACCAGACGACAGGAGGCCGCTCTGAGTACCTGCTTGGATGACACCCGTCAGCCTTACAATGCCTCGTTTGAGGAAAGGCGCGAGGCTAGCCGACGGGGATGACAAGCATGCTCGTGGTGCACGGTATCTGGGCCTATGGCGCGGTGCAGCTATGGGCCGAAGATCCCGCGCTGCCCGCGTATGCCTCACCCCGTGCCGGCCGGCCGTCGCGCGCGCCGCGCAGGCACCCGTTCGCCGTCGGCGCGGCTGAGCTGGCCGACGCGCTCGTCGCGCTCGGTGCGCCAGCCGCCGATCTGGCCCGAAAGGCGGTCGACGACGAGCTGGCCCTACGGCTGCCAACGATCGGCGATGGCCCGCTCGCCTCACCCGAACTCACCCGGCCTCGTAACACAGCCGAACCGCCAGGCGAGGACCGTCCGTCCGGCAGCACGCGGCCGTCGATGGCCGCCTGGCGGATATCGGTGCTCACGTTCGAACCGGACGTAGCGGCTGGGCTGCTCACCGCGCTCGCCGGAGCGCAGTCCACCGAGATTACTTCTGGCGGCTCCATCGGCTACCTGTACACCGTGGCGCTGTTCGCGGCCGACCTGGCCACGCGTGGCCGGGTGCTGCCCATGCTGGTTCCAGAGGAGGACGGCTACGCTGCCCGCTGGCGGCCGGTGCTCGCCGCCGCCGATGCCCAGCGTGCCAGGGAACTCGCGGCTGCGATGCCGCCGCTGTGCCGTGCGGCCGAGGATGCCCCAGCCGGGACCGCGCTGGCCGACATGCTCGACTCCTTCGCGGATTCGGCGGTCCGCACCCGGGTGCAGGCACCGCTTCTGCCCGCGCGCAGAGGCCGCCGTCCCGCCCGCATCGATCTGGCCGAACGTACGGTTGCCGCTCTCACCACCTCCGATGCTCGCGTAACGGTGGAAACGCCGCAGGATGGGGCCGAGGCGCAGGCACTGGCCACGTCGCTGGCCGCCTGGCTAGCCGCCGCGCACCTGGTTGCCGGCCCGGTCCGCACCTGCTTCCGCCTGATTGAACCGCCCGAGCCCGACCCGGCTGACATCGTCGAGCGGGCCGACTCGCCGGCGCCCGACTCAACGCGCAGGGCGCCCGTCCCGGCCCCCGCAGGCGAAACAAGCATGTGGCGAGTGGAGTTCGCGTTGCAGTCGGCGGAGGACCCGAGCCTGATGCTGACGGCCGAGGATGTCTGGGCCGGGGCGGGAACTGGCTGGCTCGCCGGGGACGAGCATCCCGACGAACTGCTGCTCGCGGGCCTCGGCGCCGCTGCCCGGCTGTTCCCCGAACTCGAGGACGCGCTCCGCGAGCCCGCACCCGCGGCGGTCACCTTCGACACCGCGTGCGCGCTCCGGTTCCTCACGGAGACCGGGCCGCTACTCGCCGGTGCCGACTTTGGCGTGCTGCTTCCCGACTGGGCGCGCAAGGCACGGCTCGGGCTGAAGCTGACCACCAAGTCGAGCACGACCAGCTCGCCATCGGCCCGGCAGTCCACATTCGGCCTGCAGGACCTCGTCGAGTTCCGCTACGACCTGGCAGTGGGCGACCACGTACTCTCCCCCGACGAACTGGCCGAGCTCGCCGCGCTGAAAGTACCGTTGGTCCGCGTCCGCGGCCAGTGGGTAGAGCTAGACGATCGGCACCTGAAGGCCGCGCTGAAGTTCCTGGAGCGCAACCAGTCCGGCACGATGACCACCGCCGACGTGCTCCAGGCCGACGCACACGGACCAGCCGACGGCGTGCCAGTGACGGTGGACGCCGACGGCTGGCTCGGCGACCTGCTGTCCGGACAGGCCGACCGGCGGCTGCCGCCGCTTAGCACACCACGCGGCTTCTGCGGCGAGCTGCGGCCATACCAGCAGCGCGGCCTCGCCTGGCTGTCTTTCCTCGGCGAACTCGGCCTCGGTGCCGTCCTCGCCGACGATATGGGGCTGGGCAAGACCGTGCAGCTGCTGGCCCTGCTCGCCGCCGCCCCACCTAGGAACCGGCCGACGCTGCTCATATGCCCAATGTCGCTGGTAGGGAACTGGCAGCGGGAAGCCCAACGGTTCACTCCAGAGCTCCGGGTGCATGTCCACCACGGCGCGGAGCGGCTGACGGGCGACGAACTGATCGCAGCGCTGGCAGACGCGGACCTGGTGATAACCACGTACGGAATCGCCAACAGGGACCGGGACGTGCTGAGCCGGGTACGGTGGGTCCGCGTCGTATGCGACGAGGCACAAGCGATCAAGAACCGCGACACCGCGCAGGCCAGGGCGGTCCGTGCGCTGCCCGCAGCGGCCCGCATCGCACTGACCGGGACGCCGGTCGAGAACCAGCTCTCCGAACTGTGGTCCATCATGGACTTCACCAACCCCGGTCTGCTCGGCTCCGCCCAGAAGTTCCGCGAGCGATTCGCTGTCCCGGTCGAGCGGCACGGAGATCCCGAGGCGGCAGAGCAACTGCGCCGGATCACCCAGCCGTTCGTGCTGCGCCGCCTGAAGACGGACAAGTCGATCATCTCGGACCTGCCAGAGAAGCAGGAAATCAAGGTCTGGTGCAACCTCACGCAGGAACAGGCCACTCTCTACCAGGCGACCGTCACCGACATGCTCAGCCGAATCGACGAGGCCAGCGACGACATCACCAGGCGCGGCCTGGTGCTGGCCACGATGGCAAAGCTCAAGCAGGTGTGCAACCATCCCGCCCACCTGCTCGGCGACGGCTCGCGGCTGCCCGGCCGCTCCGGCAAGCTGGCCAGGCTCGAGGAGATCTGCGAAGAGGTCGCCGCCGACGGCGACAAGGCGCTGTGCTTCACCCAGTACGCCGAGTTCGGCCGGATGCTGCAGCCGTACCTGGCAGCCCGGATCGGCTGCCAGGTGCTTTACCTGCACGGCGGCACGAGCAAGAAGCAGCGCGACGAGCTGGTGGCCAGGTTCCAGGAGGCGGACGAGCCGGTGCTCTTCCTGCTCTCCCTCAAGGCCGGTGGCACCGGGCTCAACCTGACCGCCGCGAACCATGTCATCCACATCGACCGGTGGTGGAACCCCGCAGTGGAAGACCAGGCGACCGACCGGGCGTTCCGCATAGGCCAGCGCCGCGACGTGCAGGTCCGCAAGTTCGTCTGTGTCGGCACCCTGGAGGAGCGGATCGACGCGATGATCGAGGAGAAGAAGGCCCTCGCCGAGCAGATCGTCGGCACCGGTGAGAGTTGGCTCGCCAACCTGTCCACGTCCGAGCTTCGAGACGTGGTCTCCCTGACCGCCGATGCGGTGCCCGAATGAGCCGACCGTACTTCCCCTTCCCCCAGTCCGCAGGGCCGATCCCAGTGGACGGCGGGATCAGGGCTAAGAGCAAGCGGGGCGCGATCGGCGAGCAGTGGTGGTCCCGCCGGTTCATCGCGGTGCTCGAATCCCTCGGGATGAGCGGCCGTCTCCAGCGCGGGCGCAACTACGCGCGCAAGGGACAGGTCCTGGAGTTCTCGCTGACCCAGGGCAAGGTCACCGCCCGGGTGCAGGGCTCACGACCGCAGCCCTACAAGGTAACAATCGGCGTGCTGCCGCTGACCACCCCCCAATGGCGGGAGGTCGAGCGCCGGCTGGCCAGCCAGGCGCTGTTCCGCGCGAAGCTGCTGGCCGGCGAGATGCCAGCGGAAATCGAACAGGTCTTCGCCAGCTGCGGCACGCCGCTATTTCCCAGGTCGGCCGCCGACCTGGATATGCACTGCAGCTGTCCGGACTGGGAGGTGCCCTGCAAGCACCTCGCCGCGGTGTGCTACGTGCTCGCCGAGGCATTCGATGACGACCCGTTCGCGATGCTCGCCTGGCGTGGCCGGAACCGTGACACGCTGCTTGCCGCGCTGCGCCGGGCCGGTCCACGGCCCACTGCCGGGACCCCCGAGACAGGCGGGCGCGGCCGGGCCGAAGCCGGCGCGCCGGCCGTCGCCATGGACGCGGCCGATGCGAGCGCCACGCGCGCCGTGCTGGCCGACGTGACAGGGTCGCCGCTCGTTCAAGCCGGTGACTTCTGGTCCCCCGGACTGAGCCAGGCGCGGTTGCGCGCGCTGACCGCACCTCCCGTGACCACAGCGGTCCCCGACCTGCTGCTCCGTATGTTCGACCCGCCCCCGCTCATGGTCCGTGGCAAGGACCTGCGCACGGTGCTGTCCGCAGCCTACGAGCAGCTGGGCCGCCATGCTGACTCCGAATTATCCTGAACAGCCATGCCGGGCCAGTCGGCGCCTCCATTCATCTGCTGGTCCAGCAGGGCGGTAACCGGGTCCACCGCGTCAGCCAGGTTAGGGGACTGGACCTGGTCGCTTAGGTGCGACCTGACCGTCGGTTAAAATCCAAGCGAAGGACATGCCGTGACATTCGAGATCCCGAGGGCGTTTCCCAGTGCCCGCCAGTCGATCTCGGCGGCTGCCCGCCTGCTCGCGCGGAGCGTTGCGGATTCGGTAGGCATCCGGCTGCGGCCTGATCAGTCCCCAGCGAATCGGTCGACCTCGACGGCGTCCTGAGCCAACCAGGCGGAGGCGTTGAGGACCAGGTCGTGCAGGAACGCAGCCGGGCTCTCACGCGACAACGCCGTGCCGCCGTGGCAGCCTATGCCATCCTCGGACTCATGCGCGGTCTCGTTGTCGTCCAAGATCTCGGCGATCACGTCAGCCGTATCCTCGTCGTCACCGTTGAGTGAGATGTCAGGGCGGCGCCCAGGCCCGTGGTCGTAGGAGACCAGCAGCCCGGCGACGCGGACCAACTCGGGGTCATCGTCGGGCAGGCCCGCGATGTACGCGGCAACGACCCGGTAATAGTTACCGCCGGTCCTGTGCTCGCGGTCAGGGTCCGCCAGGTTCTCCGTCAGCCACGCGCGAGCCTCGGCTGCATCTGCCATGCAGTCAGTTTCCCTCACGGCCAAGGCAGATCAAGCCGCTGCGCCGCAGAGAGCCATGATGTACGGCCACCGGCCCCCTTGCTACCAAACATACGCAGCGGCCGGTGGTCGACCTGGGCCGGTCGAGGGGCCGTGCGGGCCGGTGGGTCCATCTGGTCACTGTGTCGTCTGGTCAATGTCCGGACTCGTGGATTCAGTTGAGTGGGGGATTCTCGGCCATGGCAACCGGATGGCGGGCCGCCGCTGGGGCCGTGGCGATGAAGTCAGGTTCACCCAGCCGACAAGTGCTTCGGGGTCATTGAAGGCGCCGGGGAGGTCCTCGGGGGTCAGCAGGGCGGGCAGGGCCTTGGTGGTCAGCGAGATGGCGAATCCGCGGTAGTGCCGCAGCTGCTCGCAGTATCCGGGGCCTGTGCCTTCGCAGACCACCCTGGCCCAGCTCACCTGACGAGCGCGGCCTGGTCCCTGGTGGCCACGCCATAAGTGGTGATGACCAGATCCACGCCGGTCAGCGCCAAGGCGAGGGACTCGCCGTCCAGTCGGTCCGCGCCGTGGTGCACGTGCACCCGCAGGTCCGGGGTGAACCGCGCCGCCTCGCGCTGCCAGTTGCCGACCAGCGACATCGGGCATATCAGCAAGGTGGGTCCCGCGGACGGCCCTTGTCCGGCCACGAGCGACAGCAGCTGGATCGTCTTGCCCAGGCCCATGTCGTCGGCCAGGACGCCGCCCAGGCCCAGCTCACCCAGGAAGGACAGCCAGGAAAGCCCGCGTTCCTGGTACGGGCGCAGCTGGCCGGAGAAGCCCGCGGGCGTCGCCATCGGCCGCAGCCGCCGGTCGGCCTGGCCGGACAGCAGGTCGCCCAGCCAGCCGTCGGCGTCCACCCCGACCAGGGGGACCTCCTCGTCCGGCCAGCTCGGCCGCCTCGCCCCAGAAAACCTCGTCCTCCGGCGTCACCACGTCCAGGCGGGCATCGGTCGTGGTCAGGGCCAGCACGTACCGTTCGGCCACCGGAAGGCGCGCCGGGGTGCGGCCCCGTCGCGCGGGCAGCAGCGAGGCGGGCAGCCGGGTCCGCGCGGCCGCGTCGGCCAGGGCCTCCAGGGCGCTGCCGAGCAGCGGTCCCGGTGCCTGGCCCCCGGCCGCCCGGCAGGACGGGGGCATCGCGGCGGCCAGGTCATGAGCCCGCTGCGCGTCGGCGCCGCCGAGGACCGGCCGCCACCGGGCCGCGTATGCCTCACCTTCGGCCGCCAGCACGGGCAGCACCCGGCCCCGTGCGGCCAGGTCGGCGGCGAAGCGGGCCACCGTGGCCAGGTAGGTCAGCGGGCCGCCCCCGGCCGAGGGCAGCTGCAGGGTCAGCTCGTCGTGGACGGCCTTGCGGGCCGCGTCGCCGGCCGCCCCTGGCCGCCCGGCCAGCATGTCGGCCAGCTCGGCGGCCTGGCACGCGAACGGATGCGGTCGCGGCAGGTGGACGTCGTGCCGGGGGACGCCGTGCGACGCGGCGCCGGGAACCTGCGGCAGGTCCGGGTCCTCGGCCCACAGGCAGAGCGCGCCGTGCGCCCAGACCCCGTGGATGACCCGCATGAAGTACTCCTGATCGCGCCTTTGTCCACGCTAACAACGGCGAGGCCGGGACGCGCCGCGAAACGCCGAAGCCGGCCTACGCGGGTGTGTCCTGCTTGGGGATCTCGTGCTGGCTCGGGGGGGACGACCCCCCTGACCCCCCGCCGTGCTGGCCCGGGGGGGACGACCCCCCTGACCCCCCGCCGTGCTGGCCGGGCTTGGCCTCGTCAGTCCCCTTGGTCCCCTCGGCCTCAGGGGTGATCTTGCGGACCTGCTTGTTCATCGACCTGAGCAGGAAGACCAGCGCCACGCCCATGGCCGCGACCACCAGGAACCCGAGCACCCCAGGGGTGACGTTGTCTGTGGCCGAGGAGGACGCGGCGGCGGCCGCGAGCACGCCGAACGTCATAGGCTCACCCTCTCCCGGACGCCCGCGAACAGATCATCCTCGGGCAGTTCGCTATCCACGACTGACCTAGCCAGATGATAGTCCTCTGTCGGCCACGCGGACCGCTGCACCTCCAGCGGGCAGGAGAACCAGAAGCCGTTCGGGTCGACCTGGGTGGCGTGCGCCTTCAGGGCCTGGTCCCTGATCTCGAAGTAGTCACCGCACGGCACTCTGGTGGTGATCTCAGGCTCGCTCCATTCATCGCCGCGCTCTTTCGCGCGGTCCGCCCATTCCTCGAAGATCTTCGTGTAGGGCGACTCCAGGCCGCGGCGGAGCATCTCCTCGTGCAGGGCCACGAACTTGGCCCCGTGAAATGACACGAAGTAGTACAGCTTGAGCGGCTGCCAGGGCTCTCCGGAATCCGGGTACGCGTCCGGGTCGGCGGCCGCCTCGAAGGCCGCCACGCTGACCTCATGGGTCATCACGTGGTCCGGGTGCGGATAGCCGCCCTTCTCGTCGTAGGTGAGCATCACGTGCGGGCGGAACTCGCGGATCGCGCGGACCAGCGGCTCGGCCGCCTCGTCGAGCGGCGTGACGGCGAAGCAGCCCTCCGGCAGCGGGGGCTTCGGGTCGCCTTCGGGCAGCCCGGAGTCCACGAACCCGAGGAAGCGCTGATCCACCCCGAGGATCTCCCTGGCCCGCGCCATCTCAGCCCGCCGGACCGCGGCGATGTCGCCCTTGATCTCGGGCCGGTCCATGGCCGGGTTCAAGATGTCGCCGCGCTCCCCGCCGGTCAGCGTGCAGACCAGGACCTGAGCGCCGTCGCGGACGTAGCGCGCCATCGTGGCGGCGCCCTTGCTCGACTCGTCGTCCGGGTGCGCGTGCACCGCCATCAGCCTGAGCTGGCCCCAAGGATCCGCTTCAGTTTCCAACGGTGGTCTCCCTCGTTTAACCTTGCTGGGCCCCGGGGGACGACCCCCCGAACCCCCCGAAACGACGTCTAGTGCCGCAACACCCGTTCGGCGGTGCGACATTCCCCGTTCGGGAGCAGTTGATCAGCCGCTCCCATTTGACTAGAACGCATTAGTCGCCGACGCTAGTTAGCCTCAAGAGATTACCCCCGAGGACCGACCACGGTCCCGCGGACTGTAAGTCCTGCGCAGTACCTAGGAGTGCCCGTGACCGAGACGCGCGACGACAGCGTCACCTGGCTGACCCAGGAGGCGTACGACCGGCTGAAGGCCGAACTTGACCACCTCTCAGGACCGGGGCGCGTCGATATCGCGAAGAAGATCGAGGCGGCCCGCGACGAGGGCGACCTGAAGGAGAACGGCGGCTATCACGCGGCCAAGGACGAGCAGGGCCAGATCGAGGCGCGGATCATCCTCCTCCAGCACATCCTGGAGAACGCCCGCGTCGGCGCCCCGTCGCGCACCGACGGCGTGGTCGGCCCCGGCATGACGGTCACCATCCGGTTCGTCAAGGACGACGACGAGGTGACCTTCCTGCTCGCCTCCCGCGAGGAGAGCGGCTCGCCGATCGACGTCTACTCGCCGCGCTCGCCGCTCGGCGCCGCTATCACGGGCAAGAAGGTCGGCGAGAAGGCCACCTACTCGATGCCGAACGGCCGCGCCAATACCGTCGAGATCCTGGAGGCGGTCCCCTACGTGGGCGCCTGACGGTCACGATCTCAGATCATCCGAACGGGCCGTGGTGACTGCCACCACCGTGGCATCACGCCAGCGGAAATCGGTCAGCCGGGCGCTTTGGTAAAGGCTTACGCGCCCCGCCACCTCGAAGACGACAACGATCGCGATGACGGACTCGTCTACCGCGAGCTCGTGCACCGCTACCTCATCGACCTCAGCTGCCAGGCGACAGCCAGCAGCAAAGCGGCCGAAGATAGGCAAGAACCGGGACCGGCCTCCCCACTGAGCGGCGTGAAGCTGCCGAAGGGTATCGTGCTTGATTCCACACCCAGTGTCACGACCGGGCGAAACAACCCCAGGCCGCCCGCACGCCCTGTGACGCTGTGGCTCCGCCAACGCCGGGATGCAGACTACCCGGAGGCACGGCCGAGCGAGCCGTGCTCCACATTGATTATACTGCCGGGCATGTCACGGCCGCTATTCGAGACCGGCCTCGCCAAGGCCAAGGCCAAGTCGCTACTCGACAAATGGCCGACCGCCAAGGCCCTGGCCTATGTAGCCGACGATGCCAGGTGGGGCTTGCGACAGCGGCTTGGCCGCATCCAATCGGAGTCGGGCAGCACCCACTACGCCATACCAATCGAGCAGTCGGTGAACTATCTGGAGGAGGTCTTCAACGACTACCGGACCTATGGCGCATTTGATCATCTCGATGGCGCCGCAGCCGAGGTTGGGCCGGGCGATAACGCTGGTATAGCACTGCTGCTCCAGTCCGCTGGCTGCAAAACGGTGGATCTTGTCGACCGGTTCCGCAGCCGACGGAACGTTGACCAGCAACGGCGCATCTACCAGGCGCTGGCCGCGCGCCGCGGGATTCAGGTCGCGTGGGGCGAGGTCGGCTGGGCTGATGAATGCCTCCCTGGGATCAGCTGGCGCATCGGATCTTCGGCTGAGGCGTACTTCGCCCAGCGGGCACACGAGGGAACCCTCGGTTATGACCTCATCGTTTCCCGTGCGGCCCTAGAGCATCTCTACGATCCACTAGGGGCCATCCGGAGCATGGCGGCCTGCCTCCGGCCTGGCGGGCGCATGGTGCACAAGGTCGACTTTCGCGATCACGGGATGTTTACTCCGGCGCACTCCGAGCTAACCTTCCTGCGGTTTCCCGGTCCGCTCCATCGGCAGATGACGAGGCGATCGGGACGGCCCAATCGGGTGCTGCTCCACCGTTATCGAGACCTCGCAACCGAACTCGGGCGTGCAGGCAGCTTGGAGGTGACAATCCTGGTGACGAGCCTGGTCGGCGAGGGGGAGATAGTGCCCCATGTGCCATTTACGACCCTCCAATCACCCGCCCGGCGGCGCGCTGTAGCGCGAGTGGAAGCAGAGCGTCACCGTTTTGCCAGGGAGTTCGACAAAGTGACAAGCGAGGATCTGGCCGTTACCGGCATCTTCTGGATCGGTGTTCGTCCCCCCGGCTGAAGACAGCGAGGCCTCTCCGAACAGTGTCGACCTCCCTCTCAGGGATGTACCTGGGAATGAGCGAGATCCCACCTCTCCGCGCGCGTGAAAGGCGGGCTCCTAGCTGGTCGACCGGAACATGTACGGTGAAGACCGTTGGTAACCGCTCGCGAGCGCGAGGAGACGAGGGTCGTGGTTCTCGTCTACGTGCACGGCCTGAGGCTGCCTCTGCCAAGAGCTCGCCGTAACTCGAGGGGAGCTGGGCTCGTGAGCGAGAACCTCGAACGTGACATCGAGGCGGCGCTGGAGGCCCGCATCGGACGCGAATGCGTGATTATGCCGTCCGGTCGATTTGCCATTCACCTCGCCTTCCAGCTGCTCCTCTCGCCCGGCGATCGCATCCTCATGTCCCCGCTTGAAGACGACACCGTGTTCTTCGGCGCCCTCGCGGCCGGGCTCCGGCCGGTGATGGCGCCGGTGTCGACCCACGATGGAAACATGCGTATCGACGCAATCGATGACGTAACGTGGTCGACCATTTCCGCCGTTCTGACAGGTAACACCTACGGTCTTCCCGACCGTGTCGTCGAGCTCAGCGCAACGTGCGGCCGATTCGAGATTCCGCTGATCGAAGATGCCGCCCATGCGCTCGAGACGGACATTGACGGGCGCCCCATAGGGAGCTTCGGCGCTGTTTCCGCCTTCAGCTTGTCGAAGCACTTCCCCGGGCGGGGTGGCGTTCTCGCGTTCGACCGGGAGGTCAGCCGCCGGGACGTCACCCGATTGCGCGATCGGCTCATGCTGCCGAGGCCGATTGGCAACCAAGTGGCCGGCCTCGTGCGATCGGCGGCCAGAGCGCCACTGGAGACCCTTCATCTCATGCGAGGGCTGGATCGCGCGCGCCACTTGACACATCCTGTGAGACCTGCTCCATGGCGAGTGCTGCTACGTGCGCCTCGGCTGGAGCACGCGCGTTCCAGCGGTGACCTCGACCAGTTCGACGTGTGGATGGAGACGGCGTACCCGGACTACCGGATGCGACAGCGATCGAGCCATCTGAAGCGGACGCTGGGCGGCCTGCGCGACCTCGGGCGGGACCGCGAGGAGCGGATCGCGGGCGTGCTTCGGCTTCGAGCGCTCGATTCGGTTGCCCCGGCGGCCCGTGAGGGCGACCCACTGCCGTTGCTCCGTGTGCCGCTCCTGATCGAAGACCGGGACGCCGTGGCCCTCGAGCTGCGGCGACGAGGGATAAACGTCTATTTCGTGTACGCGCCGCCACTGGACGAGTACTCCGGGCCAGAGTTCTGTGAGCCCTCTCCACTGCCGGAGGCAGCCCGATGGTGGGCCACCCACATCCTCCCCGTCGACCCACACGATGCGGAGCGCGTTCTCGACCTGGTCGGGAAGAACCAGATCCGCCTGACGCCCGCGGCCCCGCCACCGGTATGATGCGACCTCGTCGCGTGAGTCGGCCAACGATGCGCCGTACCGGTTGATCGAGCACGTCGAATTCGGCGCAAATGTGATTGTGCAATCGTTCACGAACTCTACGGCGCCGGATCGGCGATGACATACGGATAGGACCGTTCGTCGAGATCCAAAGGGGGCCGTGATCAGGCCGTGATCGGCGATAGGTGCAAGATCCAAGCCACGCGTTCGTATGTATAGGTGTCGTCATCGAGGACGAGGCATTCGTCGGGCACGGCGTCCTATTCATTAACAATTAACGACCGTTTCCCGCGGGCAGCAATGCACCTGTAGCTGCCGCGGGCGGCAAGGTGTTTGGCCTTGCGCGCATCCGTCTCTGTCATCAGGACGACCCGGCCGGACTTACCGGTGGCCGCCCTCAGCCTCAGTAGCTGTCGTCGCCCGGGTGCGAAGTTCTTCTTGTACGCCTCATCCCCGCGGAGAAAGTCGACCTCGGTGAACCCCCGGGTGCATGCGTCGCGGATGATGGCGTTGAGCAGGACTGTCGTGGCATCACGCCAGCGGAAATCGGTCAGCCGGGCGCTTTGGTAAAGGCTTACGCGCCCCGCCACCTCGAAGACGACAACGATCGCGATGACGGACTCGTCTACCGCGAGCTCGTGCACCGCTACCTCATCGACCTCA
>WNGQ01013443.1_pt2 | contig 16173 bp, 14 predicted proteins | sample 5407661 | NCBI WGS metagenome assembly WNGQ01 (sample SAMN13153382, study PRJNA577476) | soil metagenome | isolation source: 60 cm soil or saprolite under Garry oak tree replicate 2 | place: USA:California | collected 2016-06-15 | reverse complement strand
GCCATCTCAATATATGGGGTTCCTTCTCCGGCATACAGAAAGCCAGCAAACAGATAGGCAAGCGTCAGCATACCAAACCGCATGCCCTCATTGCGGTGGCTTCCTCCTGTGGTGGTTTGAATCACTTCGCTCCAGGTCTCGGTTGACCAGGACCAGAACGCCTGACGGGTTTGGACCATGTATCTGAACAAATGACGGCGTGATCTCGCGGTCACTCGATCATATGTGGTATGGAGCCGGAGGGCATCGCGAAATGGCTGATCGAAGCGCTCTAACTTGGCAAGAATGCTTGCGGCGAGCCCACCCGTGACACCATTGGCCTCGGTTGCGTAGAAGTCCATGAGAGCAGCTTCTTCGTCAGTTACGCATGGATCAGGGTGAGGGTAGGTTTCCAGCGTGATCGGCATGCGCCAGACTGGCACAGAGGTAGAGCGCACACTGGCGGTGCTAGGACTGGCTGTCATGTTCTTCTCCTTCCTCCATCTGCACGAGTAGTTGCTCAACATGCTGATGCACTTTGTTGACCTGGCGTGCGAGGTCAGAAAGATCGGTATGCAGGTAGATTTCGGTGCTCGCGATCGTCCGATGGCGTGCATAGCGGCTCACATCCAGGAGATCCATCCCACTTTTTTTGAGTTCGGTGAGCATCAAATGGCGCATCTTGTGCGGCGTCAGCTGGGGAATCTCAAGAGCATGGCTGATCCGGTCAAAAATATCTTTGACAGTCCATTTCGAGACTGGCTGGCCAGGATTACGGTGTGAGTCCGACAAAAAAATGGGGCCATTTGCCTCGGCTCCGTAGGCAGCGGCAAGGGTTGCGCGGTCCTCCTCAAGGTACTCTTTGAGGCGCGTCCAGGTCGGATGAGAGAGCACGATCGTCCCCGGCATCTTGTTCTTGGAGATTGCTGCTCGAACGCTAATGGTATGCGTCCGCCAGTCGATGTCATCCACACGCAGCAGCACAATTTCTTCTCGGCGTAGTGCTCCATCGTGTGCGAGCAGCACAATCGTCTGATCTCTTGTTGAGAGCGTGGTGAGAACATATTTCAAGATGGCTTTCCACTGGTGCTCGTCCGGAATCCATGGGATGGAGGCTGGAGTCGAGACGAGGCCACGCTCGTGCCCACGCAGGCCTTCACGAACCGGGTTGATGGGATCACGACGATGACGGAGCCGGATCGTCCAGCGGTAAAAGCTCCGCAAAGCACTGATGCGCCGCCGGATGGTTGCAGGTGCAAGTTTTGATCCTGTGAGGTATGTAATCTTGCTTCGATCAGGGCGTTGCCCATTTCCTCGTTGCACATCGCGTTTCCACAGCCAATCGACATAGTCAGCAATACAGCTTTCATCAGCTTCGAGCAGTTCTGAGAAGGGGATCTCTGGAAAAGCAGACAAGAAATCGTTGAGGTCGCGGCAGTAGTTTTCGATGGTGCTCTGAGCTTTTCGTTCGCGGACCTGCTGCTCAATGAAGGCCCTCACAATGGGAGTTTGAGCAACTAGAGGGCAACAGCCCCAGTTCACATCGGACATCTCTCTTGCCTCCTCTTGTGTTAGATCGGATGTTCTATCAGTATACCATCAAGTAATCCCTCTTAACATCTAGCAGATCGATGACCCGGTGCCGCTCCAGATCTTTCTTCTAGTGTCAGTACTTTATGTTATTTCTCATCTTTTTGAGCGTAGAAGCCCTGTTTCGCACGTCTGTTTTGAACAGACACAACCGTGTTTACGTCGCCGATCCGATGCTGTCCGAAATCCGCAGCACGCCTGTTGTAAACAGACGCTCAAAATTGCGATGGATGCGCTTGTTACGGGCTTTTGTTGTTCATCAACCGTGACTATCATTAACTTACTCGACCAAAATCGTGCCGTAGGTGTCGCCCCGCTTGTACGCCCAGTCGTCCACACCCAGTATCCGCACTGGTGGGGGTGGTGGAGACGATAGGGCTCGCAGGCAGCGCAGCAATGTGCTGGGGGTAGCCTGCATGCTCAACTTGGGAGCAAGCCGTGCGCCCACCTCTCCCCCAGTTGCTGCTCCCACTGCTTGCAAAGCCGTGCGCAAGCGGTTGGTCAGACGGGCAGAAGGGTGCAGCAGATCGGGGAGACGTTCCGTGAAGATTTTGCGTGGGCAGTTGGCATTGCGACAGAAGAACTTGCGGACCTCCAGATGCAGACGAACCGGGCGATTCCCACAGGGAACGTCGGCAACAACGCGCAGGTAGCGGCTATGAATCTGATCCGAAGCTTGGCCGCACAGTGGACAACAGGAGACGACTTGTGTAGAGACCACGTGGACAACCAGAGCAGTGACGGTGGTGGTGATGTGGTCAATGCGTAGATCAACAGACAAGTTGAGAAAGAGTGCCCCTTCTATCATCGATTTCCTCCTCCAAAAAGAAAAAGCAGCCGGGCTGCTTGTATTCCTCACAGTATATCACGCACGAGTCAGACTTTCAAAGCAAGCGGGCGGTATTCACCAAAAGTGGTGGTGACCCACGGGATGCGCAACGAGCTACACCTTTCAAGGGAAGTGGCTCCAGATGGTTCCTCATTACATTTATGGCTTCGGCACGAAGTAGAACTGCTGGTTCATAGCCAGAAAAGCGGGAACACCAGCAAGAGTGACGCGCCATTGCGGTGGTCCCCACCAGGCGTTGCGTGCGAGCCGATCCTGCCAACTCCAGCGATGATGCGAACGCACCGCACGGGCTGGACGAGGAGGAGGCTTAGCCTCCAGCTGGGCTGGAGCCAGTGGAAGCACCTCCACATATTGCCGACGCCAGTGAGCGGTCCAGGTGCGACGAAGTGCTCGACCTGCTACATCCACGAAAGCCGCATTGGTCCGAGCATGACAGGCTTGCGCTCAACAGAGGCAGGTGGGGGCAAGAGACGACGCACAGCACTCACTCGGCGGGCACGATCGCCTTTGGCCCCTGAAGCCAGGCACTGCTCCCGCAGACAACAGCGCTGACAATCGGTCTGGTAGGCCAGGTAGACAGCCCGTTGGGTAAACGCATTCTCTTGACGCACTTCGCTCAACCACAGGCTTGCTCCCGCTGGACAGCGGAGTTTCCCATCCTCCTGCAAGGTGAAGGCATCAGCTCCGAAGCGTCCTGTGGCTCGTCCGTACGCTGCTGCCCACTGCCACGGTCCATACTCCTCAGGCGGGTTTTCCGCAGCCACGAGAAAGGGAGGAGCTTCTTTCGGGGGAGCCCACTCCATCTCACGTAGCTCAGCTCCCTGCATCGTCTTTCCCAGCGACAGCCGCAGGTTCCACACCCACTGGCAGGCCACTTGCCAGAGTTCCTGCCCACATGGTGTGTAAGAGCACCAGCGATCCGGATCTTCTTCAACATCTTCATCAGAGAGTACCGCCTCGAATGCCCCACGTCCATGATAGAGATCCAGGACATCTTCGGCGAGAAATCCATCAGCGTCAAGATCGGTGAGAAAGAGTTCATAGACCCACTCATCGATCCGCTTGCCTACTGTTACGGACTTGCCTGGGGGAGGCGCAGGATGTCGAGCCACAATGACCCGAACGCGAGGGAGCCCTTCACCAAGCGGGAGCCAGCCGCCATCAAACAGCTCGACGACCTCACCAGTATTGAGTCTGGTCACGCACGCTGTTGGTGGATGCGCCAGCACGCCTCGGAGCTGGGGATGCTCCAACAGTTGATAGCCTCTCCCGCGCGTCACGACATGAATGTTGGCAAGCATGATCTGGGCAACCACCGCTGCATCACCATATTGTCCATCGAGGCGCGCCAGAGCGATCTCTGAGGAGAACGCGAACTGCTTCAAATACGTCGTGATGGCTTGCAGGGCCGAGGCAAGTTCCCCGCGATAGTCGCCATTGCCCTTGCCTATCCATTGGTGCGTGTGCATCTGAAGCACCGTGGTGCGCGTTCGGACCAGCTCACCGCGCTTGCGCCCTGTATAACCAGATGCGCAGACGGCATCGAGTCTGCGTCGAGGGGGAGGCAGTTCGGGGGCAGTGGGCAAGGCTCGCTGCCGCGCTGCTTGACGGGTGGCATCGATGTCAAAGACGATGAAGCGGCGTTCCTGCCGATCGAAGATGCCGCCAATGGTTTCTGTGCTCCACCCCTCGGCAAAGCTCTGCTGCTCGAAGAGGGCGCGGAATGCCTCTAAGCAGGGACGATCGACAGCGGCCAGGAAGCGGCTCAAACTGGAGCGATGAGGAAGACATCGGCGTCCAAAGAGCGCCATGAAGGCTGACTCGAAAGGCTCTAAGCGCTCAAAGAAGTCAGCTAGAGTCCGTTCTCCGCTGATGGCATAGCCGATCAACAGCGCGAGAAAATCGATGGGTTCATACGTTCCGAAGCGCCCGCGCACCAAACGCACTTGATGGGCAAAGGCTTCAAGCAGCCCATGCTTCTCCAGGTAGCCAGCAATGATGACCACTTCAGCAAACCACGCCGGAACCGAGAAGCGGTTTTCCGATGTGGTTTGGACCTCAATACACGGGTTGGATATCATAGGAAGAGAGACCTCCTTCTGGGTAAATGACACATTCCTTTCCCATTAGAGGCCTTTCTTTTCTTCTTTTGCCAGCAATTTCCTTCTTGTCAGCTCGTTGCGCATCCCGTGGGAGTCAACACTCATGTGGAACATCTTCTCGCCACCTGTCTCGTGTGGAGATGGCGAGGAATTAGACTGGCTGCCTCAACGCCGCGAGACGAGGGACCCTGTACCCATCGCCTTCCGCCGCGATTTTTCGCAACACAACCGGTATGCTTTTCAGCCAGTTCACCCACGTGTTCCTCACCCTCAAGGAGAGGAGCAATTGCTCTAGCACTATCCTGACGATCCCCATATCGGCAGGGCGACGACGTGGATCCCGCTCGGTCATCCACAAAAGCGCCTTCCGTAGTTGCAAGGGGAGGCGTCCAAAGGCACGATCCTGGGCGGCTTCCCTCATGTCCATTGGCGGGAGATGGCCCGTCAGCAGGCGGTACAGGGTGGCACCCAGTCCGTAAACATCGGAGAGCGGGGAGAAAGACGGTATTCCTGCCAGTAGTTCCGGGGCCATATATCCGGGCGTGCCCGCCACGTAGAAATCGTCGTCCTCTATCGCGAGCTGGGTGCAGGCGATGTCGAAATCGATCAAAAAGAGGCGCCCGTCGGCGGAAAGCATCACATTCTCAGGTTTGACATCGCGAAACGTGATGGGGATCTGGCGCGAGTGCAGATAGTCCAGGACGGCGCAAAGCTGGATCCCCATACTGAGCACCTGCTGCACCGGGGGGAGATCCCCTTGTGCCAGGTAGGCATCAAGGTACTGGGAGAGCGTCTCTCCCTCGATAAACTCCATGACCACACATGCCTGGAGGTCATCGTCGACCAGGTCATAGAAGCGGGGAATACTGGGATGCCGTAGAGAGGCGAGAATGCGTGCTTCGTGAAGGGCGCGTCCGATCGTGGTCGCCTTGAGTGCCACGGTCGGCGGGAGACCCACTTGGTTTGTCCGTGCTTGATAGACGACGGCAGAGCCTTCGCCTACCTGGCGGACGATCTGGTACTGTTGACGAGACGATATCTGGCAAAACGTCATACCTCACCTCTCTTTTCCAGGCATAGAAACCCCTACGGGTTGCGGTGCAAAAAAATCATCACAGGAGGCAACATGAATTCCTGACACAGGTTCACCTGCCAATCATCCTCGTAATCTGCGATTTGTTGGGCTGTCCACTGGACCATAGAGCCATCGGGTAGGCGGATATCGTACAATTCGTTGCTCATTTGCTTGTTTCCTTTCTGAGTGCATGCCAGCCTGGTCCGAAGTGCTCGACAAGGCCCCACTTCTGTATTGGGGGCCTCTTCGCTCCTTCTACGACCGGCTGCACATCGTCCTTTCTCCTACTAGCATGACGAGGGTGCGCCATGAAAACGTCATAAGTATCGCCATGACGGGAAGTGCATCAGGCCTGTTGCATTTCTTTTCTCTCCAAGCTCAGCGGGCTTACGGAAGAAGCGAGATGGCGCATTAGACGCCTTCATCCGCGGCGCCCAATGCGCCATCCATCCTACTGCGGTCTCTCGCGAGCGAAGAGCCGGCATCCCGTCACCACATGCCAGGCAAAGGCTTCGACCAGCAACATTCTCTCATTGAGACCAACTAACTGCGTTCCATACCAAGGAAAGGCGTAAAGTAAGATGATGAGCAACAACGTGAGCAACAACGTGATGAGGCTGGTGAGTATCGAGTACCAACCATAGCCGCACCATGCCCGGTCCTTCCGCAGTTGTAGCCCGATCATGAAGAGCGCGATGATGAGCGAGCCGAACGCGACGAGGAAGCCAAGACTATGCAGCACATCGTGAAGGACGGAAGTTGGATCTGCGGGATTGTACTCGGTGAAGAAGCCATCGTTCACTACTCCTGCTCCAGTGAGTAAGAGGAGCGAGGTACTGGCTCTCAACCTCCTCCCTCCGATCGACGTTCGCATCACTTGAGAGAAGCCGATGGCGAAGAGCATGAACAGAAAGCCAAAGACCACGAGATCAGTGTTCAGAATCCATGCGTTCTGTCCTATGCCGAGATCGCTGACCACTTGATGGATGGGCGAGTAGCCTGGACGCAAGAAGCCATCAATGGTGATCACAAGCACAGAGAGGATGGAACCGATTACCCCAGTAAGTATGAAGAGCCATATAAAGTGGCTCTGTCTCCGAGTCGCGCGTTCAGAAGGTATTTCCATTTGTGTCATCAATATGCAGCTATTTCCCCCCGATAGAGGGTCAGAAACCGCTCACGCGCCCGCTGTAACCGCATCTTTGCTGCCGACACACTGATGTGCAGCGCCTCTGCAATCTCCGGACACGAAAAGCCCTCGTGCTCGTAGAGCCACAAACAGACGCTATACTTGGGCGACATCCGCCTAAACACCTGTTCGATGATTTGACGGTCAGCCACGCGCTCCTCGAACCGCGCTCCGTTGAAACTCCTCTGCTTGTGCATCGGGCGTGCAGTCGTCATCCACCCTGACTTCTCATCCTCTTCATCACGTATATGAAAGTCCATTGTGGTGGTTCCCGTCGAGGGAGAGAATACGCTTGAGCCTACCCCACTATCCTCATTGAACAGCGAAAGGGGAAGCCCGGCATTGAGGTGCTGCCTCCGCAATGAATCCGTTATAGTGTTGGCAGCAATACGGTAGAGCCAGGCCGCCAGTGCCCTTTGGGGAATGACCGTGCCTCCCAGCAGAGCTTTGTAGACTTTCACAAAAACGTCTTGTGCCAGGTCGAAGGCTTGTTCACGATTGCCAACGGCAAGAGTGATGAAACGCGTTATCGGTCCCTGGAAGCGCAGGAAAATCGCTTCGAAGTCCGCTACCTGTATCATTGTCGCGTCTGCGGCGTCGGAGGCGGCAGACGCGGGTAGTGCAGGAACGCTTGTCGTCAACGAGGTCATAGTTTTCTTCTCCTCTCTATTCTAAAGAAGCTCTGAACGCCTGAGTTCGTTTGGAGCTTGTACTTGTGCGCCTGGTGTAAAGATGTTGCGTCCCATCTGCTCATCTCTTTCTGCACAACGCGCTTCAGTTGCGTGATGTGCAACCACTCTCTTGTTGCCTGTTTCTTCGTCTTCATGCCACACCGTCCCCCGGACTGCGTCCCACGCTGGTTCGACATGCTCCACGAGACCCCACGCATGGGTTGGGAGCCTCATCGCTCCCTCCACGATTGGCTGCACATCGTCTTCTCTGTTGCTAGTATGAGAAGGAAGCGCCACGAAAACGCTAGGAGCACCGCCACGAATGGGAAGCGACGGGCATCACAACACATGATCCTGTGATACGGGACCCCTATCGGCTCGCTCTGGTGGCAGAAAAACGCGTGTGCAGGAGAAGATGACAGGCTATGCTGCTTGTGTCTTGCACGAGATGAGGCTCTCGGTGCGCCAGGGGCTGGCCATTACAATGCCCCTTGCCGAGGCTTCCAGATCAGGAAGGATCCAGGAGTACAACTTTATTGTCTCAATGTCTTACAATGAGCATGAAATTTGAACATGCCAAAGGGCTGGTAGTGTACAACGTTATTGGACGTATACGTGAGCGACATGAAGATGAGAGAGTCAATTGAAGAAGACCTACACAGTTTTACGCCTGGCTTGCCTGGATAATGCCTTTGGTCTCAAGGCGGTGAGGATATATCCCTCGGCATGGATCGAGCGAATATCAATGCCGAATCCGTGCAGCTTTGCCCTGCAACGAGAAAGGATGTTTCTGACGGGCTTCATCGAGCGGTCCAGCGTCTTTTGCTCGACTGCTCGATCCACAGTTGTTCGCGCGTGACTGAGCACCTCATCAGTAATAGCAGCGCGCAACACCTCATATGGACAATAGTGGGGATAGGCCTCGAGCAGTTCTACCAACACATACATCTCGAGCTCCGTCAGCACTTCTTGCGCCACCAGTCCGTACGCTTCTGCTGACAGTTGGGAGAGACGAATGGTTCTTTCATATCTCTACTGCTCTGCCTGTGGCGCAGCTAATCGAACACAAGCTACATATTGCTGTGCTTGTGGAAGATCTTTGCGAGCTAGCACACCTTCCCAGCAATATCCCGTGGCACTCAAGCGACGCTATCATATTCTTACGCAGATTGGCAAGGGAGGCATGGGAGTCGTCTACAAAGCGGAAGATCGCCTCTTTAAGAATCGGCTTGTTGCGGTCAAAGAGATGAGCCAGAGTGGACTCTCTCCTCAGGAACTTAGAGAAGCCATCGAAGCTTTTGAGCGAGAAGCCTACCTGCTTGTTGATCTCCGCCATCCGAGTCTGCCCAAGATCCATGACCACTTCGATGAGGCGGGACGTTGGTATCTCGTCATGGATTTCATCGAAGGAGAGAGCCTTGAAAAGTACCTGGAGAAGGCTCCTGGTAGCCGTCTTCCTCTAAATGTAACCCTTAAGATAGGGATGAAGCTCTGCGATGTGCTGCATTATCTGCACAGTCATCAACCGCCAATCATCTTCCGCGATCTCAAGCCTACCAATGTCATGTGCACTCCCTCAGGAGAGATGTACCTGATCGACTTTGGCATTGCACGCCTCTTCAAACCCGGGCAGGCCAGGGATACGGTTTCCTATGGATCGGTTGGGTACGCTCCACCAGAGCAATTTGGCAAACTGACAACGCCTCAATCGGATATCTACAGTCTGGGAGCGCTGCTGCATCAGATGCTTTCTGGGCGTGATCCAGGTACCAGCACGCCAAACCCGTTCACCTTTCCTCCTCTGTCAAGGGTACCGGCTAAGCTAGAAAGACTGGTTGGGCAGATGGTGCAGATGAATGCGGCCAACAGACCCGCGAGTATGGCTGCTGTCAAGCAAGAACTACAACAGATTGCTGCTCAGCTTGCAGGAAAAAGACCTCTTCCACCAACACAATCCGCGCCTAAGGCTGCTGTCGTATCAAAGCAAAGAATGCTCTCGCCTTCACAAACTCCAGCACGGTCGACCAAGAGGGTGTCTCGGCGTGTGGTGATAATAGGGCTAGCGACACTAGGATTGGCGGTAGCTGGAGGTGGTATGGAGTTATGGATCTTTACACCACATCCTCTCTACACCTATGACGGCCACTCTGAGAGAGTGTATGCGGTAGTCTGGTCACCCGATGGCACACGTATCGTCTCAGGGAGTAGTGATGAGACTGTACAGGTATGGGATGCTGATACTGGGAACCTAGTCTGCACCTATCGTGGTCACTTTAATAGCGTGGATGCGGTGTCCTGGTCGCCCAGTGGCATATGTATCGCCTCAGGGGGTGCTGACGGAACCGTGCAGGTATGGGATGCGACCGACGGAAGCCACGTCTACAGCTATCGTGGCCACTCTGAGAGAGTGAATGCGGTGTCCTGGTCACCTGATAGCAAGCGTCTTGCTTCGGCGAGTAATGACAAGACGGTGCAGATATGGGATGCGACCGACGGAAGCCACGTCTACAGCTATCGTGGCCACTCTGAGAGAGTGAATGCGGTAGTCTGGTCACCCGATGGCACACGTATCGTCTCGGGGAGTGATGATGGAACAGCACAGGTATGGGATGCGGCGGATGGCGGACATGTTTTCAGCTATCGAGGTCATTCTAGTTATGATGTACGTGCCCTGGCCTGGTCGCCTAATGGCACACGTATCGCCTCAGGAGGCGGTGATGGAACCGTGCAGATATGGGATGCGACCGACTGAAGCCCCGTCTACACCTACCGGGGGCATGCTCAGTATGTGGGTATAAATACGGTAGCCTGGTCGCCCAATAGTACACGTATCGCCTCTGGGAGTAATGATGGAACCGCACAGGTATGGGATGCGGCGGATGGCGGGCATGCCTACATTTATCATGGTCATAGCGATTACTATCTCGGTCATTTTATTACTAATGCTGCTGTGAATAGTGTGATATGGTCACCCAAGGGCACTCGTATCGCCTCGGGGAGCGATGACAACACGGTGCAGGTGTGGCAGGACGAGGATTACACTTGACTTTAGCATTCTGTCCTCTTTCGCTTAGCTTGCGTTTTCACCAGCAAAGTGAAAATGGGAAGAAGAGCCTGTGTGAACGTTTCCCGCCTTGCTCAGCGAGGCCGTCACACCGAATGGGTCGGCGATAAACGTGACTTGACTCTCGATGTCTCTCTTCCCCACACGGTGTATCTATCTCTTGCAGTGCGGCTCCGTCTTACCTCTCCACTTCCTTGCCTCCCCAGCTAATGTGCATGATGCGCCCTTTGCCCTTCCTCTGATGATCTGTCCTCACAGCCTTGAGATGCTCGTCTTAAGACCATGAGGCGTTTTCCAGTCATGCCAGGCGTAAAATCGTGTATAATCGAGCGAACTAGCTTTCCAAGCGGGACAAGTGTTTGTAGTTTTGTAGGATCAGAGCGGTAGGACTAGTGAAACGGAGGTGACTCTACGTCAGTGTAAAAAAGCAGAGACGACGCGGTCTGTGCTAAGAAGAGTAAGGCGATGATCCGATCGCCAGTATGCTTATGCCACGGCAACTGAACTCAGCCTCAATGGGCTTCGGAGTACATGAGAACCCATCCTATTTCCGGATCAAATAGATCTGGATCATAGAGAAAGAAAGAGTGATATGAGACGCCTCTGCATAGTAGGTTTTCGGGGAAGGAGCACACTAGCATTCAGTATAGTTATTTTGGGGATACTGATTCTATCTGCCTGTACACCCGGTACTTTTCTTGTTTCGGAGAAAGATTCAGCGCAGTGCCAACCTGGTCATCCCGCAGGTTACCTTAGTACCCTTCATGGCGGGTTGGTGGATACTTCAGGATGCGTGGCGCATCTGACAGGGGTCAACTGGTTTGGGTTTGAGACGAGTACCTTAGCTCCCCATGGACTGGAGGTTCGTAACTGGAGAGACATGCTGCACCAGATCGCACGGTCGGGCTTCAATACCATTCGTTTGCCTTTCACCAACCAGCTCTTCGACCCTGCGAACAAGCCGCAGGGGATTAACTACCACCTGAACCCTGACCTCAAAGGCCTGAGTGGTTTGGCACTCATGGATCGGATCATTCAAGGTGCGGGTAGCCGTGGCCTGAAGGTCATTCTTGACCGTCATGATCCCACTGCCGACCTGCGGCCCGAATTGTGGTACACCGATCAGGTTCCCCAGACGCGATGGATCCATGATTGGGTCATGCTAGCCCAACACTACCGGGGGAATGAGACGATCATCGGGGCTGATCTGGCTAACGAGCCGCATGGTCCAGCGACCTGGGGCGATGGCAATCCCAGCACGGATTGGCGCTTAGCTGCCCAGCAGGCCGGCAACGCCGTCCTGGCCGCCAACCCGGATTGGCTGATTCTCGTCGAGGGGATCGAGCAGTACCATGGCGACTCCTACTGGTGGGGCGGGAACCTGGAAGGAGCAGCGCAGTTCCCTCTGCAGCTCTCGCGGCCGAACAAGCTGGTGTACTCAGCCCATGACTACGGTCCGGAGATCTACGAGCAGCAGTGGTTCCAGGTCCCTAACCCCGCTGACCTCGCTCACACCCTCCCCGCCGTCTGGCAAAAGCACTGGGCCTACCTGCAAAAGATCGGGACTGCCCCGGTGCTCCTGGGGGAGTTCGGAGGGCGCTCTATGGGTCAGGATGCTGAGGGTGTGTGGCAACGCAGCCTGATGACCTTCATGAAAACGAACAACATCAGCTATACCTACTGGGCGTGGAATCCGGACTCGGGTGATACCGGGGGCATTTTGCAGGACGACTGGAAGACGGTCAACCAGAGCAAGCTCGACGTGTTGAGCGCCTATCAATGGCCAATGCTGGATCAGTCGCAATCTCGCACAGACAATCACTCGGAGAACGCTGGTGCTATCCCGAAAGCCTATCTCTGGCCAAGGTCAAAGTGAGCTGAGATCGCTCTATATGTACCGAGTGAATATCCATGTCATGACGTCATCACGTCTGCTGGCCAGGAGCTAGGAGTTCTTGACTTCCTCGACACAGCCGCTGGCCTGCGTAGACACGATGTACGTCCGCTGATCGACCCACCCAATGGGTCAGCGTTGTGTTGGCTACTTGGGACATCCGTTCTCAAACAAACAACTGGGAACAGTTCAATAATAACGTTACATGAAGATAAAAAACTGGCCGTCCTTGTCTGCCTGTCACGCTGGGCTTCTTGCAGATAATCAGACTCCCGTCGGTTCCGTCGATTTATAGTATAATTTACTTGCAATAGTAAGTTATACTATTTTTATTTCAGAACACTCTTCACAGTCGTTGTTCATGCAGACAACGGGGATGATAATCAGGAGGCAGCCTTTTCCCCCACGTTCCATTATCTATCTTCCATAAGCCTGGGAAGTGCTTTGAGACCTTGAGTACCTAGAAAGATGTCACTCCGTACTTTCTTCGCAAAATGAAACATCCTTTTATCGGATTAGTAGAGGTGGCATAATTTGTCTGCCTGTCACGCTGGCTATCTCAGAGAATCTGCTATCTATTATTAATAGAATACAAAAGGCACGAATTAACAAAGAGACGAGGGACAGTGTTTTATTCACCGCCAGCACTGACTGACTGTAACTGAATAGGCTCAACAAGACTGTCTTCTGAATGTGGTAGATCAGATTCGACAATCTGACCAGACTCTCGTGCGAGCCGCGAGGCCTTGGCAAGGAGGTCATCCACCGCTGTAACCGCTATCTCAACAATCGGCTGGAACAAGACCTCTGTGAGATCAAACAACGGTATTATCCGATGCGAGGATTTGGAAGCGTTGTATCAGCATTCCGCTTCTGTCGAGCATTCGAGGAAGTGCGTCAGTTCTTCTGGGTCCGTACCACCATGAAGCAACGCGTCACCCCGACGGAACAACGCGAGGTGTTCTGCCAACGATTGACTGCTTTGAAGGCCATAGTGGGGAGTGGCTTAACACAGAGAAGATACTCGTCGAGGAGGATGGACCACACCATCTTCATTCTATGGTCTCGGATCTGAAACATCCGCATTGACAGCAAAAGGTGAAAACCCCTTGCATCAATGGCAGAGTCCGCTTAGCCGTAACGGTCTGCATTGTCGTGGTGATATTCCCATGCCCAAGTATTGCGGAACCAAAGGGTAGGCAATAGCTGCAGAAGAGTCGCTCCTTGAGGATAGGATCAGCGCCATTTATCGCCCAAGCCAGGACTCTCGACTTCCTGTAGGAGCGAATGGACAGCGATGCATCTAGACAGCAACAGACACCTGTAGTATGCTACAAAGCAAGGAATCTAGGGTATCACCTACTTCCTTGATTGCCATCTTCCATGAGGGGATGGTACAGAGACAGGCTCGAGCAAGGAGTCTCTTATTTCGGGAATGGAGTCGTCGATCACGCCTGAGGAGGGAAGTATGCACACGAGTCAGACCACTGGTCCTGGTCTGCGCCTCGCAGAACTCATCGCCTCACTCTCGCTGGCGATTGACCTTGGTCTGGGCCAACCGATGGAACACTTCCTCCGTACCTGCCTGCTCGCTGTCCACCTGGGTGAACTACTTGACCTGAGCGAACAGCAACTCAGTGAGGTGTATTACCTGGGGCTGATCCGGCATCTGGGTTGCACTGCTCAAGCATGTGAGGTAGCGGCCGTCTGTGGGGACGAAATTGCCCTGAATTCCTGGCTGCTGGCGGTCGACCAGGGGCGTCCCACGGAGATGCTCGCTGCCTTCTTTCAGCACCTTGGAAAGGGTGAATCAGCCCTTCGTCGTACTCGTCTGCTTGTCAACGCACTGGCTGCCGTACCATGGATGATCGGGGGATTGACTGTCGCACGCTGTGAAGTGGGGCAGCACCTTGCTGAACGGTTGGGATTGGCCTCTGGCGTCCGGGATGCACTTGGACAAATGTATGAGCGCTGGGATGGAAAGGGGTTGCCAAACAAACTCAAAGGCGAAGCCATCCTGCTGCCTGTCCGGGTGGTGCAGCTGGCACAAGATGCGGAACTCTTCTCCCGCCTGGGTGGAACGGAAGCGGCTGTCACGATGGCACGTAAGCGGGCGGGTGGTCTCTACGATCCCCATCTCGTTGAACGCTTTTGTCAGCAGGCGAGCCAGTTACTGGAGGAACCGAACCCATCGTCCCTGTGGGAAGCGGTGCTCGCCGCTGAGCCTGGTCCGCACCCCTATCTTGCAGAGGCGGACCTCGACAGGGCCTTGCGGGCGGTCGCCGACTTCGTTGACCTGAAATCGCCCTACACTGTCGGCCATTCGAGTGGGGTGGCTGAGCTTGCGGCAGAGGCAGCGCAACAGTGTGGGCTGCCAGAGGCCGACGTAGAGACCCTCCGACGAGCAGGGTGGCTCCACGACCTGGGGCGCATCGGCGTCTCTAACACGATCTGGGACAAGCCAGGGCCGCTTTCGGAGGCAGAATGGGAGCACGTGCGCCTGCATCCCTATTACACGGAGCGCGTCCTCGCCCACCTGAAAGGACTTGGGCAGGTGGGTGTCATCGCGGCACAGAATCACGAGCGGCTGGATGGCTCAGGCTACCATCGTGGGATCCCGGCAACTATGCTCCCCATGATGGCCCGCATCCTGGCAGTCGCCGACATCTATCACGCCCTAACCGAGCCGCGCCCCTATCGTAGCGCACAAGCGGCTGATGCAGCCGCTTCCGAGCTCCGTTCCCAGGTGCGGGGAGGTCTCCTGGATGATGAGGCTGTGCGTGCCGTCCTCATGGTTGCAGGCCACCGCCTTCGCTCAACACGTCATGAGTGGGTGGCAGGGCTGACTGACCGCGAGATCGAGGTGCTCCGGCTGGTCGCGCGCGGACACTCCAATCGCCAAATGGCGACCCTCCTCTCGATCTCCGCATCCACCATCCACCACCATATTCAACACATCTACGCCAAGATCGGCGTCTCGACGAGAGCAGCCGCGACCCTCTTCGCCATGCAGCACCATCTCCTCAATGAGATAGATGAAGCAAAGAAATAGATCGAACAGTCGATGTTTCTGCGCAATGATCGGTGTACATTCCTTGTAGCACCATGAGGCATCACTCGTGCCGCCTGACGAAGCGCTTGAAGAACTGAGGTATCAAGACCTCAGGCTAGGAACGGTGTTATATAGCTCTCCTATGCAGATCAGAGGAAGCGCGCAATCAATAATGGGAAAGGCGAATGCGCACTTGCGCTGGCAGTAGAAGTCGTAGACGTGTCCATTGGCCACGGAAATCCCCGCAAAGAAATGTCTTTACTCGCCTAAGACCCTGATTATGTGGTATTGCAAGGGTTATTTCCTGTTTCCGTTTCATGATGAGGTGCATGAGTCATATGGCACGCCATTCTATTCCCCGGGTGATCGCTGATCGCCTGATCCCGTCCGAGAGCGCCCATCAGAGCTTCCCAGCTCTTCAGGTTGGCTCTGAGGCCTGGTACGCGTGGCTCACAGAGCCAGCTACCCGCTCTTTTGCCTTTCACAGCCTCCAGGGCACCTTGACCGCTCGTCGTGAGAACAGCCATGGCAACTGGTACTGGTATGCCTACCGCACTCGGAAAGGTCACCTCTACAAGACCTACCTCGGCAAGTCCGAGGAGCTCACCCTGGTGCGGCTTCAGGAAGCCGCTCACTTGCTCTCAGCAGAGAGAGCCACACGTCCACAGCCACTCGCCTCGGGCACCGGCATGCCGTCGCTCCAGCTG
>WNGQ01013588.1_pt1 | contig 16174 bp, 7 predicted proteins | sample 5407661 | NCBI WGS metagenome assembly WNGQ01 (sample SAMN13153382, study PRJNA577476) | soil metagenome | isolation source: 60 cm soil or saprolite under Garry oak tree replicate 2 | place: USA:California | collected 2016-06-15 | reverse complement strand
GCCCGCCTGCCGGCGCTGGCCGGGCATCCCGCACACGGGAGCATCCTCGCGGCCGCCGGCAGTGTCCCCCGTGGGTAGGGTGGCCACCATCGGCAGGATGCCGTATTCGCTGCGGCTGGCGGTGCTGGACACCAGCGCCCGCAATCCCGCCCGGGGCAACGGCGCGGTGCCGCAACCGGCCGCCGCAGGGGCGTGGGTTCTGTGCTGGCCAGACGGGTATAACCGGGTTCGCCCTCAAGCGCTGCCCGCCGGGCCCCGCTGGTGGCCATGGGTGCGAAGCCGGCCAGCCCAGGCCAGACTGGCGGCTCCCAAGCTGCGACAACAGCGCGGCCTTGGGGTCCGGCCGCGCGGAACAGGACCGGGTCATGCGGGTGGAGTTGACGGTGGCCTTGCCGAGTGTGACAGCAGTCGACCACGTGCTGGGCCGCCTGGTCGCGATCAAGGTGGTGGCGCAGGGTCGATCGATCACTCTGCCGCCAGGGTGGTCGGGCCAAGCAGCGCGCCCAAGGCAGGTCGCGGACCAGTCCAGCGCGTGAACCGCCCCGGGATTGATGGAGGTGATGGTCAGCCGGTCTGGGCCGAGGGTGCTCTCGGCGACTTGGGCGACCCCGCCGTCGGGGTAGTCGATGTCGGTCCAGGCTGCCTCGCTGATGGCAGCGATCGCCGCCGTCACGGTCTTGATCTGGCGCACGATGATCGAGAATCGGATGCCGTGACGGCGGCACGCGGCCAGCGTGTCAAGCATCACCCGGGAACACGACAGGAACACGACAGCCCCAGGCCTGCCCCTGTTGTGCCCCTCACGCGCCCCTGCTGTGCCCCTCGCGTGCCCCCGCCGTGCCTACCCAGGGCAACGAACCTGCGGCATGGCCGGAATCATGCAGAGGCTCCTCGACCCTATTCGCGGGTGGTGACCCACCCAGAGGCTCGACCCGAGGGCGCTGGTGGTCGAATGGTTATCGGGCGGCCCCCGCAGAGCCGCTTCGAGATGACGCTTGCAGTGGCCTTTGGTGCCTCGCGCGAGCTCAAGTGGACCGGCACCGCCGGGACGCATCTTGTACTGATGGACGCACCACGGATACACCACGAGACGACGACACGATCGCTGCGGGCGCTGAGTCGGCAAAACCGCAGGTCAATGGGGGTGTCGGTGGAGCCCGAGGGGGGATTCGAACCCCCGACCTGCCGATTACGAGGACACCGCAGCCCGACAACCGCGGGTAGGGCTGGCAAAGTAGCGCAGCTCAGAAAGGCTGACCGTCAAGGTAGCCACGACTCCGGCAAGGGTGGAACGTTAGCCGAGACGTTAGCCGAGCAGAGCAGGCTCAGCGGAACGCCGCCTCAATTCCGACCGTCGATCCGAGATCCGGTAACTATTGAATCGTCGAGACTGCTAGGCATCCGCCCACAGGCGGTCCTCCAGGCAGTCGGCGCCCCGGCCAGAGCCTGGACGGAACGCGTGACCCTGCCCCGTGTGGGGCGCTGTTGCCTGCCACTCAGCATGGGGACGCAACGACCTTCTAGACCAGCTGCCGGTCGTCGCTGGCGCGGTTACAGCTACCGACAGGCAGGCTGATAGCGCCGGCCGGGGAGCAACTCCCGCCATTCCTCCCGGGTCAGGGAGCGGTCGGCCACGGCGCAGGCCCGCCGCTCCCAGAGACGGGGGTCCACGTCCCACACGATCCCGGTGCCGCTCGGGTACAGGGCGATGAGGTGATTGCCGCTTGGATCGAACTCCACGAGGTTGAAGCAGAAGACGACCGGGCACACCGGCTGCTCAGGCCCGGGCAGGGCGGGGCCGATCTGGCGCATGGAGGCAAGGTCCCAGAGGCGAACCTTGTTGTCGTCGACGGTGGCCAGCGTCTTGCCATGCGGGTTGAACGCCACGCTGTGGATGATGTTGGGATGGGGCAGCCGGCCCACCAGTTTGTGGGTGGCGACGTCCCACAGCGTGATGGACCGGTTGGCGAACCCCTGCGCGGCGATCACGGAGCTGTCTGGGGAGAACGCCACGTAGAAGACGGCCAGTGGGTCGACCTTCAACGTCGCGATCTGCGCCCAGTCGGCAGCACGCCAGCCGTCTTCCCGTCTGGGCTCCACGCCACCGCTACGTCATCGGGGCCTGGCATTGGGAGGTTGGCGATCGCCTTGCCGGTTGCGGTGTCCCAGACGATGGCCCGCGGGATATGGGGGGAGCCGGTCAAGCCTGCCACCAACCGCCGTCCTGTCGGGTCGAATCGCAGGGAGACGGGGTAGGCCCCACCCTCGTGGCTGCCGCCGGTCAGCTTCTGCACGACCGCGCCCGAGGCGACGTCGAGCACGACTGGGGTCGGCGTGTGCTCGCCGCCGACGGCCAGGCGCTTGCCATCCGGGCTGAAGGCGACCGCTGAGATCGGGCCGAGCCGCGGCGTCAGCGATCGCCGCACCGTCTCTGGGGAGGTGATGCTGCGCAGCGCGACGTGGTCGGCGTCGTGGAGGTCGGGGGTGGCAGCTAGGGAACCATCCGGGCTGACCGCGAGGGCAGGCGGGGCGCCAGGCAGGAACGAAAACGGCCGTCCGAGCCGGTGGGAGCCTTGCAGGTCCCAGGCGATGATGCTCTTGCTGCCCGCCGAGTACAGCGTTTGGCCGTGATCGCTGAACCGGAGTGCCCCCACCCGGGCCTCGTGGCCTTGGAGTGTCTCGCGAAGCTGCCCGGAGGCGACATCCCACAGCTTCACGGTCCGGTCGAAGCTGCCGCTTGCCAGTGTCTTGCCGTCCGGGCTGAACCGAATCGACGTGACGGCGCCTTCGTGCCGACCGTTTGTTGGTCGTCGGCGCCCCGTTGCGAGATCGAGGAACTCGACCCTCCCGTCTCCATACCCGAGCGCGAGGGTCCGGCCGTGTGGATCCATGGCGGCGGTGGAGGGCTGCGGCTGCTTCAGTCGGTGCGGGAAGTGCTGCAGGCGCTTGAAGGTCGCCGCGTCGTAGACCAGGACTTCCAGGCGGGTCACGATGATCAGGTGCTTGTGGTCTGGGGAGGCGAGCAGGAAGCCGCCGCCGTGGTGGGAAAGGATGCGGACCGGTCCGACCAGCGGGCGGCCACTGGCGACATCCCAGCGGGTCAGGAACTCGTCCGTCCTTGACAAATCGAAGTCGGCGTTCTCGGCTCCCTCGTCGGAGAGCGTGGTCAGGGTGTGTCCGTCGGCGGAGAACTCCACCCCGTCCACCGCGTACTTCGTGTCGGCCGTGCTGAGCGGTGACAGGTCGCGTAGCACCCGTCCGCTCTTTACGTCCAACAGGTAGGCCGGGCCCAGTTCGCTTGTGGGGAAGGCCAGCAGCGAGCCGTTCGGGCTAAATCTGAGGTCGCCGACCTGGCCTGTGATATGAACCTTGGTGGGGAACACCCTTCGCGTCCGGACGTCGAAGAGCACCAGCGTGCCGGTTTCGCCGATGGCCAGCAGCTGTTCGTTGGGGCTCAGCTCAAGGGGACCGATGCCCTCCAGGTTCCCACGCAGGATGGCGGTGGCGGCGGGGCTGCGCAGCAGCGCGGCCAGCAGGTCGCTGCGGGTCTCAAGCGAGTCGTCCAGGGCCACGGCCTGCCTGGCCAGCAGCAGCGAACGGTCCAGCTCATCCTCGAGCAGCGCCTGGGCGCCGAGGTGGCGCGAGTCAGCGACCAGCGCCTGGTGCTCGGCCCGGCCCCGCAGGGACAGCGCCAACCCCCCAGCGACCAGGGCCAGGACCAGCACCACCGCCAGCCCCGCCAACGCGGCGCGCAGCCGCCGGCTAATCCCAGCCTCGCGCCGCGCCCGCTGGGCCTCCTGTTCGGCGCGTTGGCGCGCGTCGGCGACCGCCCGCTCGGCTGCGCCGCGGCTGGCGTCCATGAACTCTCGCTCCAGTTGGTTGAGGTCTGCCTGGTGCTCGCGTGCCCAGTCCAGAGCGCCGGTCAGTCGCGCGCCCCGGTACAGCTCCCCAGGGTCACGGCCGCCCGCCGCCCACTCCTGGGCGGCGCCGATGAGGTGGCGGTGCAGCGCCCGGCCCTGGACGTCCTCCTCCAGCCACCCGCGCAGCCGCGGCCACTCCCGCAGCAGCGCCTCGTGGGCAACCTCCACGGTGTCGTGGCTCTTGGTGAGCAGCCGATGGTCCGCCAGGGCGTCCAGCACCATCGTCAGGACCTGCGGTGAACTCGCTCAGGGGCACCCGTCGGCGGACCACCGCCTCGCCCTCGCCCGGCCCAGCCAGCCGCAGCAGCACCCCGCGGGCGACGGTCTGCCGGTCGGGATCCAGCTGCCGCCAGGCACGCTCGGCGAGGCGTGCGACCGCGCCGCGCACCCCGCCGGCCTGCTGGTAGGCAGCCAACGTCAGGGTGCGCCCGCGACGGTGCTGCCAGCTCTCCAGCAGCGCGCACGACAGCAGCGGCAGCCCGCCGGGCTCCTCGGCGACCGCAGCGATCATCGCGTCGGCCAGGCCCGCCTCCAGGTGGAGCGCGGCCCGGCGGGCGGGCAGCTCGATCGCGCGGCGCAGCTCGTCGGGGTCCATCGGGCCGACCAGGACATGGTTGGCGGCCAGCAGGCCGGCCACGTCGGGGTATGCGGCGCAGTGGCCGTAGTAGTCGGCCCGCAAGGCCATGACGATGGTGGCGTAGCCGTCGGTCGCCTGCGCGGCCTCGGTCAGGGCGGCAAGGAACGTGGCTCGCTCAGCTTCGTCGCGGCAGGTGGTGAAGACCTCCTCAAACTGGTCGACGACCAACAATAGGCGCTGTTCGATTCCAACAGCCTCCAGGATCAAGTTGCCGGCAGCCCGGCTGAACACAGGACTGCCCGCCCCGTCGTCGCTGCTGGTTGCGGATTCGCCGTCGCCGTTGGCCGTGGCGGCGGTGATCTCCCCGTCGGTGCCGAGCGCCAGACCGAGTTCCCACATAGGGTGCTCGCCCGGGCGCACCAGCAGCTGCCGCCAGCGGTCGCTGCCGGGCAGCACGCCGTCGGCCAGCGCTGGCAGCAGGCCCGCCCGGACCAGGGAGGATTTGCCGCTGCCCGATGGGCCGACTACCCCGACTAGGCTCGCCCCGACCAGGTGAGTAACCAGTTCGGCGACCAGCCGCTCCCGCCCGAAGAAGAATGCGGCGTCGCTCGGCTCGAAGCGCGCCAGGCCCTTGTAGGGGCAGACCGCCGTGGCCGGCAAGTCCTCCGGTTCCTCGCCCAGCGGTTGTTGGCTGGTCGCCAAGCGCGCGACTTGGTCGGAGTGCTCGCGCAGCTCCCGCAGGTCGACCACGTCCGCAGCCAGCCGTGCCTGGACCACGCGCAGGTGGCCACGGCTGCTGGCCGTCTGCCGGGCCGTCTCCTCTACCTGGTTCGCCGCCCGTGCTTGCGCCTGGCCGGCCGCCACCTGGTGCACCAGCAGCGGCACACCGCCCGTTGCTTCCAGCACCGCCCCAGCGGCCGCCAGCGACGCCTGCTCGCCCTGGTAGAGGGCCAGGACCTCGGCGACCTCATCCTGCTCGAATGGGCCGAGCCGCCGGCACGCTGCATCGCTGGGGTTCAGCCGCTCGACCAGCGCCGCAAGCACCGGCGTTGCCGCCTCCTCCCGGTAGACACCCAGCACCAGCAGCTGCCGCGTGGCGGCCGCGGCCACAAGACCGGCCAACGACTCCAGCGCAGGCGGCTCCGCCAAGTGCAAGTCGTCAATTACCAGCAGCACTGCGGCCTCCGGCTGGCCGGTCAGCAGCCCGGCCAGCCCCTCGCCGAAGGCCACCGGGGATTGGCCGACGCTGGGCACGGGCAACTCCCGCATGGATTCGCCAGCGCCTGCCAGCGCCGCGGCGAACGGCCGTATGGGGTCGGCCGCCGCCGCGGCGCAGCGTCCATAGAGCACCCAGCCGCCCTGGTCGTGGACCTGCCGGGCGAGTTCGGCGGCCAACCGGCTCTTGCCCATGCCCTGCCGGCCGGTCACAAAGACCGCCCCGCCTCGGCCATGGCAGGCCCATGTCCAGGCGGCCCGCAACCAAGTCATTTCCGCGGCCCGGCCCACGAAGGCTGGCCCGACCGGCTGAAGCGCCTCGGGCATCTCCTGTGCCGGGCCCGGCTCGGCCGTCGGCGGCAGGTCAAGCGCGGGATCCTGCGCCAGGACCGCCGCCTGCAGTCGGCGCAGCTCCGTCCCCGGGTCGATGCCTAGCTCCTCGACCAGGATCGACCGGGCGCGCTGATAGGCCAGCAAGGCATCGGCCTGCCGGCCGGAGCGATACAACGCCAGCAGCAGCTGCGCCCACAGCCGCTCCCGCAGCGGCTGCTCGCGGACCAGCCCCTCCAGCTCAGCGACCAGCTCCCGGTGCTGCCCCAGCCGCAGGTCCGCCTCGATACGTTCCTCCAACGCGACCACGCGGAGCTCGGCCAACCGGTTGGCCTCGGCTTCGCCGAGGTCGCTGTCCACGAACTCCTCGAAGGCCTGCCCCCGCCACAATCCGAGCGCCTGGCGCAGCATCGTCGCGGCAGTCTGGGCAGCGCCATCGGCAACGGCACGCCTGGCCGCGGCGGTCAGCTCCTCAAACCGCGCCGCGTCCAGCGCCCCAGGCGCAACCCGCAGCAGATAGCCCGGCTCGCGGGTGACCAGGATCTCGCCAGCGGCGCCCCTCCCACGGCCAGGCTCCAGCGCCCGCCGCAGGCGCATCACGTGTGACTGCAAGGTCTTGGCGGCGGTTGGCGGCGGGTACTCCCCCCACAGCCCCCGGATGAGCGCCTCCACCGGTACGACCCGGTTGGGCCGCGTCAGTAGCAGGGCCAGCAGCAGGCGTTCCTTCTGCGCCCCTAGCACGACCGGGCCGTCGTCAGCCTCGACCTCGAGCGGCCCAAGCACCCCGAACCGCATGTCGTGAGCCTAAGGCATGACCCAACCGCCGAAAAGGGGCCGAACGCCTAGGGATCGACGCTGCCACTGGGCTGCCACCCGGCCGCCACCGCGCCACTACCGGGCCGGGTGACGCTGCCTCCACCAGGAGTGCTGCGACCGCGCAGCAGCGGCCTGACCAGAGGACGGCGAGATGGCGGCCGGTCGACGGTGGTGAGAGGCGTGAGCTGCACATGACCATGGTGCTGGAGCACAAGGGGCATCGGCGTCCGGGCACGCCAGGCCTGACAGCGGCGCCGAGCGCGCTGCCCTCCTCGGCGGCCGACCTGCCCGAGCAAACCGCGGAGGTCGCGGCGCTGGGTACCCGTCTGCGGGCCAGCGTCCGGGCCAGCGTCCAGCTGCTCGAGCCAGTGCTGGAAGTCGTCTTGGCAGTGCTGCTGGCCGGTGGGCACCTTCTGATCGAGGACCACCCGGGGGTGGGCAAGACCCAGCTGGCCCGCAGCCTGGCCAGCAGCCTGGATGGCCGCTTTGCGCGGGTGCAGGCGACCGTAGACCTGCTACCCGCCGACATCGTCGGCGCCAGCATCTGGCGGCCCGACAGCGCCACCTTCCAGTTCCGCCCCGGCCCGGTGTTCGCCAACGTGGTCCTGGTCGACGAGCTCAACCGGGCCACTCCCAAGACCCAGTCGGGACTGCTGGAGGCGATGCAGGAGCAGCAAGTCAGCGTTGACGGGCGCAGCTGGCCGCTGCCACGGCCGTTTGTGGTGCTGGCCACCCAAAACCCCGCCGCCGGCGAGGACGGCACCTACAGGCTGCCGGCGGCGCAGCTGGACCGGTTCCTGGCGCGAATCTCGCTTGGCTATCCCAGCGCCGACCAGGAGGTGGCGCTGCTGCGCGGCGGGCTCCAGCCCACGACAGCGGCGCCAGTCTGCAGCCCGGCGGAGCTGCTAGCTGCCCAGCAGACTACCGCCGGGGTGCATGCCGCGGACGCGGTGCTTTGCTACTTGGTCGGCGTGCTTGCGGCCACGCGGGCGCATCCGCTGGTTGAGGTGGGCGCCAGCCCGCGCGCCGGACTTGGGCTGCTGGCCGCCGCCCGCGCCCACGCCGCGCTCCAGGGGCGGGGCTTTGTGGTGCCTGACGATGTCAAGGCGCTGGCCCAGCCGGTGCTGGCCCACCGGATCCAGCCCATCGCCACCGCGGCGGCCGGGGCGCAGACGCAGGTGGTCGCCGATGCCATCGCGCAGGTGCTGGCGCGATGAGGCGGGCGGTCTGGCTGTTGCTGGGCGCTGCGGTGCTGGCCACCGCGGCGGGCGCCCTGGCGTCGCTGGCGCTGTTCGCGCTGGCGGTCGGCCTGATAGTGGTCACGGTGGGGGCCGGGACGAGCGTGCTGCTGGCCGCCCGCCTCGTGGCCATCACCCGCTGGGTTTCTCGGCCGGAGGCACCCGAGGACCAGCCCGTCCGCGTGGAGTTCCAGGTGCGCGGGCTTGGCCGACTACCACTGCCGGTCCACCTGGAGGCACAGGCCGACCCTGGCGGTTGGGTGCTGCTGGGCGAGCGCGGCGGCGTCGTGGAGCTAATGGTTGGGCGCCGCGGCACCTGGCAGTTGGCGCCCTCACGGCTGCGGTTGCGTGAGGCGCTGGGGATCTTCGAATGGTCGCTGCTGGTCGGCCAGCCCGAGCCGCTGCTGATCCTGCCTACACCGGACCTGACGGCGCGCATCCCGCCACGGTCCTGGGCCTGGTCTGCCGCTGGCGAGGCTGACCCGGACGGGCTGCAGCCCTACACCCCTGGTACGCCGATCGGGCGGATCCACTGGCCGGCGGCGCCGGCCTGCAACAGCGACGGATGGCCGCGCCACCGAACGGTCTGCCGCTGGTGCTGGTCGACACCACTGGTGCCAGCGACCCTGGCGCGGTGGACTGGGCCGCCAGGGCGGCCGCAGGGGTCATCGTGCGGCTGGCCCGTAGCGGCGGCTGCCGGGTCCTATTGCCCGGCGACCACACCGCCACCACGGTCACGGGCACGGCCGCGACCTGGCGTGCCGTCCACCGCCGCCTGGCCCTGCTCCCACTGGTCGTCCCGACCAGCGGGCTAGTACCGATGGAGGCTCGGCAGGCGCCCGTGGTGTCGATCCGGGCCGCCCACGCGCCCGCCGAGATGCTCCGCCAGCAGCCACGGCCGCTGCCGCCGGGCGTGGAAGCGACGGCCAGCATGAGGTGGGCATACCGATGACCCGCCCCGACCCGGCCGCTGCAGTGACGCCCCACTTGGGGGCCACGGCCGCGGCGACGGCGCTGCTCGTGGTCGCCGGGGCGGATGCGTGGTCGCGGCTGCTGAGCGGGTCACTCGTCCGGATCGCACCGCTGACCGCTGTGGCCGCCATGACGGCAGTGACGGCAGCGCTTGCCGCGGGGCGGCTGTCCGGCGGTCTGGCTGGTGGCCTGCTCGCGTTGTGGTTGCCGGCGGCGCTGCTGGCCGCCGGGGCGCCAGCCGGCCAGCTGCTGCCCCCAGCGTGGCCCATGCTAGCGGCACGGCTGAGCGGGGGCTTCCAGCAGCTCACCACCTCCCACAGCGGGCCGATCGCCGACCAGCCGTGGTCGCTGGCCGGCTGGTTGATGGGGGCTGGGACCGTCTGGTTCGCCGGTGCCGCCCTGGCGGCGTCCGAGCGGTCGTCGGCCCCTCGGCGTGCTATTTCATTTGGTGTCCTGGCGGCGCCCTGGATCGGCGCGGTCCTCCTTGGCGCGACGGGGGCGCGTCAGACCGACGAGGCCTCGGCTTGGCAGGGCGCCGCCATACTGCTGGCAGGACTGCTGTGGTTCACAGCTCGGCGTGTGGCCGCGCGGTCGGCGCTGGCGCTGGGCTTGGTAGCCGCGCTGGTATCGGTGGGCACCAGCCAGGCGGTCGGGCCGCGAACCCGGTGGTTCTCCCAAGATAACTCTTACGGCTCCGCGTCGTTTCGGACCCTGCAGACCGAGCCCACCTACGGGCCGCTGCAAGGCCGGCGCAGGGGTGCCGCCATGCTTGAGGTCACCGCCGCCGAGCCGGCGCTGTGGCGCATGCGGGTGCTCACCCTGTTCTTCGGGCCAGGCTGGCACATCGGCTACCCACCCGAACTGCCCCAGCCGGCAGCGCGGGTCGTCGACGTGCAGGTGCGTGTGCGCGGGCTCCGCAACGACCTAATAGTTGCGCCCGGCCAGGTCGACACTGTTCACACGATAAGCCAGGCAAGCCAGGCACCTGGCGAGGCGTGGCAACTCACACCCCCACCCCGCCAGGACGACACCTACCAGGTCCGGGCCAGCGTGGTGCGTGCCACCGCCCAGCAGCTGCGTGGCGCCCCCGCGCCGACCGACCCGCGCCTGGATACCTACACGCGCCTGACACCCAGCTACGACGGGCACCGCGTCGACGTGCCGCTATTCGGCCAGACGGCCGACCCGCAGGTGCCTACGGTCCTGGAGCGCACGCCTTACGGGCCAGTAGCGGCGCTGGCACGCCAGCTCGCCGCCGGCGCGACGACCCAATGGGACGTGGTCGACAGAGTGCACCGGTACCTGCTGGACGGCGATCGCTTCCGCTACACCACCAACCTGCCCGAGCCTGGCCTGTTCCCGCTGGTGGATTTCCTGCTGCGTGACCACGCCGGCGACTGCCAGCAATTCGCCGGAGCGGCGGCGCTGCTGCTCCGCCTGACGGGCATCCCGACCCGGGTGGTGGTCGGCTTCGCCACGGGCACGCGGCAAGCCGACGGCCACTACGACGTCCGCGACGTCGACGCCCACTCCTGGATCGAGGTGTACTTCCAGGGCTACGGCTGGGTGGCGTTCAACCCCACCCCAACGGCCACACAGGCCCACGTCCCCCACCAACTGGACCTCCTCGCCCCGGCCACCACAACTGGCAGCCACGGCGAGCCGGGCTGGCTCGGCTGGTTGGCTCTTGGCCCGATCCTCGCGGCGCTGGCCACCGCGGGCGTCAGGGTTCTGCGCCGGCGCACCCGCCGAGGGTCCGCCCAGCTCGGGCAGCTGCTCGAAGATCTGATCCGTCGCACCGGCGGCCACGTCCAACCGTCCAGCACCTTGGCTGAGCTCGGCGTCCAGCTGACGGGGCTGGTCGGCCCCAACACTGCGGCCCTGGCCACCCATGCCGAGCGCGCACGATTCGCCCCCGACCCCGCGACGTCCTTCCCCCGCCCGCGGACCCAGATCGCTCGGGCACTCGCCAAGGATCTTGGGCCCATGCGGGCGCTGATCATGCTGGTCACACCAGCAGCTATCCGCCGGCACGCCAGTTGAGCCTCCACCATTACAGCCCGTCCTGCCGCTGGCCTCGGCCTTGCCAGCCGGCGCACTGAGCTCGCCAACGACCAGATTCGACGCCCGGATAGACGCGGACCTCCCTGTCGCAGCGCTCGATGATCACCACCGCACTGACATCTCCGGTAACGGTGAATCGGCAGGATCGTTAGCCAGACAGCCTTCGATGAGGGCCGAAAAGTGGCTCTGACCTGGAGCCCGAGGGGGGATTCGAACCCCCGACCTGCCGATTACGAGGACGCAGCGGGCTACCAAGCGTGGGTAGGGCTGGCAAGGTAGCGCAGCTCAGAATGGCTGACTGGCAAGGTAAGAACCGCTCCGGCAAGATTGGAACGTTAGCCGAGACGTTAGCCAAGCAGAGCAGGCATATACGTCGTCTCACTCCCTCTGGCCGGTGTAGCAGACGACCGCAAGGTCAGCACGAACGTGAACCACGGCCCTTCATCCCGATCCCAGCGGACCTGAAACCAGTGCCGCCGTCCACGGGCTCGGTCAGAGCGTGGCGTCAGCTCGTCGATCAGGCGCACGGGCAGTCCTGCTCGACTCCCTCAAGGACTAGATGGGTGAGTCCGAGGTTCAGGCATAGGCGTCGTTGGCGATGAGGGGCCGCGCAGTCGTCTGGGGGTGGTGCGGTGATACTAGACGCGCCAGAGCGGCAGTTTCGCACTGGCTAACCGTGGCTGATTCGCTTCGGCCGGCATAGGCGGATCGCTAGGGATGTCTCCAAATTCACGTCCAGTCCTGACGAGTGACCTATGTCACATCATCTTGACTCTGAGCTCGCTCGCAAGGACAACCGTCTCGACCTCACTGACCAGTACGTCTTTCGCGGGGAGACGGGAATCGTCTGCATCATATGCGCTGCGCAATCGAGAGGATCGGGGCATGAGGGACTCCAACTACCTGCGGGACTCGCTCAAGGCTGCCGGCGCGGAGCAGGCGGACACCTGCACGCTCTGCGGCGCCATCATCAACCGCCCCTACGAAGAAGCGCATAACCGCTTTCACCAAGCCGACTACCAGCCCGTCGCGACGGCGACCCCCGGCGTAGTGGCCGAGACCTGCAGACTCTGCGGCATCCTCGTCAACCGCTCCTACCAGGACGCCCACAACCAGGTCCACCAAGCCGACTACGAACCCTTCACGGCCGATATCCCTGGCACGGTGGCCGAGACCTGCAAACTCTGCGGCATCCTCATCAACCCCTCCTATCAGGAGGCCCACAACCGCAGTCACGAGTAGCCCGCGGGCCTTCCCCTCCGCCCGTGCACCACTCCTCTCCCGGTTGCGCCAGGCCGGTCGAGATCGCCACACAACCGCCGACCGTTTCGCGCGACGGGCAGCGGTCAGCGTGAAGCCCAGCATCCGCTCGACCGTGGGCCATGGCGCTTCGTGCGCCATCAGCTCCGCGAACAGCTCCCGATGCTCGGGCCGGGTGATCGTCGTGGCCACCGGATCCCGGGCGCCCGCGTCTCCTATCCGGAGCAGGTCGAGGAAGTCCCCTACCAGCACCAGCTCGGCGGGTCCTTCATTGCGTTCAGGTCCTCCAGCAGCGCCGTGAGCTCCGCGGCGGACTCGAAGATCTCGCTGCCTGCCGCCCCTCGATGCGGGTGTCCGACGAAGACACGAGCAGCGTGTCGTCCCGGAGGGGCCCGGATGACCTCCTCAGGGGCGATATCGGTCATCACACACCACGTCGACGAGCAGCACCCACTCATTCCCGATCCTCGCCACGATCGAGATCGTCGAGCATCCAACGCGCCGGCCCGCCTCCCCACGGCTCCTGGTCAACCCTGCATCCGTCAGGACCGACACGTCCAGGTTGGCCGCGTGGGGTTGTCGGTGGGGCCGGCTGGTTCGTGCGCACCCGCGACGCCTCCATGCCCGCGACCTGGAACCGGGACCGGGTCATCGTCCGCGCCTTCGTCCGCCACCTCCAGCAGCGCGGCGCCGCCCTCGAGCTGCCCGCGCTCGGGCGCCGGCGCACCCGGCCCGACACCACACGGGCCCTGTCCAGCGCGGACGTCGAGCGGATCCTCCAGGCGCCGGCGCCGGCGCCGCTGCGCGAGCGCACGCTGTGGCGGCTGCTTACGAGGACACCGCAGCCCGGCAACCATGGTCGAGCCTGGCAAGGTGGCGCAGCTCAGAGCGGCTGACCGTCAAAGTAGGAACCATCTCATCAACGGCGGAACGTTAGCCGAGACGTTAGCCGAGCAGAGCGAGCTCAGTCGGATACCACATCGATTCCGACTGTCCGACCCGATGACTGGGCGTCTGCTCGAGGCCCAGCGCCGGCTGGTGCATTGCTCCTCAGAGGATTTCGGGTCGAGAGTTGAGCGCGACAGTTACGATCATCCGTTATGGCGCGCATGCACGTCGAGGACTCCCGCGGACGTTTGCCAATATGTTGCTGTAGGTGGACGCAGCATGGCAACGACGGCCCTGCAAGCCTCCAGAAGGTCACCGGCGAGGGTATCCGGTCGGTGACGCCTACGGCCGGATCGCTCCAGGACTGGGCGACGGTCGCAGTCGGTGAGGTCTTCGGATCGGAAGCTCGGATCCATTCCTGCAGCCGGCAATGCCTAAAGCCGGGGTTGCGGCAACACTTCACAGCGTGCTGACGAACGTGACCGGCCTCCTCTCAGACCGCATCGGTCACGTTTTCGGAGCTGCCCGCTGCGCCGGCTCGCGAGGGATGAGGACGGCGGCGACCAGGCCAAGCAGCGCGATCACCCCCAGTGTTGTGAGGGCGAGCGCGAACGGCTTGCCGCCAGGGAACGAAGCCGCGACCAGGACCGAGCCGGCCAAGGCGGTGCCCAGCGACGACCCCAGATTCGAGACGCTGCGCGACAGGCCGGAGATGTCACCCTGGTCGGCCTCCGGGAAGCTCGACTGCACCAGGTTCACCGACGCGGTCAGCATGACCCCGACCCCGGTGCCCATCAGCAGCAGTCCCGGCACAAAGCTGAGGATGCTCGACTCATCTCTCACCAGCGCCAGCAGCAGGGCCATGCCGACGGTGGTCGTCACGAACCCGACGCGGATCAGCCACCGTTGCGAGTGCCTGCTCGCCAGCCGCTCAGCGGCCGCCGAAGAAGCCAGGATGCCGATAGTGGCTGGGGTGAGCATCAGCCCTGTCTGGATGGCGTTGAACTCCCGAACCTGCTGCAGGAAGACAGAGATGACGAAGAAGGACCCCTGCAGGATGAGCCACTGGATGTTCTGGGTGGCCAGCCCGAGGTTGGACGTCCGGTTGCGGAACAGCCTGACCGACAGCAGCGGATCCTTGCCGGCCCGCTCCCTGGCGCGGATGTGCAGAAGAAACCAGAGCAGGATCAGGGCGCCGATGCCGACGAACAGCCACACCGGTGAGATCCCGCCCTTGGGAATCACCACGGCATTCCCGATCGAGAAGTCCTCACGGGAGGCGAACCAGCCGTAGGTTCCGGATTGCAGGATGCCGAACACCACGAAGAACAGGCCCGCCCCCGACAGGATCGCCCCGATCATGTCAAAGCCTGGTCTGGGGCCCTGGGTGGCGGGGTCGACGATCCGGCGAGCCAGGACGATGATCGATGCCACCACCAGGACCTGGAGCAGGAACGAGGCACGCCAGGAGATGGAGCTGGTGATCAGGCCGCCAAGCAGCGGCCCCGCGGCCGCCCCCAGGCCGGCTGCGCCGCTGACGATGCCGAAGTATTTGGCCCGTGACTCGACGTCGGCGAACGCCACCGTGATCAGGATGTAGATGGGCGGGATCATCAGCGCGGAGCCGATGCCCTCCAGCAGCGAATACCCGAAGATCAGCAGGCCGAGTCCCGGCGCGAGCGAGGCCAGCAGGGCGCCGGTTCCGTAGATGCCCAGACCGGCGACAAAGCACACCTTGCGGCCCCAGATGTCGGTCAGCTTGCTGCCGGGAATCATCAGCGACGCCATCACCAGGGTGAACAGGGTGATCGCCGTCTGGATGCCGATCACCGTGGTTCCAAGATCCTTGGCGATGGTACTGATGGCCACGTTCATGTTCGTGGCGGCGTAGCTGGCGATGAACTGCGCCAACGCCAGCGGCAGCACCATCGACCGAGGCGCCAGCGCGCGCATGGACGCCCTGGTGTTGTCCGTCACAACAGCCTCTCAGCACCAGTCGCGGCGCCCGATCGGATCATCGCCACCTGCACCGTCAAAGATCTCGACCAACTTTCGACCTGTTCAAGCGCCTGGCCCGTCATCAGGCGGGTCAGGACGCGTCTATCCTGCTTCGCCCGAGGCGAGGCGGGCATCATCCCGTCCGGATGACAGCGCGAGATCGCGCCAATTGCGGCCGAGTGCGCGATGGGCCGGTGCAGGCTCACCAACCACGAAGATCTGACCGCGCTCGCAGGGACATCCGTTTGGCGGGAGCGGAGGCTGCACTCGTGACCAGGTCGACGCCGGGCTTCGGCCGGCGAGCTGCTGGCCGCTGCGAGGCGCCGACGACCAGCACCTGCTGAATCATCCTTTTCGGAGGATGGCAACACAAGCAGGCGCGGCCACCCTGGTGGCGGGCAGCTAAGAGCACCCGGCACTCGACTACCCCGCTGAAGTGTGCGACGTCGCGGTCGGTGCTGGGCTGACGGGGAAGCTCGGATGACCATTCGGACTATCGCCCACAGCGACCGCGCACGCGGCCACGAGCAAGCGTTCGCCGGCGCCTGCAGCAGCCCCATCAGCCCCTGCCTGCCCCCCTGACCCTGTTGGAGCGCTTCGGCTGTGGCCATCCGCCCGCTGCGGTCCTGGAGGGCGTCCTGCCCGCTCGGGCCAGCGCCCACGCGACCACCGAGACCGGCCAGCTGGCCGCCAAGCCCATCCCGGTAGGCGATACGGCGGCACCGCGACGGGCGCTCAAGCGATCCTCGGAGGTTGCCCGATGCTGCTGCTAGTCCGCCACGCCCACGCCGGCGACAAGTCGCGCTGGCAGGGCCCCGACAGCCTGCGACCCCTGTCGCCGACCGGCCAGGCCGAGGCCGCCGGGCTGGTGGTCCGCCTCGAGGACTACCCCATCG
>WNGQ01003585.1_pt1 | contig 16176 bp, 15 predicted proteins | sample 5407661 | NCBI WGS metagenome assembly WNGQ01 (sample SAMN13153382, study PRJNA577476) | soil metagenome | isolation source: 60 cm soil or saprolite under Garry oak tree replicate 2 | place: USA:California | collected 2016-06-15 | reverse complement strand
GGACTGCCGAGCCGAGGGCCCCGCTGGTCGCCAACAAGACGGCCGCGAGGACGACGACGCCCGCAACCGGCAGGCCGATCACCAACCAGCGTCGCGCCCCGGGGGTCGGGGCCGCCGGGTCAGCGGCGCGGTCAATCCGCAGCGCGGAGAGATCCGCGTTCTTCGCTTCCATGGCCCTCAATCCTAACACCCCGGGCAACCCGGCAGCGACGCGGACAGTCAGCTAATTCTTGGTGTCAGGCGCCGGCGGGCTCGGGGGGCGGGCTGCCCAGCACGGGACCGCGCGCGGCCGGCGTCTTCTCGCGCGTGGTGCCCTCCGCCGACGGTGCAGCGGGTGCGGGCGGGGGCGGCGGCACCGGCGGCAATGGCTTGCCGGCCACCACCAGCTCGACCTCTTCGCGGTCGAGCGTCTCGCGCTCGAGCAAGGCGGCGGCGAGGCGGTCGAGCGCGTCGCGGCGCTCGAGCAGCACCGCCTTGGCGCGCTCGTAGGCATCGCCCAGGATGCGCTTCACCTCCGTATCCACCAGCTCCGCTGTGCGCTCCGAGATCTCCCGTCGCTGGACCACTTCGATCGCAATCGGCCCGATCGTGTCGCTCATGCCGTATTGCGTCACCATGCGACGCGCGACGTCGGTCGCGTGCTGGATGTCCTGCGCCGCGCCGGTCGTGACTTTCTCCGGACCGAACACGAGCTCCTCCGCGACGCGTCCCCCATAGGCCATGGCGAGGCGCGACAGGATGGACTGCTTGGTGTACTTGTGGAGCTCCTCCTCGGCGAGGTACGCCGTAATTCCGAGCGCGCGGCCGCGCGGAATGATCGTGACCTTGTGCAGGGGATCCGAACCCGGGACGCTCAGCGACACCAGAGCGTGTCCCGCCTCGTGGTAAGCGATGAGGCGCCGCTCCTCGTCGGACAGGACCCGACTGCGGCGCTCGAGGCCGAGCATCACCTTGTCCTTTGCGTCCTCGAGATCCCGCATGTCCACGACGGCCTTGTTGCGGCGCGCGGCGAGCAGCGCGGCCTCGTTCACGATGTTCGCAAGCTCGGCGCCGGCGAGGCCGGCCGTGCCGCGCGCGATGCGCTCCAGGTCCACCCCGGGCGCCAGGGGAATCTTGCGCGTGTGCACGCGCAGGATCTGCTCCCGCCCCTTCACGTCCGGCATGTCGACCACGATCTGGCGGTCGAAGCGCCCCGGCCGCAACAGCGCCGGGTCGAGGATGTCGGGCCGGTTGGTGGCGGCGAGGAGGATGACCCCGTCGTTCGATTCGAAGCCGTCCATCTCGACCAGCAGCTGATTGAGCGTCTGCTCGCGCTCGTCGTGCCCGCCGCCCAGCCCCGCTCCGCGGTGCCGCCCCACGGCGTCGATCTCGTCGATGAAGATGATGCACGGCGCATGCGCCTTGCCCTGCTCGAACAGGTCGCGCACGCGCGAGGCGCCCACCCCGACGAACATCTCCACGAAGTCCGACCCCGACATCGAGAAGAACGGCCGGCCCGCCTCGCCGGCCACCGCCTTGGCGAGCAGCGTCTTCCCCGTGCCCGGCGGGCCGACGAGCAGCGCGCCCTTGGGCAGCCGCCCGCCCAGCCGCTGGAACTTCTGGGGGTCTTTCAGGAAGTCGATGATCTCTTCGAGCTCCTGCTTCGCTTCGTCCGCGCCGGCGACGTCGGCGAACGTCACCTTGGGCGTGTCGCCCGCGAGCAGCTTCGCCTTCGACTTGCCGAACGCGAAAGCGCGGTTGCCCCCCTGCTGCATCTGGCGCAGCATGAAGATCAGCAGGCCGAAAATGAGCAGGTACGGCAGGAAGCTGAAGAGGAACACGCCGAACGACTGCTTCTCCTCGCGCGCCCGCACGTCGACGCCCTTCGTGCGCAGCGTGGCGACCCAGGTGTCGTTCGACTCGAACGGCAGGAGGCTCGTGAAGTGGTCGAAGTTCCGCCCGCGCACCGGCACGGGGGTCTTGAAGCTCCCCTTCACCTGCTGTCGCTCGGTGATCTCGACGGTGTCGACGTTGCCCTTGTCGAGCTGCTCGGTGAACTGGGTGTAGGAGATGTCCACCGTCTCCGGCCGCCGGTTCGCGGCGAACTGAACCAGCGCGATGGAGCCCACGATCAGCAGCGCCCAGAACGAGAGCGTGCGGAGCGTGCGGGCCCAGCTGAATTCGCGCGGCGGCGGGATGCGGTTGGCCATCAGGTCAGACTCGCTACGTACGGCAGGTGCCGAAAGTTTTCGGCGTGATCGAGCCCGTACCCCACGAGGAACACTCGCGGCGCGTCGAACCCGACGAACGCCGGCTCGAGCTCGAGATGCTCGGCCAGATGCTTATGCAACAACGCACACATCTCCAGGCTCCGCGGCGCGCGCTCGCGCAGGAGCGCCACCAGCCGGTTGAGGGTCTTTCCCGTATCGACGATATCCTCCACCAAGAGGATGTGCTTACCCCGCAGCTCGGTTTCCGGATCGTACAGCAGGCGGACGTTCCCACTCGAAATCGTGTCGGCGCCATAGCTCGCCGCCACCAGGAAGTCCACCTGGAGCGGCCGCTCGATGCGGCGCACGAGATCGCTCAGGAAAATGAAGCTTCCCTTGAGGAGACCGAGCACCAGCAGCTCACCATCGGGGTACGCCGCGGTGATCTCCTGGCCGAGCTCGCGGACCCGACGCGCGATCGTCTCCTCGTCGAAGACGATCCGCTTGAGCTCACGCCCCCCGGTCTGCTTGAGGCCCGCCGTGCTTGGTAACATCCACCCGTACCGCCCGGGTTCCGGGCCGCGGGAGATCGTCAGCACTCCGGCAGATTCCGGGGACCCACAGAATGGTTTCGCCGCGGGCGACGACCGGGTAGCCGGGCCGGTCGCTGCGCGGCACGCGCGCTTCCATCAACATCCGCCGCAGCGGCCGCCGCCCGATGCCGCCCAGGGGCACCAGCCGGTCGCCCGGACGCGGCGGCCGCACCTCCCAGTTGGCTCCCGCGATCCAGGTCGTCCACTCGGCCCGCGGCAGCCGGGCCGGCGCCGGATCGGGGGTCCACGCCACCCGGAACTCTCCGAACACCGCGCTGCCCCGCTCACCCGTCGGGATGACCTCGACCGTGACTTCCCCGACCGCGCGGGTCACCCGCAAGCGATCGAACGCCACCTCGGCCATCCAGCCGTCCCCGAGAGACAGCCGCCGCCCCGAAGGGCGGCGCGTCAACTCGACCAGCTGGCGCGCGCGCCGCACGCCCAGCACGAGACCGCTACGTCGCGCCGCGGCCCGCAACAGCGCCGCCGACAGGACGTCATCATAGCGGGCCAGCCCCCCCCGGGCAACTTCGATGCGGTGCGGCTCGATGCGCAGTCCGAGATCGGGCAGGTGGTCGAGCACGCCGTCCCAGGCGCGTCGCTCGCGCGCGGCCGCTCGCCCGGCGCGCAGCACGTCGTGGCCCACGCGCGCCCCCAGGCGCTCGCCGACCAGCGGCAGGAGCACAGTGCGCACCCAGCTGCGCAGGTGTCGCGGATCGCGGTTCGCGGGGTCGTCGTGAATGGGGAGGCCCAGCTCGGTGACGTGCGCCACGAGCCGCATCTTCGTGAAGGGGAGCAGCGGCCGCACGAGCCCGCCGCGCCCGCGCGCGGGAATACCGGCCAAGCCCGCCGGCGCGCTCCCTTTCAGGAGCCGGAGCAGAATGGTCTCCACCTGGTCGTCCCGGTGATGCGCGGTCACCAGGTAGCGCGCACCGTGACGCCGCTGCACGTCGCCCAGCCACGCGTAGCGCGCTCGTCGGGCGACGGTCTCCGTAGCGTCGGGACCGAGGCTCAGCTCACCGACCTCGAACGGCAGCTCGTAGCGCTCCGCCAGCTCGCCGACCGCCCGTGCGACCGCCCCGCTGTCCGACTGAATGCCGTGATCGACGTGCGCCACCACGAGCGAGAGGCCGAGCTCAGGGGTGAGGGTGTGCAGCAGGTCCAGCAGCGCCACGGAGTCGGCACCGCCGGAGACCGCCACCAGCGCGACCCCAGGCTCCCCGAGGAGGCGGGTACGTGCGAGATGGGTGCGGAGGTGCGACAGCAGCGCCGTCATACTGTAGTATAAATGATTGGCGGGGCGGCTGCGGGCACTGCCTTGCCCGCCGCTCCGACGCGGCCGTAAATATGGTGCCATGCCAATCCTGCAGCCCGACCAGATCTATCAGCTGCTGCGCAACTTGACCTCCCCGGTCGTGGCAATCACGTCCGAGCGCGGCGTGAAGCGCAACGGCATGATCGCCGACAGCGCGGTCCGCGCGTCGATCGTGCCCGCGATTCCGCGCGTGTCGGTCTACGTCCACAAGTTCAACTACAGCCACGACCTGATCTTCGAGACCGGCCACTACGTACTGCACCTGTTGCGCGACGACCAGTTCGAGCTGATCCACCGCCTCGGCTTCACGAGCGGGCGCGCGCGCGACAAGCTGGCCGGCGTGCCGCACCGCACCGGCACGCTGGGCGTGCCGGTGCTTGACGACTGCTACGCGCACTTCGAGTGCCGCGTGGCAAACGTGATGGACACGGGGAGTTCGACCTGTTTCCTCGGGGACGTCGTGGCCGTGGGTCACGGCGCCGCGGATCGCCCGAGTGGAACGGTGATGACGGCAGCCCATTTCCGCGCGAACATGCCGGCCGAGTGGCGGGGCGAGTACGAAGCGTTGCTGCGCGCCGCGCAGGCCTACGCCGCGGAGCGCTCGCGGGACATTCGGCCGGTGGTCTGGAAGGGGCTCCAAGCCCTCGAGTGAGTCGTGCGCCGGCTGCGCGTCCGAGCTCAGCGAGATATAGGGGTGCTAAGCCGTTGTGCTACCAGTAGCGGCGGTCGGACTCGAACCGACGACCCGCGGATTATGATTCCGCTGCTCTAACCAGCTGAGCTACGCCGCCGAAGTGCAGGGGAAGAACTTAGCGGGCCCGCCAGGGTGGCGGGAGTGGCGCCCGTGGCTGGCCCCGCAGAATGCGACAGTACTGCCCCCTTCCGTAGGGGCGGCGACACACCCGTTGCATCGACTCCACACGTAGCGGCGCCGGCTCCCACGAAGTCCGCCGAACCGCGCGTCCCGACGCCTGCCAACGCGGTGCGCCGCTTGCATCCCGAGTCGGCAGACCATGAAGACGCTGCGTGTTGCGCTGGTCGCCGTGCTGGTGGCGGGGTGTCACTTCGACAAGCTGTTCAATGGCGCCCCGGGCGGCAGCCACGCGCCGCCTCCCGGATCGAGCTCGACCAGACTCGCGTTTACGGTACCACCAAACGATGCCATGAAGGACAGCATCATCCAGCCGCCGGTGCAGGTCACCGTGTTCGACTCGGCGGGCAACGTCATGACGAGCTTTACGGGCGACGTCACACTCGCGCTCGGCAAGGACCCGAGCGTTCCCACCGCGCGCCTCTCCGGGAGGTCGCAGGCGGCCGCCTCCGCCGGCGTGGCGACGTTCCCGGACCTGAGCATCGATCAGATCGCCGACGGCTACACGCTGGTCGCGACCAGCGGCGGCGGGGAAGTCTCCCAGGAGAGCACGCCGTTCAACATCACCGGGGTCCCGAGCCCGGGCCCAGGATCGGCGCGGACCCTTTCGTTCACCCAGCAACCCCAGACGACGGCGGCGGGCACCGCCATTCCGCCGGTGCAGGTCACGGCGCTCGACAGCGCCGGCCACAGGGTTACGACCTTCACCGGCCCCATAACGGTGTCGCTCGGCGCAAATCCGGTCGGCGACCCGCTTGCCCCGCAGACCGTCAACGCGGTGAACGGGCTGGCCACCTTCGCCAACTTACGAATCGACAAAGCCGCGTCCGGCTACAACCTGGTCGCGACCGCGAGCGGTCTCCCGAACGCAACCAGCACGGTCTTCACCATCGTCCCCGGGACCGCGACTCAACTCGTATTCACGGTCCCGCCAAGCAACACGCCGGCGCGGGCCACGATCCAGCCGCCCGTTCAGGTCACGGCGTACGACGCGTTCGGTAATCAGGCGACCAACTTCACCGGCTCTGTCCTGGTCGCGATTGGGCACAACGGTGGCCTGCTGCTACCGGGCACGCTGTCAGGCAACGGCGCCGTCCCCGCGGTGAACGGCGTCGCCACCTTCACGAATTTGAGCATCGACGTAGTCGGCAACGGCTACACGCTCACCGCCGCGTTCGCGGGGGGCGCAGTCGTGGTCGAGAGCCCGTCCTTCAACATCACGGTGCTGTGATGCCGGACGCGCGGACGGCGTGGTTCGGCGCGAATCCACGGAAGACTGGACCGGGTACGCCGGTCGTGCTCGTGGACGCCCACTGGGATCCGCCGGCGAAGCCGCTCGGCGGACGGCTCGCTGCCGCCGGGCTGCTCGTCGCACTCGGTGGGGGCGCCGCATGGCTCGGCATCTCGTCGATACCTGCATCCCCGGCGAGTCGAGAACCCGTCGCGAGCGCTCCGGCGCCCGCCACCGGGGCGCCACCGATGGCCCCGCGCGCGAGCCGTGACACGCTCCGGCCGCCCGCACGAGACGCGGCGCCACGCTCGTCCGCGACACCGGCACCGGTGCGCCCGAAGCGTCCGTCGGGCACGACGCGAGCGCCGGTCGTGAGGAGGCCGGCGCGCGACCTGGAACCCGGCTCCCTCTCAGTAAATGCCATCCCGTGGGGGAGCGTGTACCTCGACGGTCGTCCCGTGGGGAACACGCCGCGGATCGACCTCCAGGTCGCTGCCGGCCCACACCGGCTGCGGGTGGAGCGCGACGGCTACCGGCCGTACGACCGCGTGATCGACGTGGCGTCGGGGCAGCGGCTCCGCATCACCGACATCGCGCTCGCGGAGCGTTAGCCACGTGACGCGCGCTAGCGTCGTTCTCGCCGTGTCGCTGCTCGCGTGCGGAGCGCGGGTATCGCGCGCGCAGTCGGCCAGCGAGTTCCTGAGACAGGGCGTGCAAGCGTATCAGTCACTGGAATATGACGCGGCGGGGGCGCTTTTGGAGCAGAGCCTGGGACGCGACTCAGCCGCGGGGTTCGCGGACTCACTGCGGGCGCGGGCGCTCACGTATCTCGCGGCGACGGAGCTGTTCCGGGGACGGCGCGACTCCGCCGTTGCCGCGTTCCGCCAGCTCGTCCTGCTCAACCCGCGGTATCGGCCGGACGAGCTCATCTTTCCGCCCCAGGTCACGAATCTGTTTCAGGAAGTCCGCCGGGCGACCAGGGCGATCGCGGTCGCGGTGCCGCCCGTGACCGAGCTGCGCGCGCGGCTCGACCGGTTCAAGGCCCGGGTGCTCGCGAGCTCGCTCGCGGACGTGACGGTGACGCTGGCGCACGAGGACGGGACGCCGGTGCGGCAGCTGTACAGCGGGCCGGTGGCCGACAGCCTCCTCGTATCGTGGGACGGTCTCACGGCGGCGGGTACGCCGGCGGACGATGGCCGTTACATCTTGCGGGTGACGCCGCGAAGCCCCGCGGCGGACGGGCCGCGCGCGCGTCAAGTGGTGCTCGACATCAAGCAACAGCCACCGGATACACTGCCCTGGCCGCCAACACCAGCGCTCCTGCCGGAGCGGACCTTGACGGGACCGGCCTTCCAGTCGCTCGCGGCGGGGCTCGTCGCCGGAGCCGCCGTCGTCGCGCTCCCGTCGCTCATGGCGCAGGGCAAGAATGCGACGGGCGCGCGCTACGCGGTCGGTGCGGCGGTGGGTATCTCCGGACTCGTCGGCTTCTTCGCCCGGAAGCCCCGCCCACTCGACGCCAACGTGCGCGCGAACGCATCGCAGCGCGATGCCTGGAAGCGAAGGGTCGACGCGGTCAAGGCGGAGAACGCCGCCCGGCTGCGCACGATGCGCCTGGTCGTCCGCGCAGGGCCCGAGACCATTGCGGAGCGAGGATCGCCATGAGGATTGTCGCGCTGATCGGAATCCTGGCGCTCGCCGCGCCGGCCCTCGTCATTTCGCAGGGGCGGCCGACGCTGGCGTTCCGTGGGGACGCCGGCTTCGTGTGGGTGCGGAGCGACACCACTCCAGCGGGGGCCGGCGCGATGCGGCTGCGCGGGCCGGTCCTCGGAGGAGAGGGCCGTCTGGTGTTCCATGGATTCAGCGTGGGACTGGGGCTCTCGAGCGGCACGCTCAAGGCGGCAGATCAGGGGACCGCGCAGCGCGACCTCATCGAAGGCCGACTGCTCGTCGCCGCGCGGCCTCTCCCCTGGCTCGAAATGAGCGTTGGTCCGTTCGTGCGGGCGTACGTCACGGACGCCGTCACCGAGCGCTGGGTGTTCTGGCAAGCTCGGGCCCGCGTCGACGCACCGATCGTGACTTCGGGCCTGACGAGCTACCTCGAGCTGTGGCGCGCCGTGTCCTCGCAGGTGAATCTGGTGGCCGGGGCCGGTCGGGTGCAGGGGGGTGAGGCGGGCGCGACCTACCGCCCGCCGAAGCGACCGTTCTCGCTGCGTCTTGCTTACCGGGTGGACGACGCGGCTGTGCGGGGAGGCGGGGACGGCAGCCAGATGCTCGAAGCGATCAGCCTGTCCGTCATGGTGGGAGAGCGGTAAGCGGCGCTTACCGCGGAGTCGGTCCCGTGTCCTCGCTTGCCGCGTCGACTTTCGGCACCAACCGATACAGCAGCTCGCCCTTCCGGATCATCCCGAACTGCTCGCGCGCCGCGCGCTCCTGCGCGGCCGGGTCGGTCTCGAGCTCGCGCGCCAGGCGCTGCAGCGAATCGAGCTGCCGCTCGAGGTCCCGCACGGCGCGGCGCTCCTCGGCGAGCTGGCTTCGCAGCTTGAGCCAGTCGAGCGTGCCGTACTCCCCCGCCTGAAAGGCCAATCCCGCGAGCACCACGGCTGCGGCGATCCCGATCAGCCGTGGGCGCGTCACAATCCGTACAGGTGCCGGCCCGGGTAGTACGCCGTGTCGCCCAGCTCCTCGGCGATGCGCAGCAGCTGGTTGTACTTGGCGACACGGTCGGTGCGCGAAGCGCTCCCGGTCTTGATCTGCCCCACGCCCGTCGCCACCGCGAGGTCGGCGATGAACGTGTCCTCCGTTTCGCCGGAGCGATGCGAGATCACGGCGCCGTATCCGTTGGAGCGCGCGTGCGCGATGCACTGCAGCGTCTCGGTAAGCGAGCCGATCTGGTTCAGCTTGATGAGGATCGCGTTCGCCACGCTCTCCTCGATCCCGCGATCCAACCGCTCGATGTTGGTGCAGAAGAGATCGTCGCCGACGAGCTGCACGCGGGCGGACAGCGCTTCGGTGAGCTTCGCCCATCCCGCCCAGTCGTCCTCGGCCAGCCCGTCCTCGATCGACACGATCGGATAGCGGTCGATCCAGCTCTTGTACAGCGCGACCATCTCGTCCGACGACTTCGTGCCGGCGCCGCTCTTCTTGAAAACGTAATTCCCCTCCTGGTAGAGCTCGGACGCCGCCGGGTCGAGCGCGATGGCGACGTCCTTCCCGGGCTCGAGCCCGGCGCCCTCGATCGCCGCCATCACGGCCTCGAGCGCCGCCTCGTCGCTCGCGAGATTGGGCGCGAATCCCCCCTCGTCTCCCACCGCGGTGGAAAGATTGCGCTTGCCCAGCACTTTCTTGAGGGACTGGAACACCTCAACGCCGATCCGGAGGCCCTCCGGGAAACTCTCGGCGCCGATCGGCACGATCATGTACTCCTGGAAGTCCACCGTGTTGGCCGCATGCGCGCCGCCGTTGAGGATGTTCATCATCGGCACGGGGAGCACGTTCGTGACCGGCCCGCCGAGGTAGCGGTACAGGGTGAGGCCGGCGTCCTGAGCCGCGGCCCGCGCCACGGCCATCGATACCGACAGAATCGCGTTGGCGCCGAGGTGGCTCTTGTTGGGGGTGCCGTCGAGGTCGAGCATCGCGTAGTCCAACGCGATCTGCTCCTCGGCCGACATGCCCTCGAGCCGCGGGCCGATCACCTCGTTTACGTTCTTCACCGCCTCGAGTACGCCCTTGCCGCCGAACCGCTTCTGATCGCCGTCGCGCAGCTCGACCGCTTCGTGCTCCCCGGTGGAGGCGCCGCTCGGCACCGCGGCCCTTCCGGCCGCGCCGCTCGACAGCGTAACGTCCGCCTCGATGGTCGGATTGCCCCGACTGTCGAGGATCTCGCGCGCGCGCACCGAGATGATCGTGCTCATGATGGCCCGTACCCTAGCGGTCGACGCCCTCGGCGTCAACGCGCGCTTTCAAGGCGAGGATCGCCGCATGCGCCCGGTCGCGCAGCTCACGGCGCCGCTCGACCGTCATCCCCGCCGTGGAGATCGGCTCGCCGATCACAACCCGGATCGGCCGCGGTCGCAGGAAGAAGCGCCCCTTGGGCATGATCTCGAACGTGTTGCCGACGTACACGGGCACCACGGGTACCTGGGCGGCGATGGCGAGGCCGAAGGGCGCGTTCTTGAACGGCAGCAGCTCTCCCGTGCGGCTACGCGTCCCCTCGGGAAACAACAATGCTGAGGTGCCACTCCGGATGATCTCGGCGGCGCGGCGGTAGGCCTCCAAGGCCCGCGCCGGATGCGCGCGGTCGATCGTCAGGTGGCCCGCCGTCACCATCGCGCGGCCCAGAAGCGGGATCCGGGCGAGCTCCTGCTTCGCCACCATCCGCACCGACCCCGGCAGCGTGGCCGCGAGAGCCCAGATGTCGAACATCGACGAGTGGTTCGCGGCGTACACGACCGGGCGGTCGGGAATGCGCTCGAGGCCTTCGGCCTGCACCGGCGTCCCGGCCGCCCAGAGCGCCTGGCGCGACCAGTCATTCGTTCCCCAGTCGTAGACGCCCCCCCCTCCGGGCCGCCGCTTCACGCCCAGCAGAGCGGCGACGATCACGCCCGTTGCGTGAATCACGCTCGAAACCACGACCACCAGGTAGAACCACAACGTGCGGATCATTGCGCGGGGAAATGATCGAAGCCGGGGGGAGGCGTTATCAGGCGTCCGTCGTCCGTCATCCGTGGGCCGCGGCCCGCGGTGCACGCGCCGATGCGCGTCAGAGGCAACCCCGTCGCACGGCGAAAGGCGCGGGCGCCCGCGCTCCCGAAGCTGCCCGGCATGGCGACCAGCAACTCGTACTCCTCGCCGCTCTGTGCGGCCGCGCGCGGCGTGACACCCGGCCAGCAGGGAACGCGCTCCAGCTCGATCGCAACGCCGACACCCGAGGCGGCCGCGAGATGTCCCGCGTCACCCGCCAGGCCGTCGGAGATGTCGATCATGGCGCGCGCTCCCCGGCGCGCCAGCCAGCGTCCCGCGGCAATCCGCGGCACCGGCCGGGCGAAGCGACGCCGTAACGCGGGCGCGAGACGACGGCCCGCGCGGAGTGCGGCGAGCGCTAGCCCGGCTCCCCCGAGCCGTCCCGTCACCCACAGCCCGTCACCGGGACGCGCGCCGCTCCGCCGCACCGGCCGCGCGGCGAGCCCCAGCACGCAGACGTCGACCAGGTAACGAGCCGAGCGCACGAGATCACCGCCCAGTACGCGCGCGCGAACGCTGCGCACGGCGGCGCCGACCCCCTTCATGATCTCCGTCGCGGGATCTCGCCGGCCCTTCACGGGTCCCCGGCCTTTTCCAGGCATTCCCACCGAAACCAGCACGCCGACCGGCTCCGCCCCCTCGGCCGCCAGATCCGACAGGGCCGCCGCGGTCGCACGCCAGCCGATCTCTTGGAACGCGAGCCAGTCGGTGCGGAAGTGCACGCCCTCGAGCGACAGATCGATGCTGATGGCGAGCGTCCGGCCGCCGACGGAGAGCAGCGCGCAATCATCGCCCAGCTCGCGGCCCGCGGCGCCGAGCGCCGCGAAAATGGCGCGCAGGCGGTCGAACTCACCTCCTGGCCCCCCCCCCAGGCGGAGTGACCGACGCGTCACGCCGTCTCCGGCGGCTCCAGCACCGTGAGCACGGGAGGGCCAACCGGCTGCGTGTTGGTCCAGGCGCGCCAGATTTCGGGCAGCGCGGCCAGGACATCGGCGGGACGCAGGCTGCGGGCCGTCCACTGGCGCGCGCCGTGCTCCGCCGCCCGCCCCAGCGCGTGGGCGCCCAGCGCGGCGGCCTCGGGTCCCGCGCTGCCGCGGGCGAGGAACGCGCCGATGAAGCCGGCGAGCAAGTCACCCGAGCCGCCCGTGGCGAGTCCGGGATTGCCGCTCGCCACCACGTGGATCGGCCCGCGCAGGTCCGCGATCACGGTCGGCACGCCCTTCAAGAGCACGGTGCCCTTCACCTTCTGCGCGGCCTTCGTGGCGGCGGCCCAGCGGTCGTTCGCCGCCGTGTCGGCGAGCTCGTCGCCGAACTGGGCGCGGAACTCGCCCAGGTGGGGCGTGAGCACCACCGGTCGCTCCGCGCTACCGCGGAACAGAATGAGGGCGTCGGCGTCGAGCACGGTCGGGATCGGACGACGCGCGAGGACGGCCTGCAGCAACTGGGCGCGGGGCGGCTCGCGGCCCAGGCCCGGACCGACGACCAGCGCGTCGGCCCACTCGAGCGCCTCGGCGGCCTCGGGCTCGAGCTCCGGACCGAGCGCCGACTCGACGGTCAACACGTCGGGGAGGCTGGCGCGCGCCGCCTCGATCGTCTCCTTCGCGGCCACGAGCTTCACGAGCCCCGCGCCGGCGGCGAGCGCCCCGCGGGCGGCGTGGAGCGCGGCGCCCGTCATGCCGTGGGCGCCGCCGACCACGGTGACGCGGCCGCGGTCGCCTTTGTGCATCGTGGGCGTGAGCTTCGGGAGCCGCGCCCCCGCCCACCCGTCCGTCACGAGCACGGGCCACACGGGATCGGCGGGCGGCAGCCCGATATCGACCACCACGATCTTGCCGCACCACTCGCGCGCCAGCAGGTGGCCGCGGCGCGGGCCCCCGAAGGTGACCGACAGCTCGGCGCGCACCGGCCCGTGCACCTCGCCGCTCGACAGATCGAGTCCGGTGGGGCCGTCGATCGCGAGCACCGGGGCGCCGTAGGCGACGAGGCGCTGTGCCAGGGCCAGCACGTCGCCGCGCGCCGGCCCGGCGGCGCCGGTGCCGAGCAGCGCGTCGATCACCAGGGCGGTGGCGGGCCACGGCTCTTCCCTGCCCGTCTCGCGCACGCCGTCCATGCGGGCGAGCGCGCGGTTATCGATCGCGTCGTCGGTCTTGGGATCGAGCGCGGCCACCCAGACGGGAATGCCGCTCGCATGCAGCGCGCGCGCCACCACCCATCCGTCGCCGCCGTTGTTCCCCGCCCCGGCGACGACCAGCGCTCCGCGGGAGAGCACGGCGGGATAGTCGCGCACGATCAGGTACGCGACCGCGCGTCCCGCGGTCTCCATCAGGACGCGGGACGGAATGCGGTACTGGGTGCGGGCGGCCGAGTCCCACGCGGCGGCCTCGGTCGCGGACAGCACGGGGATCGGGTTCACGGGATCACCACCCCTCCGTATCCCACCACGGCGTCGTCGTCCCCCGTCACCATGCCGGAGTGGCTGTAGTGCACGACGTCGGCGCGCCCGGCGCCGAGCGCCCGGGCGGCGGCCATCACGGTGGCCGTGGGCGCCCGTCCGCACATCGAGATGCGCTCGCTGCGGCAGCGCGCCAGCAGCTCCGCGCCGTCGAGCGCCGCCACGGCGTCGAGCGCCCGGCGGTCCTTGCGCTCGGACGTGGCCGCGGGCTCGTAATGGTTCAGATCGCTCGAGGCCAGGAGCAGCACCCGGTCGGGCCAGCGCCGCACCAGCCCGGCCAGCGTCTCGCCCAGCCCGCGGCATCCCTCCCACGCGTCCCATGCCAGAACGAGGGGCACGATACGCACGTCGGCTCGCCGGACCTGAAGGAACGGCAGCTCGACCTCCACCGCGTGCTCGGACGCGTGGGCGTCGTGATCGGGGCCCACGAGCGGCGACGTCTCGAGCAGCGCCCGCGCGAAGCCGTCGTCCACGCTCACGTCGCCGAGCGGCGTGCGGAACGCGCCCGCTTCCCAGAGCGATGCACCGCCGGGCGCCCGGCTCACCCCGGTGTGGTTGGGTGCCAGGATCACCACGATCGGCGGGATCTCGAGGCGCGCGAACACGTGGGCCGCGGTGAGTCCCGAATAGAGGTAGCCCGCGTGCGGGGCCACCGCGGCGCGCGCCGGGGCGGGACGCGCCTCGCCCACGGCGTCGAGCAGCTCCCGCACCGTGCGCTCGAGCTCACCCTTCGTTCCCGGGTAGAAGCGCCCGCTCACGGCAGGTGCGCGCACGGCGTCCAAGCTTACTTGGAGCTCTGGCCGATGGCGCGACCGAAGGAGATCTCCCCGTTATCGATGCGGATATTGAACCCGCACTCGGGGTTCGAGCAGACCCACGCCTTGTACGTGATCGGCGCCCCGTCGCGGCCATAGTCCGACAACGGAATGAGGAGACCTTGCTGGCACTTTCTGCAGGCGGGCCACTCCCTCACGTCGTCCATGCGGCACCCCCCTTCACCCGATCCGACACCCTATCCGCGCTCCACGCCGGGCCACGGATAGTCGGCCCGGAACACCTCCGCGAAATCGTACACCCGCTCGAAGTCCGCCGGCTTGTCGGTCGGCTGGCTCGCGAGCAGGCCCACATCGATCAGCGTGAACACGATCCGTCCCAGGTCCTCGGTGCTGGCGATGCCCCAGTGCCCGAGCACCGTCGGCGCCAGCAGCCCGAACTGCTCCCGCGCGAAGTCCCGGCACGCCCAGGCGAGCTCTCCGCCGCTCAGGTGCCGGCGCGCCGCGAGCTTGCCCTGGGCGTACTCCAGGGCCGCCAACACGAACAGGTAGCCGCGCTCGTGATAGCGGTCGTCCTGCCGCCCGATGCGTTGGAACGCCTCTTCGAGCGTGGCGAAGTCGCTCACGGCCGCGCCTCCGTCTGGCCCGACGTCCGAGTCCGCACCGCCAGGGGCCGCAACGGGTGCGGCTCGAGCAGCGCCAGCTCGAGCACCTCGTCGATCGTTTCCACCGGCTTGATATCGAGCAGCTGCTTCACCTCGTCGGGGACATCTACGATGTCGCTCCGGTTGCGAGCCGGCACCAGCACCGTCTTGACGCCGGCCCGCGCCGCCGCCGTCAGCTTCTCCTTGAGGCCGCCGATCGGCAGGATGCGCCCGCGCAGCGTGAGCTCGCCCGTCATCGCCACGTCGTGGCGCGCCGGACGGCGGCACAGGAGCGACGCCAGCGCGGTCGCGATCGCGATCCCGGCCGACGGACCGTCTTTCGGCACCGCTCCGGCCGGCAGGTGCAGGTGCACATCGGTCTGCGTGAACGCGTCGAGCGGAATCCCCAGCGACCCGGCGCGCGCCCGCAGCAAGCTCCACGCCGCCTGCGCGGACTCCTTCATCACGTCGCCCAGCTGCCCGGTCAGGGTAATCTGCCCCTTCCCCGGCATCTGAATCGCCTCGATGAACATGATGTCGCCGCCCACGGGCGTCCATGCGAGCCCGGTCGCCACTCCGACCTCGGCCTCCCGTCCCGCCACCTCGCTCTGGACTTTGGGCTGGCCGGCGAACTTCTCGAGGTTCTTCGCCGTGATCTTGATGGTCGCCGCCCGTCCCTCCACCACCTCGAGGGCGGCCTTGCGGAGCACGCCCTGGATCTCCCGCTCGAGCTGGCGCACGCCGGCCTCGCGCGTGTATTCCCCGATGAGCCGCTCGAGCGCCCCGTCGGCGACGCTGGCCCGCTCCATCTGCAGGCCCGTCTCTTTGAGTTGGCGCGGCAAGAGGTAGCGCTTGGCGATCGCGAGCTTCTCCCCGGGCGTGTACCCGGGCAAGGTGAGCACTTCCATCCGGTCGAGCAATGGGTCGGGGATGGGCGCGAGGCTGTTGCCCGTGGCGATGAACATGACGCCCGAGAGGTCGAACGGGACTTCGAGGTAGTGATCCACGAAGGTGCTGTTCTGCCCCGGGTCGAGCACCTCGAGCAGCGCGGCCGTCGGATCGCCGCGCACGTCGGCGCCCATCTTGTCCACCTCGTCCAGCATCAACAGCGGATTGCGCGTCTCGCAGCGCTGCAGCGCGTGGATGATGCGCCCCGGGAGCGCGCCGACGTAGGTGCGCCGATGGCCGCGGACCTCCGCCTCGTCGCGCACGCCGCCCAGCGACACGCGGGTGAAGCGGCGCCCCAGCGCCTCCGCGATGCTCTGGCCGAGCGAGGTCTTGCCCACGCCGGGCGGGCCCACGAAACACATGATGCTGCCGCGCGCCGCGGGGTTGAGGGTGCGGACCGCCAGGTACTCGAGGATCCGC
>WNGQ01004130.1_pt1 | contig 16178 bp, 15 predicted proteins | sample 5407661 | NCBI WGS metagenome assembly WNGQ01 (sample SAMN13153382, study PRJNA577476) | soil metagenome | isolation source: 60 cm soil or saprolite under Garry oak tree replicate 2 | place: USA:California | collected 2016-06-15 | reverse complement strand
CCTCGCGGGCAACCCTCGACGAAGACTGCCGCACCCTGCGCGCTCCGGCGTGAACCTCGGGCAGGCGTCAGCCGCCGAAGGCGGCGTAGAGCTCCACGGTATGCCCGTCGGGATCCCGAACACAGAAGCTGGGAGTGGCGCCGTCCATCTCGCCGAAGGGCGAGAGTCCCGCCCGCACCGCCTCGGCGCGTGCGGCGTCGAGGACTTCGCGCGTGGCTCCGATACAGAAGGCGACGTCATAGAGACCTGGCGCGCCCGCGGGGAGGTCCGGTGCGGGCGTGCGCGCGAGCTCCAGCGACACGTCGTGATGGTGGACGCCCGCGGAGAGGAAGACGATGCGTCCGTCCTTCCCTCGTCCCGTCTCGCGCAGGCCCAGAAGATCGCGATAGAAGCGCACGGAAGATTCGAGGTCGCGCACGTAGAGCGAGACGTGTCCCAACTCGACGACCCGCATGGCGGCGGTAGTGTAGCATAGGGGCCTATGACTCCCGATCCGAGCGCTCCCGCTGTTGCCCTGCCGAACGCAAGCGCGGCGCCCGCCGAGGTCGATCGATCCAGGCCGAACTACCGTCTGCTCAGCCTGCTCGCCCTCGGGCATCTCGTCATCGATACGAATCAGGGCTCGCTGCCCGCGCTGCTGCCCTATCTCAAGACGGCGCTCGGGCTGACGTACACCGCGACGGGCGTCATCGTGCTCATGTCGACGATCACCTCGTCGCTGATCCAGCCGCTCTTCGGCTTTCTCGCCGACAAGACGGCGCGGCGATGGCTCTTGCCGCTGTCCGTGATCCTCTCCGCGTTCGGCATCGCGCTGAGCGGGGTGGCGCCGTCCTACGCCGCCGTTCTCGCTCTGGTGATGGTGAGCGGCTTCGGCGTGGCCGCCTATCACCCCGAGGGCTATCGCACGGCCACCCAGGTGGCGGGAGACAGGAAGGCCACCGGGGTGTCGATCTTCTCGACGGGCGGCAATATCGGCATCGCGGTGGGACCGCCGCTCATCACGGCCCTCATCACGATGTTCGGCATGGCGGGCAGCCTGGGCATGCTCCTGCCCGGACTCCTGGTGGCGATCCTCCTCATGGTGGAGCTCCAGGGACTCTCGCGCCCGCTTCCCGCGCGTACCGACGGCCGGGCGTCTGCCCCCCAGACCATGGTGGGCGCCATGACCTTGCTCGTCCTCGTCGTTTCCATCCGCTCCTGGACGCAGCTCGGCTTCACCACCTACATGCCTTTCTATTACCTCGAAGTGCTCCAAGGTGATCCGCGCATGGTGGGTACCCTCCTCGCCGTCTTCCTCGGCTCCGGCGCCGTGGGCACCCTCATCGCCGGGCCGATCGCGGATCGCGTCGGCCACCGCCGCTTCATGGTGAGCGTGTTTTTCCTCGCCGCCCCGCTCGCCGTCGCTTTCCTGCTCGTGAGCGGCGTGTGGACGTTCGTGCTCCTGGCCGCCCTCGGCCTCGTGCTCGTATCCACCTTCACCGCCGCCGTAGTGCTGGGGCAGGCGTACATGCCCCGCAATCTCGGTATGGCCTCCGGCCTCATCGTGGGCTTCGCCATCGGCGCGGGCGGCGTGGGCGCGACCGCCCTCGGCTGGGTCGCCGACCGGTGGGGCCTCAGCTCGGCGCTCTGGATCTCGGCGCTCATGCCCATCCTCGGCTGCGCCGTGTCCCTGACCTTGCCCGAGCCGGCAAGCGCCATCTCATCTTCTTGCGAAAGGGGGAAACCTTTCACTCGGATCGCGGCTGGATTCAGCACGACGCGATCATCGGGCAGCCGGACGGCTCCTGGACGCGCACGTCCAAGAACACGCGTTGCCTCGCCCTGCGCCCCACGCTCGCCGAGTACGTGCTCGACATGCCTCGCGGCGCGCAGGTCATCTATCCGAAAGACCTCGCCATGCTCGTCTTCTGGGCGGATATCTTCCCGGGCGCCCGTGTGCTCGAAGCGGGCATGGGCTCCGGCGCGCTGACCCTGGCCCTCTTGCGCGCGGTGGGGCCGGAGGGGAAGGTCATCACCTACGAGCAGCGCGAAGACTTTGCCCGGCGCGCCCTCGCCAATATCCAGATGCGGATGGGCGAGGTATCGAACCTCGCCGTGAGGCTGCGTCCCGTGGAAGAGGGGCTCGCCGAGGAGGAGATGGTGGATCGCGCCGTCTTCGATCTTCCCGAGCCCTGGCATCTCGTCGAGCCCGTCACCCGCGTGCTGCGGTCCGGCGGCGTCTTCCTGTCCTACGTCCCCACCATCATCCAGTCTCACCAGCTCTCGGAAGCGCTCCGCAACCATCCCGGCTATTCGCTCGTGGAGACCTTCGAGACGCTGATGCGGCCGTGGAACATCGAGGGCTTGTCGGTGCGTCCCTTCCACCGCATGGTCGCGCATACGGGATTTCTCACCGTGGCGCGGCGTGTCGTGCCGGAGGAGGGTCGAACGCAACCGCAGGTCGAGTATCCCGGAGGCCACTGAGGCGTGCTGGAGCGCTGCTTCGGCCTCGCGCGCGCGGGCGCGAGCGTGGGCAGCGAGGTGCGTGGCGGACTGACCACCTTCATGGTCATGGCCTACATCATTTTCGTGAACCCGGCCATCCTGGGCTTTGCGGGCATTCCCGCCCTCCAGGGGCAGGGCCCACCCTTCGCGGCCACCCAGGCGGCGACCTGCCTCGTCGCGGGCGTGATGACCATCACCATGGGGCTCGTGGCGAACTATCCTCTGGCCCTCGCTTCGGGCATGGGACTCAACGCTGCCGTCGCCTATCAGCTCGTGGCGGGCATGAAGCTGCCGTGGCAGGCCGCCATGGGCGTGGTCCTGCTCGAGGGCGCGGTTATCACCGTGCTGGTGATGAGCGGACTTCGCGAGGCGATCATGCAGGCCATTCCCACTTCGCTGAAGCGGGCCATCGGCGTGGGCATAGGACTCTTCATCCTCTTCATCGGGCTCAATGCCGCGGGCATCGTCAAGCCCGGCCCGCCCGGGGTTCCCCTGACGTTGGGCGTGCTGACATCCGCGCCCGTGGCCGTGGCGCTCTTCGGTCTGCTCCTGATGCTCTGGTTCCAGTCCCGGGGCATGACGGGCGGGCTCTTGCTCGGCATCTTGGCCACCACCGTCCTCGCCATGATCGTGAACGCGTGGACGGGCGGGCGGGCCTTCCCGCTGCCGGGTCAGGCGGTGATCCCCACGTCCTTCGTGGCGTGGCCCGACTTTTCGAGCCTCGGCGCCGGATTCGACTTCTCGGTGTTCGCCCGGGTCGGCGCCATCACCGCCGTGGTGACCATCTTCTCGATCATGCTCTCCGATTTCTTCGACACCATGGGCACGGTGATCGGGGTGGGCGCAGAGGGTGGATGGCTGACGCGGGAGGGCACGCTCCCGCGTTTGAATCGCGTGCTCCTCGTGGATTCCGTGGCCGCCATGGCGGGCGGAGCGGCCGGCGCCTCGTCCGCGACCACGTTTGTCGAGTCGGCGGCGGGGGTGGCGGCGGGGGCCCGGACCGGGCTCGCCTCCGTGGTCACCGGCGTCTGCTTTCTCCTCGCCCTCTTCCTCGCCCCCCTCGCCGGCATCGTGCCCGCGCAAGCCACCGCTCCTGCCCTCATTCTCGTGGGATTCCTGATGACGGCGCTGGTGCGCGACATTCCCTTCGGCGATCTGGAGGAGGGGTTCCCCGCCCTCCTCACCGTCACCCTGATGCCGTTCACCTATTCCATCACGGACGGCATCGGCGCGGGCTTCCTCTCTTACTGCCTCATCAAGCTTCTGCGCGGCAAGGGCGGGGAAGTCCACGGCATGATGTACGGCGCGGCCGTGGCCTTCGTGATCTACTTTGCCATGCCAGCCATTCGCACCGTCCTCGGCGCCGAGCCGCCGCATGGCCTGTGGTAGGCTAGTGATCTTCCGGGACGACGGATGATTTCTCCAAGGAGGCCTGGGTGCTGATCGGAGCCATGCGCGAGTACTTCAGGGGGCTGAAGCTCATCCTCCTGTTCGTCATCGTCGCCTTCATCGCCACGTCATTCCTCTACTTCGGCTCGGATAGCCTGCGCATGGGGAATGCGCGCTCCAACGCCATCGCCTCCGTCAACGGCGAGGAGATTCCTCCCGCCCGCTTCCAGCGCGTACAGCGGAACTACATCGAGTACTATCGCCGCGCCTACCAGCAGGACATCACGCCCGAGATGGCCGAGCGGCTGGGTCTCACCCAGCAGGTCATCAACGACCTGATCCAGGAGGCGCTGGTTCTCCAGCAGGCCAAGCGCGAGGGCATCACGGTCAGTGACGAGGAGCTGCGCCTCCGCATCCAATCGATTCCCGCCTTCCAGGACGACGGCCGTTTTTCGCGCGAGCGGTATCTTGCCCAGCTCAAGCAGGTGCGCATCGAGCCGTCCGAGTTCGAGGCCGAGGTTCGCCGCGAGATGCTGCGCCAGAAGATGGAGTCCATCGTCAAAGACGGCATCAAGGTGTCCGACGCCGAAGTCGAGCAGGTTTACACCGCACGCTTCGAGCGGGTGCGGGCGGACTGGGCCTTGATCGAGGCCGCGCCGCTCATGGCGCAGGTCACGGTCAGCGATGCCGATGCCGAAGCGTACCTCAAGGCCCACGAGGCGCAGTTCAGTCGGCCCGAGCGCCGCCGCATCCAGTACGTGCAGGTCACGCCCAAGGCCTTCGCCCTCGCGGTGACCGATGCCGACGCGGAAGCGTACTACAAAGAGCACCGGAGCGAGTTCGAGCGGCCACAGCGGCTCAAGGCATCGCACATCCTCGTGCGGGTGCCTCCCACCGGCGGCAGCGAGGCGGAGAACAAGTCCAAGGCCAAAGTCGAGGAGGCGATTCGCCGCGCCAAGGGAGGCGAGGACTTCGGCAAGATCGCCAGGGAGCTGTCCGAGGACACGGCCACCGCGCCCCAGGGCGGAGACCTCGGCTTCGTGGGCAAGGGCGAGATGGTGCCGCAGTTCGAGGAAGCGGTGTTCGCGCTCAAGAAGGGCGAGGTCTCGCCCCAACCGGTGCGCACGCCGTTCGGCTATCACGCCATCAAGATCTTCGACGTGCAGGAGGGCGGGGTGCAGCCCTTCCGCGAGATCGCCGCGCGGATCAAGGACAAGCTCGTGGCGGAGCGCAGCGAGCGCGCCGCGGTGGCCAAGGCCGACGAGGCGAGGGTCGCCCTCGTGGCGGCCAAGGATTTCCCCGGGGAAGCGAAGAAGCTCGGTCTCGACGCGAAAGAGGTGACGGCCGCCCGCGGTGACGGGCTCGAGGGCATCGGCCGTGACCAGCAGCTCGAGGACGCCATGTTCGGCCTGGCCGTAGGCGGCGTGTCCACGGTTATACGGACACCCGCCGGACTCGTCATCGCCCGCGTCGCGGAGCAGTTCCCGGCCGGCGTGCCGCCGTTCGCGGAGATCAAGGACAAGGTGGTCGAGGTAGTCAAGCGCGAGCGCGCGCAGGTGACGGCGGAGGAGAAGGCGAAGGCCTTCGCGGCCAGTGTGGGCACGGGAGATTTTCTCGCCCTGGCTCGGCGGGACAAGCTCCAGGCGGGCGAGACCCCGCTGTTCTCGAGGGCCGAGCCGCCGAAGGACAAGGATGTGTTGCCGGGCCCGGTGCTCCTCACCGCCCTCCGCACCACCGCGGGGGCGATCGCGGAGCCGGTGCGGGCGGGGGGGGGCGTCTACGTCGTCAAGACGATGGAAAGACGCCCCGCGGATCCCCAGGGCTTCGAGAAGGTCCGCGACCAGATGCGCACCCAGCTCCTCGAGTCGAAGCGCAACGAAGCGTGGGCGCGCTGGATCAAGACCCTCTACACCGGCGCCCACGTCAAGATCCAGGGCGAGACGGTTCCCGTCGACAGATAACCAGCATGTCCATCCCGCGCACGCCCATGACTCGCGAAGGGCACAATCGCCTCAAGGAAGAGCTGGATCGGCTGAAGCGCATCGAGCGGCCCGCCATCACGCGCGCCATCGCCGAGGCGCGGGCCCATGGCGACCTGTCGGAGAATGCCGAGTACCATGCGGCTCGCGAGAAGCAGAGCTTCGTCGAGGCGCGCATCAACGATCTGGAGGGCAAGGTCGGCTCGGCCGAGGTCATCGAGCCGCCGGCCTCGGGCGATCGCGTCACCTTCGGCTCCACGGTGCGCCTCGAGGACCAGGGGGGCAAGGAGTCCCGCTATCAGATCGTGGGCTCCGAGGAATCCGATCCGGCGAGCGGCCGCCTCTCCATCATGGCCCCGCTCGCGCGGGCGCTCATCGGTAAGAAGGTGGGCGATACGGTGACGGCTCAGCTACCGGGAGGCACCAAGACCTTCGAGATTCTGGAAGCCAACTTCCCCTGGACTCCCTAACCCTCTCCCCTCCGGGGAGAGGGCAGGGTGAGGGGACTACCTCAGCGCGTCCCGCAGCTCCCGAGTAAGCGCTTCCACCGTTCCTCGGGTTCCGCCCTGCAGCTTGCTCTTCCACTCGCCTTCGGTCTCGAACCGGCGATCCTTCAGACGGTCTCCCCACGGAGCCACCGCCGCGCGAATCGCGTTGTGGTCGTAGGCGTCCCGCTTGAGCTCGCGGGCCCGCGCCATGACATCGGGGGCCACCCGGATGAAGGCCCGCAGGGCCGACCCCGTCTTGATCGAATACTTGCGCCCCGCCCACGCGGTCGGGAAGACTCCCGCCACCGCCTTCATGTAGTTCAGGAAGAAGCGCTTGGCATTTTGGCGAAGCTCGTTGGTCCGCGCGCCGCCGCCGATCTTCTCCACGGTCTCGAAGAACTCCACGATCTCTTCGGCGAGCGGCGCCTGCGAGACTCGCCCGCGCCCCGTGCCGAGCATCTTGATGTCGCCGGCCAGCGGTGACGTGTCGTCCTCGTTCAGCGAGCGGATCACGTCGTGGGCCAGGGCCTGGTTCGGATCAGGGTAGAGCTTGCGGCCCGCGAGGCTCACGATGTGCGAGGGATTGAGGCGTGTGTGTTTGGCGTTGATGGTGACGAAGAGCTCGACGGTCTGCCGTGCGTCAAGCCGATCGAACAGCACGGCGGGGACCTCGATGCCGAGGTTTTCGCCCGCCTGGGTCAGGGCGTGAAGGGCGAGAAGCCGGTGCTGTCCGTCCAGCACGCGAAGCACTCCGTGCTCCTCGGGGATCTGGAGCAGGCCCAGGTCGTGCTGGCTCGCCATGGGCGTGAAGGTGAAGCGCTTCTCCGAGGTGATGATCACCGCGCCCGGGATGGCGGGCAGCGTGCCCGCATCCTTGCAGTCCTTGTAGTACCCGACGAGCTCGTCGATCTTGCGGCGAATGACCGGCCGCTGATACGCGGCCTCGCTCTCGCCGATACGCTTCTCGAGGGCCTCCCAGTTCACGCGCGAGCGGTTGCTCCGCTTGGCTTTGGCTGGTGGGGCTGCCGCGCCCGCATAGCCCAAGACCTCGAACTTGACCAGACGGTCGATGTCCTTGGCCGAGAAGGAAGCCTGGAAGAATTCCACACCGAACTGCTTCACGCGGTGCGCGGGGACGGTGATCATGACCCTCCTCCACCCTTTCCGGGAGCAGCGTGTCGGGATCTTGGCTGAAGTCTGGGATACTGTAATAGATGGATAAACCCTTGTCAACATTTGCGTTTTTCGAGACTGCCCAATCTCGAATACACCCTATATGGTGTAGCTGGGCTCGACCTTATCCACACTATGTGGGCAACCTGTGGACGATTCTGATAACCTATTGGAAATATTGCGAATTCTCCTAGGATAGCGGTGGATTAGAGAAAACTGGCGAATTCTGAAGCAAAAACGCAAATGACGAGGTGTCTTAGGCGTGGTGGATGAACAGCCACTCAGCGTTCTGATAGATCGCGCGGCGGTCAGCGATGTCGTGCTCGAGTTCGCCCGGTCTCTCGACGGCAAAGACTGGGCAACCTGCCGCCGCTGCCTTCTGGATGAGATCGAGACCGACTATTCCGATCTGCGCGGCGAGCCGCCGTCACGGGTTCAGGCCGACGACTTTGTGGCCAAGCGGCGAGTGGCGCTGGAGCGGCTCAAGACCCTACACCTGAGCACGAATCATCAGGTCACCGTGGACGGTGACCGCGCGACCTGTGTATCGGCAGGAGTCATACACCGCCTCCGGCCCGAAGACGGCGAGCGCTTCGACACCTACTGCACCTACACCCACTCCCTCGCGCGCACCCCCGCGGGCTGGAAGATCGCCAAGGTCAAGCAAACCGTCCACTGGAACACCGGTAACCCCGACGTCCACGCAGGCGCCCAGCGCTAGCCATCTCCCTTCGCCTTGCGGAGGGCTGATCGTCAGATCGGGCGGGTGGCGTCGGGGTGGTGGCGGCGCGGCCGGCGGAGTGGGCCCTTCCCGAGTGCGCGCAGCCCGAAGGGCTGCGATTCACGACGGGTAGGGTGTCGTAGCCGGTCGCGCCGCCACCACCCCGACGACAGGACCCGCCCGCCCCGCGCAAAGAGTTCGCGTTCCGCTCACCCTCGAGAGCGGAGGAAGTCGAAGTCGCAGCCGAGGTCGGCCTGGAGCACATGGTCCATGTAGAGCTTGCGGTAGCCGCGCGCCGGAACGTCGATCGGCTTCCACGTGGCACGACGACGGGCGAGCTCGGCCTCACCCACGAGCAGATCGAGCTTCCGCTCCTTCACGCTCAGCTTGATGCGATCTCCGGTGGCCACGAGGGCGAGCGGTCCACCCATGGCGGCCTCGGGCGTGACGTGGAGGACGATCGTGCCGAAGGCCGTTCCGCTCATCCGCGCGTCGGAGATTCGCACCATGTCCTTGACGCCCGCCCGAGCGAGCTTTTGCGGAATGGGCAGGTAGCCGGCCTCGGGCATGCCCGGCCCGCCCTTCGGCCCCGCATTCTTGAGCACGAGAATGCTCTCGGGTGTGACAGGAAGATCGGGATCATCCACGCGGGCCGAGAGATCCTCGAGCGAGTCGAAGACGACGGCGGCCGCCTCCGTCTCGAAGAGACGCGCGTCCGCGGCGGAGCGCTTGAGGATGGCGCCGCCCGGGGCCAGGGTGCCGAAGAGCGCGACGAGGCCGCCCACGGGCAGGATGGGCTCGCTCCGTGAACGTATCACTCCGCGATCGACGTAGCGAGGCGCGGCGTCGAGACGGGCACCGAGTGTCTCGCCGGTCACGGTCAGGCAGCTCTCATGAAGCTGTGGGCGCAGCTCGGCCAGTACCGCGCCCAACCCGCCCGCATTGAAGAGGTCTTCCATGTAAAAATCGCCCGAGGGCTTGAGGTCCACCAGCACCGGTGTCTCGTCGGAGATAGCGTTGAGCCGGTGGAGGGAGATCGTCACGCCCGCGCGTCCCGCGATGGCCTTGAGATGAATGATCGCGTTGGTGGAGCCGCCGATGGCGAGAAGCACGCGGAGGGCGTTCTCGAAGGCGGGGGCGGTAAGAATGCGATCGGGCGTGAGCCGCGAGGCGGTCAGCCTCACCGCCGCTTCACCGGTCGCTTCCGCCGCGCGAAGCCGATCCGCGTGCACGGCCGGAATGGTGGCCGTGCCCGGCAGGGTCATGCCGAGCGTCTCCGCGATGCAGGCCATAGTACTGGCCGTGCCCATCACCGCGCAGGTGCCCGCCGTGGTGGCGAGGCGGCTCTCGATGCCTTCGATCTCGTCCTTCGAGATCTGTCCCGCCCGGTAGCGTCCCCCGAAGCGACGGCAGTCCGTGCACGCGCCGAGCCGCTCACCCTCCCACCGCCCGGTCATCATGGGTCCGGCCACGAGCTGTATCGCGGGCACGCCCGCGGAGGCCGCGCCCATGAGCTGGGCGGGCACCGTCTTGTCGCAGCCGCCCACGAGGACCACGGCGTCCATGGGCTGGGCGCGCACCATCTCCTCGACGTCTATGGACATGAGGTTGCGATAGAGCATGCTCGTCGGCTCGAGAAAGACTTCGCCGAGCGAGATCGTGGGAAAGCCGATGGGCAGCCCGCCCGCCGCCGAGACGCCGCGCTTGACCGCTTCGATCAGCTCGGGGAAATGACGGTGGCAGTTGTTGAAGCCGCTGCGGGAATCCGCGATGCCCACCACCGGCTTGGCGAGGCTGGCCGTCGAGTAGCCCATGGACCTCGCGAAAGATCGTCTGAGATAGAGGGCGAAGTCCCGGTCGCCGTAGTTGGTCAAGCCGCGCGACAAGCCGTGGTCCATGCTCATCTCCGTCAGATAAGGCCCGCGGCACCGAGAAGCGCGCCGAGACCAAAGAGAAAGAAGAGGCCGGCGGCGACGCGCCGCACCCAGCCCATCGGCACCAAGCGGTCCAGCTTGATGGCGGCCAAGACGGCGAGGCCGTCCGCGGCCAGCATACCCAGCGTCGTGCCCGCCGTCACGAGCATCGTCGAGGCGTAGCGGGCGCCCAAGGCCACCGTGGCCAGCTGGGTCTTGTCGCCCATCTCGGCGAGGAAGAAGATGACGATGGTCGAGGCGAGCGGTCCCCACCCGGGACGCTGACCGGGCTCACCCGCCGTGTCGGGCACGAGAGTCCACACGCCGAAGGCGATGAAGGTCAGCCCGAGGAGCACCGCGAGAATCCTCGACGGAAGCAGGCGGGCCAGTCCGACGCCCACGGTGGCGGCAAGGGCGTGGTTGAGGAGCGTGGCAAGGAATATCCCCAGCATGACCGTCCACGGACGGCGATAGCGCGTGGCGAGCGAGAAAGCGATGAGCTGCGTCTTGTCGCCCATCTCGGCGAGCGCCACCACGGCGAACGAGCTCCAGAGCGCGGTCATCCTGACGATGATACCGCGCAGGGCGAGGGAGCGGTCAGGCTTGGGGCGGTGCGAGGAGCGCGGTGAGGACCCGCACGTCCTTGAGCGTGTCCACCGTTTCCACCGCTTCGATGACTTCGCGGGCCCCGCCATCGCCCAGAGGGCCCGAGGCGAGGGAGAGGAACTTCGCCACCACCTCCTCGGAGGACACGGGATTGGCCGCGTCCCCGCGGACTACTCCCGTGGTCTGGGAGAGCGTGCGGCCATCCCGGAGCCCGATCCGCACATGGGCGGTGGGATAGTCGGCACGCCTGAGGGCCATCTCGTCATCCGCGGACACGTCGATGCGCTTGGCCATGGCGCGGATGCGCGCGTCGTCGAGCACGCGTTCCTCGAAGGCTGCGGTGTCCGTGCGGCCGAGAACGAGGGCCGCCGCCACCGCGTAGGGAATGGAGAACTTGGCCCCGAGCATGCTGTGGGGTTCGGTTTCGAGCATGCGCAGCCCGAACGGGATGGACGTGATGTGAACGGTCGCCACCTCATCGCCGGTGAACCGGTGCTGCGCTCTGAGCGACATGACGGCATCGAGGGCCGGGTGATTCATGCGGCAGCAGGCGTGGAGCTTGAAGTAGTTCTGCTCGATGCGATAGCTCTCGCCGAGGCCGGCCACGGCGGCTTCGGGCTCGAAGCTCTCGGCGAGGAGCGTGCCGTAGACGTCCGAGGGCGCGTCCGCGAGGGCGGTGAATCCCGCGCGATGAAGATCCAGGGCGAGGATGCCTTCGAGCCCCGAGCGCCCGGGATAGGCATTGCGGATGGTGGCGCCTTCGAGGGCGGGCGTCCAGGAATTGGCCGGGGTCATGGACGCCGAGAGGTTGATGACGTGGCGTATCTCGTCGGCGGGCAGATCGTTGAGCCGCGCCACCGCGGCCGCGGTGCTGATGGTGCCCCACGTGCCGTGCGAGTGGACATTGGGACGGGCGAAGGTCGCGCCGCCCAGGCGCGAGCCGACCTCGTAGCCCGCGATCACCGCCTCGAGGAGGCGGCGGCCGTCCGCGCCCATTTCCTCGGCCACGGCGAGCGCGCCGGGGATGACGTGAATGGCCGGATGGCCGCCGCCCAGACGATTGCCTTCGTCCATTTCTAGGGCGACGCCCGCCGTCGCGTTGGTGAACGTGGCGAGCAGCGAGTCGGACTTGAGCCCGTGCCCGGCCAGGGTGCACAGGCCATGGGGCGACCGCTTCGCCGCCATGCGGGCCAGGCGGACGTTCTCGGGCAGGGCGCTGCCCGCCACCATGGCGCCGATGGTGTCGAGGAGGACGAGCTTCGACGCCGTCACCGTGGAAGCGGGCACGCCGTTGAGCTTCGTATCGTGAATCCAGGCCGCGAGCTGTTCCAGATAATCCTTCATCGTACCGAGCCTCCGAGCGGCGCCATGGGGTTCGTCCGCGCGAGGAATCGGCCATGGCCCGGCTTCTGCTCGAGCGTGCCCCCATTCAGGAGTACTTGGCCGCGGAGCAGGGTCATCCACGGCCGGCCCCGCGCCGCCCATCCTTCGTAGGGGGTGAAGCCCGCGATGCCAAGATGGTGCTTCTGCTCGATCGTCCAGGACGGCGCCGGGTCCCAGATGGTCAGATCGGCGTCGGAGCCCACGCGCACCGCCCCCTTTCGCGGGTAAAGGCCGAAGATGCGCGCGGGATTCTCCGCCATCACCCGCGCCATCCATGTGACGGGGAGCCCGCGATTGACCACGCCCTCGCTCCACATGAGGGGCACGAGGGTCTCCAGCGACGGCGCGCCGAAGGGGATCGGCTTGCCTTCCTTGTCCACGAAGATATTCGTCCGGCCCGCTTCCTTGGCCGCGGGCACTCGCGGTGAATGATCGCTCGCCACCGTGGACACGAAGCCCTGTTCGGTGCCCGCCCACAGCGCGGCCTGATTGACGCCGTCGGATGAGCGAAGGGGGGGCCCGATCTTGGCGAAGGGACCGAGGCGCGCCATCTCCTTGTCGTTGAGGAGCAGGTACTGCGGGCAGGTCTCCGCCCACACGCGCTGCCCTTCCGCCTGCGCGCGCTTGATGCGCTCGAGGCCGAGCCGCGTGGAGAGATGGACGACGTAGACCGGACAGTCCGTGAGCTTTCCGATGAGGATGGCGCGATTGATCGCCTCTTCCTCCGTCCAGTCGGGACAGGTGGCCGGGAAGTCCGTGGGCGCCGTGCGCCCTTCCGCGATGGCCTTGTCCTCGAGGTAGCAGAGGATGTCGCCGTTCTCGCAGTGAAGCTGGCAGATGCCGCCCAGCCGACCCAGAATGTCCATGGTCTTGGCGATGAACTCGTCCGAGACCATGCGCTTGGGTCGCTTCTTATACGTCATGAAGAGCTTGAAGGAGGTCACGCCCATCTTGAAGGCCTCCGGGAGGCCTTCGAGGATCTTCGGCTCATGATTCAGGATGAAGTGGAAGCCGAAGTCCAGCACGGAGAGCGACTCCGCCTCGTCGCGGAGGCGAGCCACGGCTTTGGGCAGGGTCTCGCCCTCATCATAGGTGACGAAGGGAAGAAGGGTGGTGAGCCCGGTGTGCGCCGCGGCGAGCGGCGCCGTTTTCCAGTCGTCGTACTCGGCCCCGATATGGAGATGGCAGTCGATGAGCCCGGGGAGGACGAATCGGCCGCCCGCGTCGATCACCTTGTCGGCCGGGGGCAGGAGGTCTTCCGGGCCCATGGCGGCGATCTTGTCGCCCTTGATGGCCACCGCGGTCTCGACGATATCCGAGGCGGTCACGACCTTGCCGCCGCGGACGATGGTGTCGACTCGGGGACCCGTCATCGTAGTAACTCCCCCTTCGGACCCGGCCCCCTCATCGGTGCGACTCCTTCTCCGTCACGGGTTGCAGCAGGGTGGCATAGTGCTGGGGCTGGCGCCGCCCGAGAAAGTTCCAGCGCTTGCGGATCGGGGTCATCTGGTCGAGATCGATCCGGGAAACGATCAGCTCGTCGCCGTTGGTGGCGGCCTTGGCGAGCACCTGGCCCTGGGGGCTGATGATGCAGGAGCCGCCGATCAGCTCCACGCCGTCCTCGATGCCCGCCTTGGCGATGCCAATCACGAAGCAGGCGTTGGCATAGGCGCCCGCGCGCATGCAGAGCTCGTTGAGGTCGAGGGCCAGCGCGGAGATGGGCGTGTTGTACCCGATCAGGATGAGCTCGGCGCCCTGGAGGGCGAGCGCGCGGTAGCTCTCAGGATAGCGGCGGTCCTGGCAGATGGCGATGCCCACCTTGGCGCCACAGGCGTCGAAGACCTTGTAGCCCGTGTCGCCGTGGGCGAAGTAGTAGGGCTCGTAGACCTGGGCGAAGCCGTCCGGCTCTCGGGTCCCCGGCAGGTGGATCTTCCTGAACGTCCCGCAGAACTTGCCCGCGGCATCCGTGAGGAGGGCCGTGTTGAAGTACTGTCCGCCGGCCTTCTCGCAGAAGCCCGCGTGCACGGCGATGCGCGCGTCCTTGGCGCGACGGAGGAGCGGCTCGAGGGCTTTGGGCGGCATCTCCGTCTCGAAGAACTGATCGAAGTCCTTGCGGATCTTTTTGGGGAAATAAGTGGTGAGGGCCATCTCCGGATACGCGATGAGCTCGACCCCCTGCCCCTTCGCCTGTTCGAGGAGGGCGAGCATCCGCTCGACGATCTCCTCGCGACTCGCGCCTTCGTTGTTGGGGCCCATCTGGGCAGCGGCCACGGTGACGTTGCGGGCCATGAATGGATCTCCTCTAGGTGACACCCAGTTTGGCGACTTCTTCGCGGACGAGGCGCTTGATCTCGCGCTCGAGGGCCACGAAGGCGGCGCTCGAGCGATCGCGCGGGTGCGGTATGGTCACGTCCACGATCTCCTTGATGGTGCCGGGGTGTGTGGCCATGACCACGATGCGATCGGCGAGGAAAATGGACTCGGAAATGCTGTGGGTGACGAAGACCACGGTTTTCTTGTCCTGCTCCCAGATCCGCAGCAGCTCCTCCTGCATCACTTCGCGGGTCTGGGCGTCGAGGGCTCCAAAGGGCTCGTCCATGAGGAGAACGGACGGATGATTGGCGAGCACGCGGGCAATGGCCACGCGCTGCTTCATCCCGCCCGAGAGCTCGCGCGGATACTTGTCCTCGTGTTCGGCGAGGCCGACCAAGGCGAGATACCGGCGGGCCACCGCCCGCCGCTCGGGGCGGGGCAGACCCTGGATCATGGGGCCGAACTCGACGTTCTCGATGGCGGTGCGCCAGGGGAAGAGCGCGTACTCCTGGAACACCACCCCGCGATCGGCGCCGGCCTGCCTCACCTCGTGGCCATCCACCAGGATACGGCCGGTGGTGGGCTCGATGAAGCCGGCGATCATGTTCAGGAGCGTGGACTTGCCGCAGCCCGAGGGACCGAGGAGGCAGGTGAAGCTGTTCTCGGGCAGCTCGAGGCTGACCTCGTCGAGAGCAAGCACGCCCTCGGTATAGCTCTTCGACACCCCTTCGATCTGGATGGACTTCACGGTCTTTTGGGAATCACGCTTGGCTCCGCGATTCCTTGCGCCAGCGCAGCAGGCGGCCTTCGATCCTGCGCAGGAGGACATTGGCGAGGACGCCGATGATGCCGATCACCGCTGCCCCCAGGAGCATGTTGGAGACGAGAAAGAAGGTCCGCGCGTCGTTGATGAGAAAGCCCAGCCCCGAGTCGGCGGCGATGAACTCGGCAGCCACGATGACGAAGAAGGACAGCCCGAAGGCCAGTCGCATGCCCGTGATGATGTTCGGGGTGGCCGCAGGCAAGACCACGTGCCAGAAAATCTGCCGCTCGCTCGCCCCCAGGCTGGAAGCGGCGCGGATCAGGACGGGGTCGACGTACTTGATGCCCTCGATGGTGGTGGTGAAGATGGGAAAGAAGGCGGCATAGGTGATGAAGGCGACCTTGGAGGCCTCGCCGATGCCGAACCAGAGCACCATCATGGGCAGGAAGGCGAGGGGCGGGATGGGGCGCAGCATCTCGAGCATCGGCTCGACCAGATGCTCGAGCAAGCGCGAGCGGCCGAGGGCCGTCCCCACCACGATGCCCAGCGCGGCGGCGATGCTGAAGCCCCAGACCACGCGAGACAGACTGGCCGTGATGTGCCTGAGCAGCTCGCCGGAGGCCGCCATCTTGATGCCCGCGCGCATGACCTCGTCCGGCGCGGGGAGCAGGATGGGGTTGAAGACCTTGAGCACGTGCGCGTTGAGGAGGCTCACACCCCACCAGAGGGCGAAGAAGAGCAGGAGCGACACCGCGCGCAGCACGAGCACGGCCGGTCGACTGAGCCCCCGGCTGGCCCGCCGGCCGGTGGTCGGGGCGGCCGGGGGAGCGGCGGCCACGTCGACCGTGGCGGGCGCTTGCCTTACCGCTTCGGCTTCCATGTCACGAGCTTGGGGTCGACCTCGGCCATGAGCCCCGTGGAGAAGACGTCGGCCGGCGAGACGGCGGAGGGGATGCGCTTGATCTC
>WNGQ01003331.1_pt1 | contig 16194 bp, 22 predicted proteins | sample 5407661 | NCBI WGS metagenome assembly WNGQ01 (sample SAMN13153382, study PRJNA577476) | soil metagenome | isolation source: 60 cm soil or saprolite under Garry oak tree replicate 2 | place: USA:California | collected 2016-06-15 | reverse complement strand
ACGATCATGCGCATCCCTTTCCCGATGGCTTCGAACATTCTCTCCAACGCCTTTAGCGCTAACCCATCTTCTGATTCCGCCAACGCCAGCAGATCTTGAAAACTCAATTCATCCTTCGTTGCACTCAATTCGTGGTAGTAGCGCAATGCCGCGCGATTCGACGCATAGACCTCCCAGCATCCCCGGCCGCCGCAAGAGCATGCCGGCCCATTGGGATCCAGCGGCACGTGCCCGAATTCTCCGGCCATTCCGTCACGTCCGCGGGCAAGCTGTCCATTCACAAAAACTCCAGTGCCGAGACCTTCCGAGACCGTTACCACCACGAAGTCGCGTATCCTCTCGGTGTGGCCGAACCACACCTCGGCAAGCGCACAGGCGTTCGCCGCGTTTTCGAGTTCCACCCGCAGACCAATGTCCTTTCGGATTGCGCTTTTTAAATCGAAATCTGGCCACCTCAGATTCGGAGCGAATATCACGTGCTGCGTCTTCTCACTGACGCGGCCAGGCAGACTGATTCCAACTCCCTCGAACACCAGGTCGGAATGAACGTTCATCAAATGAAGCATTCTCTTGGCCAAGCCTTTCGCAGTGGCACGAGGGTCGCTCGTAGTAGGCATCATCTCCTGCGAAAGAAAATTGCCATTGACGTCCGCAACGCCAAGCCTGGTTTGATCAGGCCGAAGGTCTGCAACCAGGATCGCTTTCCGGTCATTCAGCCTCAGGAACCTCGGTCTTCGGCCCCGTGGCAACCGCCCAATCGGTCCGTGGACTACCCACCGCTCACGAATCAACTGTTCGGTAATAAGAGAAACAGTGCTCCTTTGAAGTCCCGAAACCCTGGCCAAATCCGCGCGGGAGATTGGCTGGCGTCGGCGGATGAGGTTGAGAACAACACCCCTGTTAATGTCCCTAGCGGTTTGGCTTGAGGCAACCTGCGTATTCGTAAAGTCAATGCGTTTCATTTAGTTTTAGTCTCGAACTATATTTTCAAACGACCACATGGCTTTGCCTGCTCTCTTCATCCTTAAAACACAACACTTTCGAAAACGGGAAGGCTAACGATGGACATTAAATTCGTATCGCGAACTATATGCGCGGCTTTTTTGCTGATGTCAAGCGAAATTTTTGATACTTAGCAGGTTCAGGAGCTTCCCCTGCCGTGACGGGCACGTTTCAATTGTTCAGTCCATTTTGGAGTGAATCGCTAGGCTGGCACAGTTTCATTACCCAATACAGTGGAGACTTCGCATCACGGTCTTGGGATTGTGTAGAGCTTCACGCGCAGGAGCTTGAACCCATGTGCGGGCAAAGAGACACTTCGTCCTTGATTGCTTTGGTCACCGTTGAGACGGAGCTCCGTTACCCATTCTCCGCGCACACGTGAACCTTCCTCGACACTCGCAATCCCAGCTATTCCGTCTCCCCTGTCGACGTCCTTCGACACCGTGATGCTAAGAGCTGCGCCGCCGATAAGAAACTCGTCCGAGCCCGTCTGGACCGCAATCATGGCACCATCGTCTTGCAAAAGGTTCCGTGCCGGCCAGGATCGGGCCAACGTTGCAGTGAAGAGATACCCTCCCAGAGAAACAGTCTGTGTGGAGCGCGGGCTGCTGGCGTGAAGCACAAGGCCGCGGGTTTTACCTTCGCGCTGGGCTCGCGGCAGGATGTCCTCCAATTGCTGCAAGACCGAGTAGCTCTGGGCTAGCGAATTCTTCCCCTGATCCGGTCCTGTTTCCACATCCGAAATGCTATCAACGGCAAAAGCCGAGAATCCAAACGCGCGCGCCTCTCCGTAAGCATAAAACGCGTTGAAGGGGCCTGCCTCCAATCGTGCTTCTGGGACAAACACCGGATTGCCGTGCTCGTTATAGCGCTGGACCCAATATTCGAAATTCGGCCAGTAAATATCGGGAGTAAAGAAGTCGAGCGCGGGCGCGGCAGCCCTGTAGACCTCTAAATAGTAAGGATGTGGACCGCCGCTCGGATACTCTCCCGCGCGCTCAAACGGCGCAGGCAGCTGCGCATTCACATACATAGGCAGTGGATATTCGCTCTTTCCCGCCGCTGCCACCTGCCCGATGTAGCGCCCATAATTCAAGGCCATGAAGACTTCCGGCGCTTGCTCGTCAAAAACATCGCGCCAAGTACGTCCATTCCCGTTCCAAACGCGACTCAGTTCAGGCGGAAGCCAATCCCGGTGCGCATGCAAATACCGCATGAGATCTTCTGGAACCGGCCCATTGAAGAGGCGATCTGCTTCGGCGGAATGGTCTCGCCCGCTGCCCAGGATGCCAACCTCGTTCTCCACCTGAACCATCAGAACGGTCTGCTGCCGCATATCAAATTCTCTTATGTGCCGCATCAGGGCCTGAAAAGCGCGGGCATCGGCGTCGAGATTCTCCTTGGACAAGGTGGAAAGAATCTCCAACGGACTGCCATTCGGCGCAATCGCGCGACCAAAGCGCTTGGGTTCCTTCTTCACCCAGTTCGGCGCATAGCTTGAGAAGGCATTCTTCCAGCTGCCGAACCACAACAAGACAAGGCGCAAATGCTGAACTCGGGCTTGCTCGATCCAATGATCCAGAATCGCAAAGTCGAACTTTCCCTCGAGGGGCTCAATCTGCTCCCAGGCAACCGGCATCAGCACAGTGTTGATGTGGAAGTGCGCAACGCGCGGCAAGATTTCATCGGCCTGCGCTGCTGTCCCTGTCGCAGAGTTGCCCAGTTCACCGCCGAAGATAATGAACGGTCGGCCACCGACAATCAATTGCGCTGAGCCCTGAGAGCGGTCGACGCGAGGTATCTCCTGCGCCGCGAGATGTGTCACCCCTAGCAGAGCCCCCAAGAACAAAAGGAACGAAATGATGGGGCGTAGCACCTGATCCGAATCTCCTTTCGCTGACCTATCTTCCAAGGGGCGCGCCGGCTCTATTCATGCCCGCTCTTCGAAGATTGAGAATGAACGCGCCATTGTGTGTGAGCGCAAAAGTGAATGACTGTGATCTCGCTCAAGTATTTCACCCAGACTGTCCCAATGCGGACGGGACTGCGCATCACTACTCGCGTGAAGTTTTTCCGGCGCCTCTCCTCATTACTCCGCTGCCCAACAGCAAAATCCTTCGGTACAACGTTCTAAGTGTAGCTTGGAGGCCAGTGGCGCGCGTATGTTCCATCACTTCAGTGTCCCGCAGCGGGATCGCCCGTAGGCGGCGGGGCGTGATCCACAGCAGCGGGGGGCCCCAACAACTCCGTAAGGATCGGTTTCAGTGCATCTGCCCAGACTTGATACGCCTTCACGGTTGGATGGAGTTTGTCTTTCGAGTTCATCATCCCGTCGAGCAGCCTTCCATCGCCGTCGGCCAGTTTGTCGTTGATATTCAGATATCGGATCTTTTGGCCATCAGCGAACTCCGACAGACCGCGGTTGATCCCGTCGATGAGGGGAATGAACGCCATATTGTCGTTCCTCGGGAAGATTCCCATTACTACGATTGTCGCCCCAGGCGCCTTCTTTTGAATCACATGCAAAATCGCCTGAAAGCCTCGCGTAAAGTCGCCTGCTTTCGCGTGGGCTCCACCTGGGGTCGTTAGATCGCCAAGGTTGTTTGTGCCGGCGAGCAGAATGACGACTTTGGGATTGACTCCGTCCAACTCGCCGTTCTCTAAACGCCAGAGGATGTTCTGCGTTCGATCACCGCCCCATCCAAAGTCAGCCGCGTTCCAGCCGAAGAAATTCTGTTTCCAATTGGCGAGCAGATCTGGGTAGTCAACGGCACCCCACCTTCTTGTGATCGAGTCACCTTCGAAGTAGACGTCGATCCCGGCTTGCTTCGCCTTCGCGAGCAACTGGGCATGAGCAACTAGAGAGTTTGCGTCCGTCCGAAAAACCGGCTGATCGGCCGGAAGTTCCCACGGTGTCGGGTGATGGTTGAAGAACTTGTCCGCCCAGGGAATGAAGCATTTCCAGTTCGGGGCATCCGTGTGGCCCGCGTCATGCTGCCGCCATGCGAGTTGGCCATCGAGAAACCCCGTATTCACTGGCGGCATCTTCGCGTTGTGATAGTCGTCATTCACTCCCAGATCCTTCGCACCCAATAGCCGGAAGACAGCACCTGCGGCCACTGTCGCCATGAAGCTGCCCTGATGGTCCAGCCACTTTGCATCCCCCAGTTCGGGAACCCCATAGCTGATGAACGTCGGTCGCGGTGCGCACAGCGCAATCAGTTCGTTCGAGTCCACTGGCAAGTTGCTGGCATTCTTGCTTCCGAACGAAGCCTGGGCCGCGCCGTACTTCAAAAAATTACCTGCCATCCAGTGATACCCGCCGGACCCCGTGAGATTCTCCACCTCTTCTCCGAAATTGCGTCTGTGCGGTTTGACGCCACCTTCCCCTGAGGAGCCCACCAGCACGGCAGCAAAGCGAGTATCGAACGCCATGGTCACGAGCGCGGCCTTTCCATAACGAGAGACACCTTCGATGCCAACGCGCTTCGCATCAACGCTCTTGTCCGTCTGCAGATAGTCAAGACCGCGCGAGGCACCCCAGCCCCACGCCCGCAATGCGCCCCAGTCCTCCGGCTTTCGAGCCTGACCCTTATTTGTAAGGCCAATGATCCCCTTCGTCAGACCTGAGCCGTTGTCCGCTTGTATGCTACTGGTGTCGAGAAGCGCGTAACCCCACCCGCCGCCAATAAGTTGCTCCGTCGAGGGCGGATCACTCCCCATCATCCTCTTAAATTCCGGGTGGCTTGAGATGAACTCGCGGATGGCCGCACTGCTGAACATAATCATCACGGGTACGGAACCTTTCGCATTCCGGGGCGTGACCAGCGTCATCTCGACATCTACGCTAATCGACGGGTATGCGGAGTTGTCCACGTGTCCGACCAACTGCTTCTCAACGACAGGGAAAACACCGGCCTTCGAATCGGTTGTACTCTTCACGGCCCAGGTCACTTTAGGCGCATTGGGCGGGATGCGGCCGACGACCTCTCGCTCGAAGTCTTCGACAATCTCTGGGCGTCGCCGATTCCACCACTGTTCCGCTGACGTGACCTTTTGCCCGCTCTTCAACGTGAGCGCATCGGGTAGATCACCATATGGATTCGCCTTCGCCTCATCGTAGTTGGCGTGATTGGAGTCCTTTTCATTCCCGCTCGGCCCAGCACGGAGCGCTTTGATCCCCAGCTGATCCATCATGTTTTGATGGTCCTGTTCTGCCGTCCAATTCGTCGGCGGCGATTGCTGTCCCGTGGTCATCTGACAAACGAGGACGGCTAAAGCGGTGAATGCGGCAACCCTCGACAGTGCCTGCTTCGAGTGCGTGGCAAAAATCATGTTTGACGCTCGAACAGAGATGTTATCAGACCACGATCGGGGACGCTGGTCCGTCGCTATAGCCGATCCGACGTATTCAACGAGCGAGACGCAATGAATTTTCTCACCACTTCGATTTAGCGCCTGATTCGTGGCGCTCCGACAAATGGGGGCAACGATCGGAATGTGACTGACGCGCAAGTGGCCGGACGATGATGAATTATGTCACCTGAATGTCGCCTGCCAGTCCGCACGCCCGATCCGGCGCTGATCGCACTCGAATGACGGGGGATGCAGAAGTAACCCAATTACTTCCGGCTTGCGGATAAGGAAGGAGCGTGAGGGGACGACCGGCTAAGTTAGATGGACATCAAGTAGCGCCATCCAGGATTGATTGTTCATCCGAGCTCGCATCGACAAAAAATATTTTGGCCTGGTGGCCTTCTTCGACCCTCGAATCCGCTCGCGAATTCATCGCAGTGATTCGCACTGACATTACCACGCGAAAGCCTTGACTGAACCTGATTGCTTCAGCATTCCTTGTTCTGCAGGCGACTCCAAGGCCGTTGTCTTTCCGTCTTGCGCCGAAGAAGCCAGTGTGTGGTTTCGGCGCGCACCTTTTTGCTTCAGCGGCAACGCTCCGAAGTTGCCCCCGCTCCTGTGCTCAGAGAAAAATCGGGAGGGAAATATGTTTGTGGTTCGCATTTCCCGCCCGCCGAAGCGCGTTTCGCGACGTGCTCACACCGCGTGAACGCTCTCAAGAAATGCTCCCGGCTTGGCCGTCGCCTGGAACTGCGGGATGGCTTCCAGTTCCTTGAAGGCCGAAGTGAACGCGTTCGACAGGCTCCACATGGTCCGCGGCGCGAATTCCTCATGTTGGGGATTGAAGTAGCGATGATGCACGACGCGGGCCAAGTGTCTGGGTACTTCAAGTTCTCCTGCAATGAAGGCGCGATAGATGATGAGCTTCGCGGCTTCGTCAGAAAGCTGGCTTCTGCGCCAGGCTTCAACCTGCCGGCGCATCGGGTCGAAGTTGCGCTGCATACGGTCGACGCCGATGGAGAGACTGTCCTGAAGCGAGAACTTTTTGCTGTGTTTTGCTAAGACGGGTGTGAAAACGCCCCTAAGAGCCATATCCACAGCTCCTAAGGCGCACGGAAAATCCCTTAGCGTTCGAACGTCAATCAGGCTGGATAGATACAACGGTAGACCGTTGCAACTATTTCCAGGGATTCGAACCCTCAAAACGGTTTGGCAAATTGCCCGATTCCACCGCCTGATGTTCGGAATCAGTTAGGTGCATTCGGTTGAGAGGTCCCTTTGGGAAAGCAAGATTGCCCAGTTCGGTAGTAGTTTGTGCAACTATTGTGGAACTCCTGGACCCATGATCGTCGGGCAACAACACTGAACATCTACGCTCACATTCTGGCTGAGCACACGGAGCAATTCGAGCGTCAGCGCGCCAAAATTTTGGGCACTTAACGGGCACTTGGAAAGCGCAGAAGAGCGCCAAGTCGCGCAATATCAACGCGCGGCGTGGAGCAGCTTTAGTAGCTCGTCGGGCAATTATAACGACAGCCCTGCAAACGGGCATTTGCAGAAAAATCTAAGTTGTGTGTTATGATGCTTCTGCGGGGTGGAGCAGCCTGGTAGCTCGTCGGGCTCATAACCCGAAGGTCGTCAGTTCAAATCTGACCCCCGCAACCATTTCAAGAAGTTGAAAACAAAAAGGGTTGCTCGCTCCAGAGCAGCCCTTTTGTTTTTTGTATTTGCACAATAACAGTGCAATTGTCCGAGAGTTTGTCCGTAGAAAAAATACATACCCCCTAAGTTCTCGCCCGGACACAAAAAAGGGCGGGAAGAAAAATCCCGCCCTGCGCTGGGACAATCTGCCGGTTACTTTAGACGATAAGCAAAGCCGCGCTTCGATGGAGTTATCTCAACATGTTGGGCGGTCCATTTTTCCAAGTCGGCATAGAGAACTAGAATTTCCTTTTCCAGTTCATCAAACTGCGCGTCTACCGCGTGGTATCGTTGCGAGATTTCTTCGGGTACTAATCGAAGGGCTTGAAACCGTTTTGTGTTTGCGTGGTAGCGTCCGCTTAGAGTCACGTACCGCAGATAGAGACGCTTCCACCGTCGCGCCAGTTCAATTCCTTCCTTCGTTTCGGATTTGGAAGCAAGCCACGCTTGTCCGTATGAGCCAATCTGTCCATTCTTGATTTCTTGCCCGGAGTATCCGCCGTTGTCCATTTTTATTTTCCCCCAATCGCAACCACGTTCGTCTCTGCTTGCGCTTGTGCCTTCGCCTTTTCCGCCGTCACGTACTTTTCGGTTTGTTCCATCGCGGCCCGCACTTCTTCGTCAATTTCGATTTGATACCGTTTTAGCATGCTCTCCGTGGCCCAACCGCCAGCCCGCATGAGTAGAGAAGCACGGATGCCCGCGCGTGTTCCGTTTTTCACAAAACTTCTGCGCAGATCGTGATAGAGAGTCCCTGGCACGCCAGCTTTCTTGCACGCCGTTTTCCAACTCTTCTTAAAATCGCCGACTGGCTGGCCGCCGCGATGGAAAATAAACTCGCAGAGTTGCGATGTGCCGTTCACTTCCACGCGCCGCGCGGCTTGCCTTCTCTTGATAATCTCCGCCAGTTCAGCCGTGAGTGGCAAGGTTCGCGCTTCGCGGTTTTTGGCAATATCGCCGGGGAGCCGCAGCACGTCGCCGTCAAGCATTGCCCACGTCATCAAACCTGTTTCGCCTTTTCGTTGGCCGGTCTTGTATCCCCACTCGACAAAATCCTTTAGGTTAGCCGGAATATGCGTGAGCAGTTTTTCAAACTGCGCAGGCGCTAGAAAGCCTTTGCGCGCGTTGCCCTTTTCGGAAAGATGCGTGATGCGCGGCACGCGCGTTAGCTGCTCATTCGCAACCGCGTGCTGGAACGCTTGCAGCAACATGCCGGTTGTCCTGTTGATCGTAGCCGGGCGGTCGCCATCATCCAGCCTGCTTTTGATATAGCGGTCAATAACCGCCGCGCTGAGAGCCGTAGCGCGATGCTGGCCAAAATCCTTCTCGGCCCGTGCAAGGTGACAAAGATTCTGCGGGGATGCCTTGCCGTGCAGTTCGTAGTTTGCTTTGACGGCTTGGCACAGTTGAGCGACGGTCAACCGATGCGCTTGCGGAGTAGTGAACTTGCGCGCGCCGATTTGGTCCGCGCCGACTTCCTTCATTTTCTCTCGCAGGAACTTTTCCGCTTCCTTCGGCTCCGATGTCCTTGCCGACTCGCGGTACTCTTTGCCGTTCAAGCAGTAGGCAACCCACTGCATACCGCCGCGTTGATAGACTCTGCCTTGTCCGCGCATTACTTGCCCCCTTTCTTGCCTTTTGATTTGTCCCACCTGGCCCGAATTGCCTTCTGTGCAATCTCTTTGCGCCGCGCGGCTGACAGTTTCTTTTTGCGCGCGTGCCCGCCGAGCGACGCGAGTTCCTTGACGGTCATTTCCTTTTTCTTCATGGAACCCCCCCCTTTCTTGCCAGCAAGTATACATGCCTGCAAGTATGGGTGTCAAGCGGTCATTTTGCCGGGTGTCCCAATGCCTGGCCGGGCTGAGTTCGTGGGCCTGCGGGCTTGCTGGCGCGTGAATTCGGACACGAACTTATTTGCTCTCAAGCGTTTTTTGTAGTTCCTTCCAGCGTTCCATATATTTGAGCCGCGCATCTTCGAGTTCGTCAGCCACGTTTGCTTGCTGGAATGCTGCGCGGTCTACATTTGGAAAGGAAACGCACAGATGCACACCTTGACCACCTTCAGCGTAGGCCAGTCGGCTTTCTGTGAAAGTCTCCAATCCATGAAGCGGGGTTCCGTCGCTAGCGGAAATGATGACTGCGGCTCCCGAGACGTAGCAGTTCAACACATGCATAGTCAATACTTGAATATCCGTTCTTCCCATTTTCGTTTCTCCTTTTTTTACAACATGCATCATTTTCGTTTCTCCTTTTTTCTGCGCGTTTGCCGCGCAAAACTCTACTCTGGCGGCTTTGCCAGGTCGCCGCCTTGCTCAACAAACTCTTCGAGTCTGCGCTTGTTCTCGCCCGACCCGGCGTTCAAGCCAAGAACAACCCACTGCCAATGAACGCCGTATTTCACCGCCGCATCCTTCGCCGTTATGTGGCCTTCCACGACTTCCCCTACCGCGCAGTCCAGCCGCGCCAGTTGTTCTCTTTTCTGTTCGTCAATTTCCATTTTTGTTTCTCCCCTACCGCGATTTTTTCAAATACGAATCCAAGCCCTGAGAACTGAAAAGCAATTTTCTTCCCATACGGCGCGTGAATGGAAAGCGCTTGCTGTTTCGGTATAGATAATTCGGTGAGACGCCAAGACGGTGCGCGACTTCGGGGACTTCCAGCAGTTGATCCTTCGGCGCGGGGATCGCCGGGCTTGTGAGCCGTTGCAGCGCAGTGACGCGAACGGTTTCTAGCTCGCCGAGAAAGTGCGGCAAGTCCGCCGCGTCCAGTTCGCGGGCCAGTTCGAGCACGACTTGTAGCTCAGAGCGCAAGCAACAATTCTAAGGTCGGTCTCAGACGCTGCTATCTACAACTAACCTTCGTTCTGTAGAGCTACATTTTTTATTGAAAGGAAAAGACTTACAGGTCACGGAACGGAAGGAAAATCGTCAAGGTTTTCGTTGACAAGATTTTGCTAGCAAGTGGCGAATCTTTGTGCCTATCATTCTACGATGTAAACTACTTAGGTACAGTAACCTGGGGGGTAAGATACTTAGGAAGGGACAACGACAAATGACGGAAATGCAGGCAGTCCAGAGCAAACCACAGCGGCGGCGCACCAGCACGGCGGCACATATTCGCATGCCGCGCGCGTTGTACTTGCGCATGCGGGCTCGCGCCCACGAAGAAGGTACGAACTTTTCCGCATGGGCCAAAGCGCAACTCGTCAAGGAATTGCGACGCAAACGCGAACCGCTCTAATGGAAACGGCCCGGCTGATTGGACCGGGCCGCAAGGAGAACTAGAAAACTTGTCCGCAAACGTAGCAGAAAAGACAAGCAAGAGCAAATTGACCGCGCTTTTTACGGTGCGCCGGTGGCTGCGCGAAATTCCGTGCTCGGCCGCTCAAGCGCAAGTGCTCTTCGCGCTCGCTTCGTTCGCGCGACCGGACGGCACAGGTGTCCATCCTGGTCAGAATGGACTCGAAGCAATCACAAAACTAGACCGCAGAACCATTGGACGCGCACTAAAGGACTGGCGAACGGTCGGCGCGGTCACACGCACTCAGGGCGGAAACCGTCGATTGAAGCAGGCGGACGAATACAAAATCAACCTGGATTGGCAACCGTCAAATGCGACAGTAGGTCACTTTTGTAAAAGCGGCCCTGAGTCCCATTTGAAAAACTCATTTGGGACATCCGAAAGTTCATTTGGGACATTGGGCAGTTCAAATGCGACACCAGACCGCCCCATCGAAGAATCTTCTTCATCGAAAAAGCATTTCATCGAGAATGCGCGCGCGCATTGCAGCGCGCGAAAGACTGCCGCGCCACTTCGCGGCTTGGCCACGCAGCCTGAAAACCGGCCGCGTGTGCCTGAAAACAATTCATCTGAACCTGAACCTTTCGACTGTCCGTCAACGACTGGCGAGCAAATTCATCTTCGAAGAGAAGCCGACTCGCACGGCTGGACTCGACAGGAACTTAAAGCCTTCCTAAAAGACGAATTCAACGTCGCGCACGCGAGTCATTTAACGCATCGGCAGTACATTGCCGCCTTGCTGTTCGTTGAAAAAGCCGTGCCGCTTCCGGCAGGGTTGCGCAATCCCAGAGTACAGTGAGAGTCCCGCAAAAGCCCTGCTCTCGCCGCCCGGCGAAAACTTGCGCCGCCGCAAGGAATACTTCCCTGATCCCGACAAGAAAAAAATCGCGCAGCGCGGCCAGTGCGCGCATTCGCAGCCGCGTAGAGCAACGCGAAGAAAAATCAGGCGGTATCGGTGCTGTAAATTGGTGCAGAGCACACGCGCGCGTCAGGTAAGGCACCCGACGTGCGTCAGCAAGCGATTGATTCTAAAGATGATTCACGCGGCTGTCCGAGTCTTGTCCGAAGAAAAAAAACGGTGCATTCGCGAATCAGGACCGCGCGGCTCTCAGCGGGCAAGCAGGGCAGGGCCGAGCCTCATAACTTGGGGGACGTGCCTGCCCGCAAAAGCCGAGCCAGTATCTCGCGTTTTTGCGAGATTCCTTCTGAGAACGCGGCGAGACGGTCTCGGAGCCCAAGCGATGCCGGAAAAATCGCTCTACGGCCGGTTTCCGTTCGATGGCGGGCAATTTTAGAGCGGCGGCGGGTTGCAGATCTAAACGGCGGGTTGCAGACTCTAGAAGCGTCGGCGCGACGCAGAGAAGTCTGCGCGGGAAAGGCCAACCGGTCGCCACTTGGCCGGTTGGAAGCCGCAATGGATGCATCGGCCGCCATCGACGGCGGGCGACATGGCGTGCTGGCACGTTGACTGGATTTGTTCCAAAGTTTTTGGCGGCTCTGCAGGCGCGGCGGCTTGCTCGGGCTTGTCGCCGGTGCCGGTGAGCAATTTGTAAAGTTTGGCGAGTACGCCGTCTGTTTTTTTTTCTTCGGGCATAGTCTCTTCCCCTTCTGGCGGCTCTTGCGGTTTCAACTCAGGTTGATTTTGCGTCGCTTTCTGTCCGCCTTGTTCGAAAGTGACGGTGAGCAAAACATCTCTTTCGCGGCACGGCGCGATCGCGTCCGCATCATCGAAATCACTGCTTGTGATTTTCCCGGCAAGCTCGCCGAACAACACGTGTTCCGGCCACTCCACAAAGATGCGGGTTTCGGTGCGGCTCTCCGATTCACGCTCTTTCAGCCGAGCCGCGCGCTCGCGCAACGTGTAACACTTTTTCGCGTGCCGATGAATGGAACTGCGATGAATGCTCAGGCCGGGCGCGTGCTGAGCGAGTAGCAGATTCACTTTCGCGGCGATATCGTCCAGAAAACATTTTTCATCGAGCGCGCGGTCCACCATTTCTCTGACCGTCGTACCGTCCGGCGCGGCGACGGCGCAAGAGCAAATCGAACACTCAGCCATGATGCGGTGAGCATACCACTCAAAACTTCCACTCAAAACCTGTGGCGCGAATCACTCGGGGCGGTCATGGCGGGCAAAAAAGTTTTTGCGAGACTGATTTTTTCCTTGCAAGTGGTGACTTTCGAAAAGAAACTTGGCGAGATATGTGGCCATTCGCAGAAGAAAAACTCGCCGAACCCGAGCCCGCGCAGATTGATTACGAAGCAGCGTGTATGGAACGAGTGCGCGCCGCGAAAGCCGAACTGGACACAATCGACTCGGCCATGCTGGCGTTTCGGACTCGCTTCAAAGTTCGCACCGACAAATTCGGCAGATTGTTGGCCATCGAATCCGCGACACTCACCGGCCGCGCGAAGATTGAAGCCGAGTGGCAAGGTTTGTTGCGTCGCCGCGACAAAGCCGTTGCCGAGTGGCATAGCGCGTTGCACGAGTGGGTTGGTGCGAAAGACGCGCGAGAGCGCGAGCGAAAGGAAGCCACGCCATGAGCGAACCGGACGCGGCAAACATTTTGTTCAAGTCGTATCTGAACGAGTCTAGCTTTTCCGCCGTTCACGGCGCGCAACAGAATGACGAGCTAGGCGACGCTGTGAAAGACTTCATCGAAGGCAGGCAGTTCGCAATTGAAAGCGGCGTTGACTGCGTGAAACTAGACCGCGAAACCGCCCGCAACGATTCGCGGTTTGAAACTTTTCTGGAAAAGCGGGCACAAATCGCCGCCGGCGGAAAGAAAGAAGCCGTACCTAGCCCGTATCTTTACGCAAAACGAATCGACGTGCCGCTTGGAAAAGGCGAAATCATGTCCAGAATGCTGCGCCTGGTTGACCAGTTGCGGGCGGACTGTAGCGCCACCGAGCTAGAGCTTTTGGAAAAATCCGTGACCGCTTTGGACATTCCTTGTTTCTGTCAAGTTGCTGAGTCCGTGGTCAGCCGCTTGAAGCGGGCGGCCTGACATGAGCGCGACTACACTCACGGTCACGATGACCGACTCGACGGTCATCACGTTGAGCATCCCGGCGATTTTGCAGAGTCTGGACGCCGCCGGGACAGCCAGTGCGCCAGACCAAATCATTCGGGCATTTTTTCGTGCCGGTGTTTTTTTTGATTCGGCGAACAAAAAAGCGTACTCGGTCGCGCAAATAAAAAACATCACTTGGAGCTAAGTCAACCATGAAAACGCACTTGAAAGCTTTTGCCGTGCACCTAGGCGGACGTCTCGTGAAATCCGCGAGCCGAAACCGCACGTTGTCGAAACACTTCGCCGGACTCGCGAAAGTCGCCGAAGCGGACGGCGAGAGCGGCGAAGGCACGCCCGCGCAAATTTTTTCGCAACTAGCCGACGCGCACAACGAAGCGGCGGCGGATGACACAGAGCTTGCGACGCATTGCGCTGAGTTTGTGAAGATCCTGGATTCAACTCGAAAAACGATGGGCGGCTCCGATGACCTTGACGCGCTCATGCCGACAGAAGTTAGCGCCGTTGTGCCGTCGAACTTGCGGCCGATTTTTCGCAGCGGGCAACGCGAATTTTCTCTGCTCGACAAGAACGACCGAGCGAACGAGACGATTGCGAAAATCACATCGCTCGAATGACGGACTAAGGAAAACATGAGCCAGATAGTTCGCAGCGAAACTCAAGGAAATCACCTGCGCGGCACGGGCGACCCAAACACGCGCGCCGATTTGCAGGAAGTGTGCGCGGCAAAAATCGGCGCGACGTGGGCGCGAAGCGATGGCGCGGCCGGAACCGCGCTTTACGTTTGCACGAAGCGCGGCACACCGGCAACCGGGAGCACGCCGGGCGTCGCCGCAACCTGGGTAGCGGTAGCGTAAAATGCCAACAAAGTTGAGCGCGGAAAGCGAAAAAGATGTGTTGCGACTGCTCGACACTGGTCTCCGCATCAACGTTCTCGCCACGCGGTTTGGCGTGGGTGGGTCCACAATTCGTAGGATCAGAAACCGAAACCGGCCAACGTCCGCGCGGGTTTCAAGCCAGAAAGTCCGCTACCATCGAAAAATCGGCCCGTTGCAACGACAATGGCTGTGGCATTTGTGGGATTTGCGCGCCAAGCGGGCAACTAGCTTAGAGAAACTCGCTCGCGAGTTTCGCACTTCCGTGGAAGAAATTCAGGAAGCGATTGCCGCCAGGAAGCAATTGTGTCCTACGCCATACAGCCATTTTCGAAACGAAAGCGAGTCTGAGCCATGATGGGTAAGCCAACAAGTGACGCGCTGCGTCAAGAAATCCTGAAACGAACACGCGCAGGTGAACTCCAAAAACACATCGCGCGCGCGTTGCGGTTGAGCAAAGACACAGTTGGAAAAATTCAACGCGAGCACGGTTTGCAGCCGTATCCGGGCTTCACCTTGACGGCCAAAAAAGAGAAACAGGTTATCGCGCTTTTCAAAGCAGGCTTCGGCCAGCCGTACATCACAAAAACGAGTCACGTCCCCGGACACATCGTTTATGAAATCAGAGACCGGCACGGGCTGCGTCGCGCGCCGGGCACTGCCTACGCCCGCTACAATTTCGCCGCACCGCAACTGCGCGCGATTCGCCGCGCGATTCGGACAGCCGAGCGCCGCATCGCGCACGAATTCGGCGTTACGCATAGCTGGTTGCGCCAGTTCCGGCGCACGATGTGGAGCAACTCAGGGGAGCACTCGCGACGGAAACTCATCGAGCCGCAAGAGACGATGAGTGCGGAAAAATTTGTCGCGACCTATTTTCAGTTTGCCGCGCGGCCCGGCGTCACCATTACAGGCGCAGATGTGAAAACGGCTGCGGAGATGTTGCTCAAGCTGCGGACTGAGTTTTGCGGCAAACCACAGAACGAGTCTGAGTACTATCGCGGGCTGTGCGATGCCGTCGCCGCGCATCTCGGTGTTGCAGCGACCGAAAGCGGATGGGTGCACTAGATGCCGGAGCGCATTGATACGCCAGAGAACGCGCTTCGTCTGCTCGCGGAACAATTTGGGATTCCGCGGCTGCGAAAAGCACTAGAATCACTCGCCGCGAGTACCGCAGAGAGCCGCGCCGCCCACGAGTCCGGCATCCATCGGGCCTTCCACGGTAACCCGATGAACGTGGGCGCGAGCGCGACGCCGTGGAAGGAACAAGCCGATTTTCGCAAGCCAGTGGGACGGGCGGAAGCGCCAATCACCAAATACAATCCGATGGGTTGCTAGAAAGCACTGAGAAGCGCTGCGACTGTAGCGAATCCCGCCGCGAGTGCGCTCCACGTAGCTGCGGTTTTGTTAAGTCTGGAAGATTCACGCAACGCGGCTTCAAGCGCGTCGATATTCACGTGCGCCACAAGGACATGTTCTTCGGGATTGTCACCGATGGGGGCAGTCGGCGGCTCTTTTGCGACTGCCTTTTGACGAGATGAGAGCCACCAATAGTACGCAGCAGCCCCGGAACAAAGAGCGGTCGCAAGGGCCAGCGCTGAAATAATTAGGTGCATAAGCCAAAACCTACGCCCTACGATTGTCCCACGTTCAAGCCGCAAGTTGTCCGAGAACTGTCCGAAAACCGGGTACAAAACCGAACAAAACGGAACAACTCAGACCGGCGCGTTAGCTTGATTTTGTTGGGTTTAGTTGTTTTGGATTGTACCGCGTGTAGGCCGAAATTGCGCTCATAACCCGAAGGTCGTCAGTTCAAATCTGACCCCCGCAACCAAATTTTCGATTCGAGGCCGGACCATGGGTCCGGCCTTTCCTTTTGTCGCATTGGAACTGCCACGATCTTTCCCCACGAAGCCCCCGTGCCGCAC
>WNGQ01003327.1_pt1 | contig 16198 bp, 18 predicted proteins | sample 5407661 | NCBI WGS metagenome assembly WNGQ01 (sample SAMN13153382, study PRJNA577476) | soil metagenome | isolation source: 60 cm soil or saprolite under Garry oak tree replicate 2 | place: USA:California | collected 2016-06-15 | reverse complement strand
CGCCGCGATCGCCGCGGTCACCATCGCCGATGCGGCCGGGCTGACCACCAGCGAGCTGTGCGAGGTGCTGCGCCGCGCCGTGCTGGCGCACGACCCCGCGGCCGCGCGGAAACGGCGGGACAAAGCGCAGAAGGACGCCCGGGTGGAAACCTGGGCGGAGCAGCGCGGCACCGCGGCGCTGGCCGGGCGGGACCTGCCGCCGGCCGCCGTGCTGGCCGCCGACGCGCACATCGACGGCCTCGCCCGCGAGCTGAAGGCCGCCGGCGCGCCCGGCACCCTGGAACAGCTGCGCGCCCGGGTATTCCTCGCCCTGCTCACCAGCCAGCCGCTGTACACCCTGCTCCCCGGCCACGACACCCCGGACCCCGACGGCAACGCGGACGGGGACGACGGCGACAGCTCGGGCCGGCCCGCAGACCGCGGCACCAGTGGCCGGGGCGGGGACGCGGACGGCGGCGGCCCGGACAGCCACGGCGGCGGCCACGCCAGCCCGGACGCCGCTGGCGGCGCGGGCGCAGAGGGCAGCGACCGCAGCCAGGACAGCACCGGCGCAGACCGCCGGGACCGGGACGGCAATGACCACCCGGGCGACAGCCACGCCGGCCGTGGCGCCAGCCGCCAGGACGAGGACAGCCACGGCCCCGACGGCCGTGACGACAGCGGCAGCCCCGGCCCCGGCCGCGCGGACGGCAACGATGACCACTCCCGCGGCGGCGGCGATGACGAGGACGAGGACGGCCCCGGTGACGGGAACCGGGGCGGCGGAACCCGCCGGCCCGGGCCCGCGCCAGGCGCCGGCAGCGGCCCATCCGGCGGCTCACCGGGACCCGGCAGCGGCCAGGTCCTCCCGCCGGGGCTGGCCGGGTCGGTCAACCTGACCATCCCGCTGACCACCTGGCTCGGCCTGACCGCCCGCCCCGGCGACGCCGCCGGGCACGGGCCCCTAGACGCCGATACCAGCCGCGGCCTCGCCGCCCTGCTGGCCGCCCGGCCCGCCAGCCGGTGGTGCCTGACGATCATCGGCGACTCCGGCCGCGCGATCGGGCACGGCTGCGCCCGCGCCGGGCCGGGGCCACCCGGACCCGGCAGCAACCCGCGCGAATGGCTGGCCGTGGTCACCATCCGGTGGCTGGAGACCGGGGCCTGCGGCCACCCCCGGGAAACCGCCGCCTGCCAGCCATCACCGGCCCTGCGGCACCTGGTCAAGACCCGGCACCGGACCTGCACGTTCCCCGGCTGCCGGCGGGCCGCCCGGCGGTGCGATGACGACCACACGATCCCCTACCACCAGGGCGGCCGCACCTGCGAATGCAATTTGGCGCCCGCTTGGCAAACCTTAGTTACACACCCGGCTTGCGACTGGCGGCGGGGATCACGTAGGCGCCGCGGCCCTGCACGATCTCGACCAGGCCCTCATCCCGCAGCACCTTGACGGCCTTGCGGGCAGTCTCCCGCGCTATGCCGTACTCGCCCATGAGCTGCTTCTCGCTCGGCACGGCCCGGCCATCTGGTATCTCCCCGCTCTCGATCCGCGCGCGGATCACGGCCGCCACCTGCCGGTATACCGGCATCGCGAGCCCCGGATCGATCGTCACCTGGCCAGGCTAGACGGCCGTCACTCACCGTAGTGGCACCCATCCGTCTATAGACGGATGGCAGGCACGGACATTACCGTGTCCGACGGACACACAAAGCGGACCTGGCACGACGACGGAACCGCCGGCCAGGCCCTTGATCCGCCCCATGGAGGCGAACCCATGCCAACCTTCTCAGACCTCACCGGCCGCTATGGCGCACGGTGGAAGATCCGACAGGACATGGTCCTGCGCGCCTGGACCGCCGAGCGCCGCGAGGGCACCGCGATCAGGTTCATCGTCGGCCTGACGGCCAGGGAGCTGGCCGACAGGCTGGAGGCCGCTGAGCAGGACGCGCCATAACCGTGCCGGACTGCCCGGCCTGTGGCGCCGGGAATCCGCGGCCGCTAAGTAGCACGCCGCGCGCCGCCCTTCCGTGCCCGGCCGACTGGCGGGGCGCTTGACCGTGACCAGCCAGCCGACGGCCCTTCCGGCGAGGCTTAGCTCTAGCTCAACAGGTCTGTCAGATTCTCCACAGGGTTCCAGGCATATCCACGCTTCGACGCGATCCTGGTCAGCAGCGATTGGCGCTCCAGGCTCTGCAGGTCCGTACGCGCGGTCTGCGGCGCCACCATGTGGCTTCTTCCGTGAGAGGCCACCGTGTACTCGGCGCCCGGATTATTGATCGCATGTTCGAGCAGAGCCAGCTGGCGATGGTTGAACTGTCGTGACAGCGTCGAGAGAGTCTTCCGCAAGCGGCGAGTCTCCTCCATCTTTCGGTTGAGGTATTCGTGAAGGTCGGTGATCGCGCGCTGGATGATCCCCAGTTGGTATAGCACGAAGTAGGTGAGGTCTCCGTCGTCCTGCTCACTGTGAAGGAAGCTTCGGGCGTACTTAGCCGGGGCCTTGGTCAGGAGCCTTGATATCGGGAGGAACTCCGCCAGCCAGTAGTCCTGGTTGAGCATCGACCAGTAGAAAAGCAGCCGCGCGGTGCGGCCGTTCCCGTCCTCGAAGGGGTGATCATAAGCGAGCATGAAGTGGACGACTATGGCCCGGACTGCGGGCGGCACGTAAGCATCGCCGGAGTCGCCGTTTGCGAAGTCGCAGAGCCGCTGAAGCCGGTTAGGCAGTTCGTCAGCCGATGGGGGGACGTGCAGCACCTGACCTTCGTAGTCCTCCACGAACACCCTGTCATCGCCGGGAAGCTGGAGGCGTCCGGACGCGGCGGGGTCGGCAAGCGTCCCGTTGGTGATGATGTCGTGCAGTTCGCAGATAAGCGCGGGGGTGAGCATTTTGTCGCGGACCTCGCGGACGCGCAGCATACCAAGGTAGTTGTTGACGATCATGCGTTCGTCTCTCGTCCGTGGCTTGCGGCCGGAACGCAGCATGTCCTTGGCAACCTTGTGCGTGGTTGAGGCGCCCTCAAGCTGGCTGGAGGTGATCGCCTCCTCGATAAGCGAGCTGATCACGTAGCGATCGCGCGTAGGCGCGTGGTGCGTCACGAGCTCCGGAACCCCTATGCGGCCGCTGGTGTGCTTGTCGACCATCTCGATGCCGCGGAGGACGTCATCGGGAAGCGCGTAAGTAAACCTGTGTCCCTCCTTGTCCATGAGCGGCAGAGAACGCTGCATGCCGTTGCGCCCCATCTTGGCAGCTAGCCACCACTCCTCGCTGGTAAGACCGTCGGGGGGGGTCCTGCGCCTGAGCTCGTCCCACGGGAGGTACCGGATGTTGCCGGTCTGCGGGATGCTGAGAACAAGCTTGAGGAAGTCATGGGTATCAGTCTTCGCCAGAGCGCTGGCCATGAGTGCCTGGAAGGGCGGCGGAGGCTGCGGTTTCCGCATCAATACCTGCTAACTTAGCTTCTGCTAACACCTAATTAGCTGTCAATAACAGCTAGATTAGCAGCTAGTTAGCTTCCGGCGGTCGGCTCACGGCACAGGTCTGGGCGCACGTGGCTGCTGGCTACGGCTGCGGGGTGCTCCGTCACCCGGCCTACCCGTCACCTCGGCGCCGGGAACGTGCGGCGGCTGGTACCAGACGCTCGGGCATTCCGGCTCGGCGCAGTGCACCCGCAGGTGCCCGTCGCCGCCCGCGCACAAGCATGGCGTCCAGCTCACGATTACCCGGCCCGGTCCCCATGGATGCCCGTAGCTGCACTGCAGCGGGTAGCGCCACCAGTCCGGCCGCCGCACGTCCCCATCGATCTAGTAGAACATGGGAGCGATAAACAGCCACAGACTGTGTCAGGATGGCGGGGGGACGGACACCCAGGACCGCGGGTCCTCCGGGCAGCCCTCATGCACGATCCGGCCAGTGTCCGCCAGCGGCTTCCCGCACCCTGGGCAGAACACCTTCCCCTGCTCCGGGGGAGGTTCCGGCATCCAGGCGGCCATCATGCGTTGTTGTGCACGCGAAGCGCCGTCGCCGTCGGAGTATCGGAGGAGACGCGGCGGTAGGCGTACCAGCCCGCGACGCCAGCGGGCAGGATCCCGCCGGTGCCGGGCACCAGCGGCTCATAGACGACGGTCGTGCCGAGCCGCTCGCACACGATGAAGCTATTCGCATCGAAGAAGAGCAGGTTCTTGTGGCCGCCGACCGCGTTGGACGCGTCCATCGTGGTCGACTCCAGCACGTCGTAGCCGAAGATCTCCGGTATCCCGTCCGGGGTGTTGTCGTTGACGATCGACGCGGTAGCCGCGGCGAACGGCGCGACCCCGCGCAGCAGGTTCAGGATGGTGATGTTGCACGCCCAGTAGGGCTTGGCCTGATCGCCGATGCGGAACCGCGGCGGCAGGGCGGCGAGCAGCGGGAACACGCTGGCGGCGTTCGCCAGCGACACGAGCCCGGTGTTGGTGTCGACGGTTGCCCGCGTGATCGCCCCCGCCGGGGCGGTCGTCCCGTTCCCGGTAGTGAAGGCGGCCTCTTCGAACCGGTCGAACCCGTCGGCCAGGATCGCGGGGACCTGCTGCGCGATCTGCGTATCGTCGCGTTCCTCGAAGCTCGCCATCATCCAGCACGATTCCTTGAACGGCGTGATCACCAGCGCGCCCAGGGTCGGCGTCGTGTCGGAGTCCCGACCAAGATCGGTGATCATGGGGCGATTCGATTCGGCCCGGCAGTCCTTAGCCGGGTGGCGTCGGCATGGGCCGGACTAGGAACGGCTCCGCTGCTATGACCTCGCCGTCGATCTCCAGCTCCCACCGGTACCGCTGGCCAGGGGTGAGCGGCAGAGCACCGACGTTGACCACGAACGTGGCGTCTATCTCGGACCCGTGCGGAAGCCCGGCTGGCCGCGGAACCTCAAGATTTCCGGGGAACTCGATGCGCTGCTCTCCAGCCAGGCCGGGCAGTGAGACCGTCGTCCCATCGCTGTCCATCAGGCGCAGCGCCAGCCTGTGTGGCAAGTTGGCTTCGTCCCAACCGACTTTGACGAATGCCGCTACGGCATGCGAGGTGGGCATCGGGCCGGTTACCGACCACCCGGCCCCCATCAGATGCACCTTTCCACCGGGAACGTCCTGTGCGGCGTAATCGCACAGGACGAGCGCGGCCCGCATCAGGCTATTAGCCGGACGACCGGGAGCGGCCGAAGCGGCTCGGCCACCAAAGGGCGCAGCCGGACAATGCCCGGCTGGGTAGCCGTATGCCGCTCTGGCGTGAGGCCACCGGTATCGATGCAGACGGGCGGGGCCGTCACCCCGCGCTCGCCGCGCTCGAACGCGGCGACGATCTTCTCCAGAGGCTCATCGTCCTCGTAGAAGTCCTCGTCCGCATCGAACCCGCGAGCGCCCTCCATAACTGCAATCATGCATCCTCCTGGGTACTACGCCTAGCGCCGGGTGAAGTAAACGCTGCCGAGACTCCAGACATCACCGATCGAATCGTCCGCAGGGTAGAGCACGACCAGGGCTTCATTGCCTCGAATTCGGACTTGCACGATCACTCTCCACCCGCGCTCCGGGTCAAGATCCTCGCTGACGGCCAGCCCCACGACGCACTCCACGGCGTCGCGGACCTCTTGCGGTTCGATGTGGTGCTCGTTAATGATCTTCTCGGCGACTCGCTGGCTGATCCGCAGCGTTGCCACCCAGATACGCACGAGACAAGAGGCTAGGCGTCCTAGGTCGACCTTCGCGGAGTTTGCTGGCCTTTTCCAAGGATCGCGGCCTTGCGCATCGGGCACCTTTTCGAGGTCAGTCATCGCCGGTTCTCCCATTCGCCTATCGAGGCGGGCGGCCAGTGCTGCCACGACTCCGGCCACGTCTGGCCGTTCCTGACTGTCACCGTTTCTGCAAGGTCGTTGCCGACTGCCTCCCATGCTTCACGGCGACAGGCTTCCTCTTCCTGCTTCCTCTCGGTGCCTCTTGTCCGGCGCGCTGCCTGGCCTGCGGCGTTGCCGCCGTACGGTGTCCGAACGTTGCCGCCGTTACCGTCTCCCGTTGCCGCCGTTCACTGTGTCCCGGAATCTCGCGAGCCCTCGCGCGCTGATCATGGACACGGCCGTTGCAGTTGCAGCGGTCACCGATTGACAGGGTGTAAGAGAGTGTCTTGCCCGGGCCGGTCGTGCCGGTCACGGTGATCCAGTGGTGACGTTCGAGATGCCGGATCGCGTACCGGACCTGCCCGGGTGCTGATGCTGGTCTCCCGTGCGATCTTCTGCCGCGCCGGGGTGAACCTGGGCGGCAGGAGGGCAGTCTTGTAGTCGGTCTTGGCGAGCAGGCAGCCGTACACGGACTTGTCTGATGCCGGGAGGTTGGAGTGGCGGATGGCGTCGGCGAGCTGATGCCAGCGGTCCTTGGCCCTGGCCGCGGGGTGCACGACTGAATTGTGAGGTGCTTGGCCTGGGCAGGTCAGCGCCAAGATGTGGCACCACCTGCTCGAGCCGCTCGGCGCAGCCCGGCCGCCCGCGACCCAGCGCCAGGCGATCACCAGTTACCTCCGGCTGCGGCACCAGCACGAACAGCGGCTCCGCGTCACCGTTCCCAGAGACCTCGGTGACGCCGTGATCACCCGGCTCCAGGCCGCCGGGCTCCTGCCACCCAGGCCGCCACGGTCGCCGGAATCTGGGTCGTCGGCACCCTCATCGACCGCCACCTGCGGCCGGCCCTGCTGGGCGCCCTGACCCTGGTCGCGGCCACGATGCTGGCCCTGGGCTTGTTCAGAGGCGCCCCGCCGGCCCTGCAGATCGCGGCCGCTTTGTGGACGCTGCCCTCGGCGGACCACCCACCCTGCTGCAGACCGCCCTGGTCGGCATCTCTGGCCCTGGCAAGGCGGACGTGGCCACTGCCATGCAGGCCACCATCTACAACATCGGCATCGCCGCCGGATCCCTGGCCGGCGGCATCGTCCTGGACACCGGAGCCGGCGCCGGTGCCTGCCCTGGACCGCGCTCCCGCTGATCGCCGCCGCATTGGCCGCCGTGACTGCCGCACGCCGCCACGCCTTCCCGCCCCGGCCTGGCAGAATCACGGCATGCATCGCGTAGCAGTAGTGACCGGCGCAAGCAGCGGTATCGGGGCAGCCACGGCGATCCGGCTGGCAGCTGCCGGATACCACGTGATAGCCGCGGCCCGCCGGGCCGAACGCGTCGAGGCGCTGGCCGCCCATATCCACGCAGCAGGCGGCGCGGCGGAAGCCCGGCAACTCGACGTCACCGACCGGGCCGCGGTTGACGCGCTGGCCGATTCGCTGGACCGCTGCGATGTCCTGATCAGCAACGCGGGCGGCGCCGTAGGCGCCGACCAGATAGCCGACAGCCGCACCGAAGACTGGCGGGCCATGTACGAGGTCAACGTGCTCGGCACGCTGAACGTCACCAAGGCCCTGCTGCCCAAGCTCATCTCCAGTGCCGACGGGACGGTCGTGGTCATGTCCTCCACCGCCGGATTCGTCGCCTACGAAGGCGGCGGCGGCTACGTGGCCGCCAAGCACGGCGTGCACGCACTGGCCGCGACGCTGCGCCTGGAACTGTGCGGGCAGCCAGTCCGGGTGATCGAGATCGCGCCGGGCATGGTCAAGACGGCCGAGTTCGCGATCAACCGATTCCGCGGCGACGCAGACCAGGCCGCCGCTGTCTACGCGGGCGTGGCCGAGCCGCTGACCGACGAGGACATCGCCGACGCCGTCACCTGGGCCGTCACCCGGCCATCGCACGTCAACGTCGACTTGATGGTGCTGCGGCCACGGGCGCAAGCCGCTCAGCACAAGGTGTGCAGGGAGCAGTAGCGGGCGACCCGCTGGAAGCAGTAGCGGGGCGACCCGCAGGGAGCAGTAGCGGGGCGACCCGCAGGGAGCAGTAGCGGGGCGACGCCGGGGAAGCCGGCCCGCCAGCCGGAGCGTTCCGCCTGATGGATGTGGATGAGGTATTCGCCGGCGCATGCCAACCGCACATCCATCAGGCGGAATGCTGTTCCGGCAGCTACTGAAAAGCGACATCGAGATATCGAGGGCGAAAACGGCCGTCCCGGCCGGGCCTGCGCCGCGTAGACCCTGACGCCGGTCAGGCCACAACTGGCCAGGTGACCTCGGTCAGGCCAGCCACGATCTGGTCAGCATCGGACAGCTCGGACCGCGGATGCGTGGTCACCACGGCGACGCAGTACATCCCGGCCGCCCTGGCCGCAGCCAGCCCGGCGGGCGAGTCCTCGAAGACTACGCAGCGCGACGGCTCGACGCCAAGCTCCTTGCTGGCCCGCCGGTAGCCTTCCGGGTGCGGTTTGCCAACGGTCACGTCGTCGCCGGCCACGATGACCTGAAACAGCCCGAGGAGGCCAAGTCGCTGCAGCGTCGGCACGGCATGCGCACGACTGGCCGACGTAACCAGCGCAAGCGGATCGCCCCGCTGGTGGATCACCGCTGCCAGCTCAGCGGCTCCAGGCAATGCCGCCAGCGGCGGCTGGCCAGGCTCGTGGAAGTACGCCTCCACCTCGGCCGACAGCAGGACCGGATGACGGCCAGGGAACAGGTCACCGAGTTCGGCGAACACCTCGGGCCCGCGGCGGCCGACGAACCTCCGCAACAGCGCGTCGTCGTGCGGAACGCGATGGGCATCGAACAGCCGTCGCAGCGCCCGGAGCGATCGCGGCTCGCTGTCCACGATCGTGCGATCCAGGTCGAAGACCGCTGCCCGGTAGCCGGACTCAGAAACCAGTGCCACGAGCGGCCTACGCCGAAACCAGTGCCACGAGCGGCCTACGCCGAAACCAGTGCCACGAACGGCCTACGCCGAAACCAGTGCCACGAACGGCCTACGCCGTCTGGGTGATCTTGCTGAGGCCGCGCGGCCGGTCCGGATCATGTCCAAGCCGGCGGGCAAGCGCCTCGGTCAGCAACTGACCTGGCACGACCAGCCCCATCGGCGCGAGCCATTCCGGCAGCGCCGGGCCAGGCAGCGCGCGGCTGCTCGCGGCCGCCAGCCGCGCGCCGCCGCCGATCGCGTACGCCCGCGCACCCGCGCCGGTCACCCGGCGAGCCAGGTCGACCGTGCCGTCCAGGGTCGGACCCGCGTCGGCCGCGAGCACGATGGCCGGCGTGCGCGCATCCACCACGGCAATCGGGCCGTGCAGCAGGTCAGCGTAGGACAGCCCCATCGCGTGCAGGTAGCACGCCTCCTTGAGCTTCAGCGCGATCTCGAGCGCGGCCGAGTACGCCAGGCCGCGGCCGGACACCACCACCCCCTGCACGTCCGCCAGCTCGGCCACGACCGGTTCGAGGTCAAGCTCGCCAGCAAGCAGCGCCTCGATCGCATCGGGAACCCGCCGCAGCAGGCCAGCGTCCAGCCCGGCGCCCAGGCCGAGCGCGAGCACGGCAAGCGCCGCCAGCTGGGTGGTGAACGTCTTGGTGGCCGGGACCGCCCGCTCGGCGCCCGCCTCGGTGACGAACGCGAGGTCGGCGGCCGCGGCCACCGGCGACTCCGCCCCGTTGGTGATCGCCAGCGTCCGCGCACCGCAGTCGCCTGCCCAGGTCAGCGTCTCGACAATCTCGTCGGTCCGGCCGGACTGGGACAGCGCCACGGCCAGCACCCCGGACAGGTCCACCCGGCTCCGGTACGTGGTGGCGATCGACGGCGAGGCCAGGGTCGCCAGCCGGCCGGCGTGCACCTGGATCAGGTAACTGCCGTACACCGCCGCGTTGTCCGACGTGCCGCGCGCGATGAACAGCACCTGCCGGGTGCCCCTGGCGAGCTGTCCGGCCTCCGCGGCGCGGGGCAACAACGCGTCGATGGTCGCGCGCAGCGCGGCCGGCTGCTCCATGATCTCCGTGCGCATATAGGTCATCCGAATACCTTCTCACCCGCCACCCAGGTCATCCGAATACCTTCTCACCCGCCACCCAGGTGGCTTTCGCTCGCAGGTCATCGCCGAGCCAGGCCAGGTCAGCCGCGGCGCCGGGAGCGATCCTGCCCAGCTCGGGCCGGCCGATCAGATCGGCTGGAACGCGACTGGCCGCGGCGACCGCCGCCGCGAGGCCCACCCCGGCCGCCGCCATGTTCGCCACCGCGGCGTCCATCCGCAGCGCCGAGCCGGCCAGGGTGCCGTCCGCGCGCACCGGCGGCTCGCCGCCGGCCGGCGGCAGCTCGATCGGCTCGCCGCCGAGCAGGTACGCACCTGGTGGCATGCCCGCGCACGCCGCCGCATCCGTGACCAGGCAGATCCGGCCGGGCGCCGCGGCGAACGCGATCACGCACGCCTGCGCGGCCACGTGCCGCAGGTCCGCGATCAGGCCGCTGGTCAGCCGCGGATCGGCGAGTGCCTGGCCGACCACGCCGGGCTCGCGGTGATGCAGCGGCCGCTGCGCGTTGTACAGATGGGTGACCATCCGGGCGCCCGCGCCGGCCGCTGCCGCCACCACTTCCGCGGTGGCGTCGCTGTGCCCCACGCTGACCAGCACGCCGGCCTCGGTGAGCTGCCGGACCGCCGCTATCCCGCCGTCCAGCTCGGGTGCCAGCGTGACCAGCCTGACCAGCCCGGCGCCCGCTGCGAGCAGCTCATCGATCGCGGCCGCCGACGGCGGGACGATCCAGGCCGCATTGTGCGCGCCGCGGCGGCTGGGCGCGATGAACGGCCCCTCCAGGTGCACGCCGAGCACCCGGGCGCCGCCGGCCGGCCGCGCCGCCGCGATCACCGCCGCCGAGCGCAGCGAAGCCGTCAGCTCTTGCAGCGGTGCGGTAATGAACGTGGGAAGATACGAGGTTGCCCCGGTTGCCGTCAGCCCGCCAGCAACTGCCGCCCAGCCGGCTGCACCTGCCGTCCTGAGCTCTTCGCCGAAATAACCATTGACCTGAAGGTCTACCAGGCCGGGCACCAGGACGCCGGTGTCAAGCGCGAGGTCGGGTGCGCGCGGCGGTGGCCCCTGGCCGACCTCGGTGACGAGCCCGGCTGCGACGGCCACGTAGCCGGGCGCGAGCACGCCGGAGCCAGCACTGGCGGGGATCAGGCGGGGGGCGGTGATCAGCAATCCAGGCTCAGCCGGGATCGGGCGGGGGGCGGTGATCAGCAATCCAGGCTCAGCCGGCACCTCCGGCGTCGGCCTGCGTGGCGGCATGCTGCGGTGCTCTCCGTTTCAGATCTGTGATCTTTCGCTGGTCGGCCAAGCTGGCGAGCAGCGCGCGTATCTCCCTCGCCACCAGGTCCGGCCGCTCCATCATCGCCACATGCCCCAGCCACGGCAGCAGCAGCACCTTGGCAGCCGGGAAGGCGCGGGCGGCCCGGGCCGCCATGGCCGGCCTGACCAGCCGGTCCTGACTGCCGTACAGCACCAGGGCAGGCGCAGTCACCCGGGCCGCATCGCGCCAGAGCGAGAGCGGGCCGGGGCGGAGATACTCGTGCACGAGCCCGCGGGCCGAGCCGATCATTACCCGGTGGACGTAGCCAAGCTCGTCCCTGCGCCGCACCTCGGCGGCTTCCTCGGCGTACCGCAGCGGATGCATCTGGCCGGGATCGGCGTAGACCTCCTGCACGGTGCCGAGCGTCCTTGACTCGGCGGTGTGCCGGTCGAGCCGGCGCAGCGCCCACTGGCCCACCCCGGGGACGCAGATCACCGTGACGCGCAGCGGGATCCGCCGGGGCCGCAGGTCGGGCAGCGCGGGCGAGACCAGGGTCAGCGTCCTGACCAGGTCGCAGCGGCGGCCGGCCACCCGGACGGCGACCGAGCCGCCGAGCGAGTTCCCGACCAGGTGCACCGGCCAGTTGCGGCGGTGCTCGATGAACTCGATGACCGCCCTGGCCTTGGCGTCGATCGAGTAGTCACCGTCGGCCGGCACCGGGGAGAACCCGAAGCCCGGCAGGTCGATCGCCTGGCCGGCCAGTTCGGGTCGCAACTGGCCCATCAGGTCGGTCCAGTTCGTGGCCGACCCGCCGAGGCCGTGCACGAACACCGCGGGCTCAGCATCAGCGCAATCGGCTGGATTTGCAGTACCGGCCAGCACCGAGCGGACGTAGACCTTTCCGCCGGGCAGCGATACGAGCTCGCCCGGCCACGGCGGAATCGGATCGTTCACTCGCGCCTTGCCCTCCCCCGCTGCCGCGGTCAAGCGCTGGCGCGGCGGCGGGTGCGGCGCCGCTCGGATGCGCTGTCCGGTGCTTCGGCGGCCGACTCCGCTGGCTTCCCCTTGGCCTTCGCTGAGCCATCCCTGGCGGCGGCGATGCTTGCCTTCAGCGCGTCCGCCAGGCTGGCAGGCTCGCCCTTCCCCGCCGCCGCGTCGGGCGGCTGCATCACGTCGCGGCCCTCGACCTTCGCGGCGACGAGCTCGGCCAGCGCCTCGCGGTAGTTGTCGTGATGCGCGTCCGGGTCAAACTCCTCGGTCATCGACTCGATCAGCGAGGCCGCCATCTTCAGCTCCTGCGACCGCACCTCGATGTCCTGGTCGAGGAACGTAAAATCCGGCTTGCGCACCTCATCCGGCCAGAGCAGGGTCTCAAGCACGAGCACGCCATCCCTGGTGCGCAGCGCGGCCAGCGACTCGCGCTGCCGCAGCGCCACCTGGACGACGGCGACCTTCCCTGATCGCTCAAGCGCGTCCCGCAGCAGCACGTAGGCCCTGGCGCCCGCCTTCTCCGGCTCAACGAAATAGCTGCGGGAGAACAGAATCGGATCGATCTGGTCCTCGGGCGTGAAATGCAGCACCTCGATGCTCCGCGTGGTCGGCAGCGGCAGGTCGGCCATGTCATCCTCGGTCAGCACCACCATCTCGCCGGTGGGCAGCTCGAATCCCTTGGCAACGTCCTCGTAAGGAACCTCGGTGCCATCGATCGAGCAGACCCGGCGGAACCTGATCCGGCCGCCGTCCTCGCGGTGGACCTGCCGGAACGCGATGTCCTGCGGCTCGGTCGCGGTGTAGAGCTTTACCGGGATCATTACCAGGCCGAAGGAAATCGCGCCCTTCCACATGCTGCGCATGATGTCTCCCTACCCCGAGACAACGGGTGCTGATACCTGCAGTGTTGTCCGGCTTTTACGATTCGGCAATATGTTCGATCTTGTCCAGCCCGGCTACCGCGAGGATGGCCCGACACGACGCTAGCGGACCGCAACGGGCCCGGTCACGCTCACACCTGGTCGTAAGATGACGGTGAAATCCCACCAGGGCCCCTGTGAAAGAGCCGGAGACGCTCGTGAGCACAACGCGGCAGGCCAGGCCGGCCGGCACCAGGCTGCCGCGACCGGCCAGGCGCAGGCAGCTGCTCGGCGCCGCTCAGGAGATCTTCGTCGCGCATGGATATCACGCGGCGGCGATGGACGACATCGCGGACCGCGCCGGGGTCAGCAAGCCCGTGCTCTACCAGCACTTTCCCGGCAAGCTTGACCTGTACCTGGCGCTGCTTGACGAGAGCGCGGACGAGTTGGTGGCGATTGTCAGGGACGCGCTGTCCTCCACCACCGACAACAAGCAGCGAGTACCCGCTACGTTCCGTGCGTTCTTCGACTACGTGGGCACCAGCGGCGAGGCGTTCCGGCTGGTCTTCGAGTCCGACCTGAGCAACGAGCCCGCGGTGCGCGCCCGGCTGGACCGGACCATGCAGGAATGCGCCGAGATGGTCAGCCAGTTCATCCACTCCGATGCCGGGCTCGGCGAAGCCGAGGCGCAACTGCTCGGCATGGCGCTGGTCGGGATGGCCCAGGTCAGCTCCAGGTACTGGCTCAGCACCGATCGGGCGATCCCCAAGGACGCCGCCGAGCAGTTGCTGTCCAGGCTCGCCTGGCGCGGCATCAGCGGCTGGCCGATGACGACCGGCTGAGTCATGCCCCCTGGCCTGCGCCGCGTTTCGGTCGCGGCGTAGCGCTGCGTTACCGCGGCAGCCCCGTCCCGGCCCGCCGCCGGGTTAGCCTCGAACGAGGCGAGAGGAGTGCCGTGGAAGTCAGGATCGGAATGCAGTGCGTGCAGCGCGAGCTGATGATCGAGACCAGCACGTCGCAACAGGACATCGAGGCAGCGCTGACCGCCGCGGTGGCGGCCGAGGGCGGCATCTTCATCCTGCCGGACGAAAAAGGCGGAAAGGTGCTCGTGCCGGCCAGCAAGATCGCCTACGTGGAGGTCGGCGGCTCGGATTCGCGCCGGATCGGGTTCCGCTAGTTCTCCAGGCCCAGCACTGGTTCTGCAGGCCCAGTGCTAGTTATCCAGGCCCAGGGCGGCCATCCGCTGCGCGTGCGCGTCGGTAAGCCTGGCGAACATCCGGCCGATCTCGCCGAGCTGGCTAGCGGCACCGCCGGCCAGCAGCCGGGCCAGCGGCTCACGCTCCGCGGCCACCCGCTGCGCCTGGCCAAGCGCCTCGCCCACCAGGCGCCTGGCCCACAGCGCCAGCCGGCCGGCCACCGCGGGGTCAGCCTGGATCGCCGCGCGGACCCTGGCGACCGCGAACTCCGCGTGCCCGGTGTCCGACAGCACCTCGACTACCAGCGCCTTCGTCGGCGGATCCAGCAGCTCGGCCACCATCAGGTAAAAGTCGGCCGCTATCCCGTCGCCCACGTAGGCCTTGATCAGGCCCTCCAGCCAGTCGGACGGCGCGGTGCGGGCGTGGAAGGCATCGATCACTCCAGCGAACGGCCGCATCGCCGCGGCCGGCTCGGCACCGGTTCGGATTAGCTGATCGCGGAGCAGCCGGAAATGCCCGAATTCCGCCACGGCCATCTCAGCCAGCGCCGCCTTGTCGTCGATGGAGGCCGCCAGCGCCGCATCATCGGAAAGCTGAAAGAAGGCCATCAGCGACCCATAGGCGAGCAGCCCGAGCAGATCGACGACGCCGTCTCCGGCCGCCTGCTGATCCCCGCCCGCGCCGGCCACCACCGCAGCGTACAACTCCCGGCCTGCCGATTTGCTAGACTGTGCTCTGATCCACAGCAGGAATGCGGCAAACGCCCGGTGTGTTGACACTGAACGTAAGGCGCGGCGATTTCGCCCGAAACTCAGGGCGCACCCGATGTCGTGCCGGACTTCTTCTTCGCGGGCAGCGCGGCGGTGCCGCGCTGAGAAACGGACGGCTGTCCTGCCGGGGAGTGAAACGGACGGCTGTCCTGCCGGGGAGTCGATTGCTTGGCCCGCGACGAAAGGCGGCTTGCGCAGCGGCGCGAGCCGAGACCGCGGGTAACTGATGGAGGCTGGAAGCCCTGACTACGCAAACCATGCAAAGCGTGCCGGAAGACCGGCCCGCCATGCAAAGCGTGCCGGAAGACCGGCACGCGATGCCTGAGACCATGACCGGGTACCCGGTCACCGAGATACGGCCCGGTCAGTCCGCGGCCACCGACCAGACCTTCCGCGACCTCGGGGTCGCGGGGCCGATTTGCGACGCGCTCGAGGCCGCCGGAATCGTTACCGCTTTTCCGATCCAGGCGCTGGCCCTGCCGATGGCACTGGACGGGCAGGACATCATCGGCCAGGCCAGGACCGGGACGGGCAAGACCCTCGCGTTCGGCATTCCGCTGATCGAGCGACTCGACCAGACAGCGGAACGTGCGCCCGCCGCGCCCCGCTCCCTTGTCGTGGTGCCCACCAGGGAACTGGCGATCCAGGTCGCCGACGATATCCGGCTGGCTGGTTCCCGCAGTGGCGTCAAGGTCGTGACCCTCTACGGGGGCCGCGCCTACGAGCCGCAGATCGCGGCGCTGGCATGCGTTGACATCGTGGTCGGCACCCCTGGCAGGCTGCTCGACCTGGCCCGGCAAGGGCACTTGAAGCTTTCCCAGGCCAGCGCGCTCGTGCTGGACGAGGCAGACAAGATGCTCGACCTCGGGTTCCTGCCCGACGTCGAGCGCATCCTGCGGCTCATCCCGGCGCAGCGGCAGACCATGCTGTTCTCCGCCACCATGCCCGGCGAGGTCGTCACGCTGGCCCGGCGGCACCTGCGCCAGCCGACCCACGTGCGCGCCGAGCACCACAGCGAGCCGGCCAGCGTGCCGACCACCGAGCAGCACGTGTTCCGCGCGCACCAGATGGACAAGATCGAGGTGCTCGTCCGGGTGCTGCAGGCCGAGGGCCGCGGCCTCACCATCGTCTTCTGCCGGACCAAGCGCGCCGCCGATCAGGTGGCGGGCACCCTGACCACCCGCGGCTTCGCCGCCGCCGCCGTGCACGGTGACCTCGGCCAGGGCCAGCGCGAGCGCGCCATGCGGGCGTTCCGCAGCGG
>WNGQ01009555.1_pt1 | contig 16207 bp, 17 predicted proteins | sample 5407661 | NCBI WGS metagenome assembly WNGQ01 (sample SAMN13153382, study PRJNA577476) | soil metagenome | isolation source: 60 cm soil or saprolite under Garry oak tree replicate 2 | place: USA:California | collected 2016-06-15 | reverse complement strand
GGGGGGGCGCTGCCCCTCGGGCATGGCCGCGATGGCGTCGGCCACGCCGGTATCCCATAAAAGCCAGTCTTGGCCGTGCTAGAACAGGTAGCAGCTGTCGACGAAGTCCATCGACTTGCCCACGTTCACCCCCGGCGACCAGCGCGAGATGTCGCCGACGACGCCCTCCCCGCAATTCAAGATGTAGAGGCGCTCGACCCCCGATTTGCCGCCTTGTGCGCAGGCTTGTGTGACCGTAAGCGAAACCGCAAGCGTCGCGGCAAGGCTGAGACCAAGCTTAAGCAGTTTCATGGGCGTTCCTCCGGCTATCGCTTGAATTTTCGGCGCCGGCGCGGGTCGCGCGCGCCCCGCGTCGAACACAATAATAACATGATCGTGGGGCGGGTGGCGCGCGATCCATTTCAACAGTAGAGATGGCAAAACCCCTTCTTTCATCGCATGCCTTCTGCTAACCATGCCGCACCGCGTTGTGAGCGAGGCCAACCATCGCTCTGCCCATGATGAAGATAAAGGCAGAACGACCACAACCAGGCGCCGGCCAAAGGCGCCACAAGACGAGGGTCCCCATGATCAGCCATTCCATCCGCGCCGTCACGCTGGCGACGCTCTTCGCCGTCACGATGTTTGCTGCCGGCACGTCCGCACTGGCAGCGTCGTTCGACGGCCCATGGAGCGTGACTGTCGTCACCAGGAGCGGTCCTTGCGACCCAGCGTACCGGTACGGCGTAACGATCAGCAGAGGAGTGGTTTATTACGCGGGCGGCGGACCGGTCAGCCTTACGGGACGCGTATCACCGTCCGGCAATGTCACCGTGAGGGTTTCCAGCGGCCCGCAATACGCCGTCGGCTCGGGCCGGCTTTCGCGCAGCACCGGCAACGGGAGCCGGCGCGGCCAAGGCCCCAACGGGAGCTGCGCCGGCGTGTGGAGCGCGAGCCGGGGTTGAGCGCGCACGGCGGAAACCTCCGCTCATTCCCGCGATGATTCGTAATCGCGAATGCCAAAATCCTATCGGACCGCGACGCGTCGCAGCGATTGGAGAAGAGCTTTGCATAGGCTGCGCATTTTTTCGGGTTTTGCCGTCGGGCTGATGACTTGCGCGATCCTGGTTGTGTTCCCACCGCTCGAGTGGGCGTCCGCGCACGCGCAGCAACTCGCCGCGGCCAAGAAGCGGGTCGAGAGAAAAGGGGCGGCACCCAAAGCTGCACCGAAGGAGCAACAGGAGCGCGCTCCCTTCACGGTGCAGGACGAGGACGTTGCGGTCATTCCCGGCATTCCGGACGCGCGAATCTGGGGCGATTCGGAGACGGAATTTGCGCGCCTCCTACCGCAGGCGAGCGGACCTTGGCTGGCGATTTCGGGCGGCGGCTCGGATGGCGCCTACGGCGCGGGGGTGCTCACCGGCTGGAGCGAATCGGGCACGCGGCCCGAATTCGCGGTCGTGACCGGGGTGAGCATCGGCGCGCTGATTGCTCCTTTCGCCTTTCTCGGACCCAAATACGACGAGGAGGTGCACAAGAATTTCACCACGATCGGGGCGGCGGATATCTTCGAAGATCGCACGACCCGCGACAGCCTGTTCGATTACTGGCCGCTCAAGCGCTTGATCGAGCAGCGGGTGACGCCAACGCTGCTTTCGGAGATCGCCGCCGAGCATGCGCGCGGGCGGCGCTTGTTCGTCGCGACCACCAATCTCGATGCCGGACGCCGCGTGGTCTGGAACATGGGCGCGATCGCCGCACGGGGCGAGCAAGGGGTCAAGCTGTTTCGTGACATCCTGCTCGCGTCCTCGAGCATTCCCGGATTTTTTTCGCCCGTCGCCATCGAGGTGGAGGCGAACGGCAAGAAATTCCAGGAACTGCACGGCGACGGCACGCTGACCGCGCCGTTCTTCGTCATGCCGGAAACGATGCTCTCCGCGCGCAGCACATCGCGTCCCCCGCTCAACCAGCTCTACGTGATCGTGAACTCGAAGCTCGGGCCCGAGTTCAAAATGCCGGACCGCAACATTCCCGGCGTGCTCGGCCGCTCCATCGGCGTGGCGCTGACAGCGGCGCTGCGTGCGGAGGTCATGTTGATCTATATCGGCGCGCAGCGCCACGGCATCGCACTGCGCATCGCCCACGTCGACCCGAGCTTCGACCATCCGAGCCGCGGGCCGTTCGACGGCCAATACATGCAGGCGCTCTACGAAGTTGGCGTCGCGGCCGGCAAGAAGGGCACCGCGTTCGGCGACACCCTGCCCGAGCTCTCGATGCACGGATCAGGCAGCCGACAATAACGGCCGCTCACGCCGCTTCGCTCGCCGATGACTTTCCGGCGCCGCTCAACCCGTCGCGTTACGGCGACCTCGGCGCCGTGATGCGGACCGCAAAGCGCCAAGCCAGCCAGAACATCACGAAATAGCTAGTGATGAAGGTCACCAGCCCGGTGTAGGGGGTCGAATAACGCTCGACCAGCAAACCTAAACCGATGGAGAGCGACTGACCGATTACCAGGCTTATGATGAAAATTACCAGCAGGCTCATGGCTTGCCCCTTGTGCCTTGACTGCGTGCCTGCAAGGCTCAGCCACGCCCACGGGGGAAATCAATCGCGGCGAGACGATCCGTCGCGTTTACGATTGCTGGCATGGTGTCGCAGGGCGCAATGTCGCAGCGCTGCCTTGTCGCAGACGCTGGCCCCGCGGCTGATCCGCCAAAATTGCATTCTCCGCCCCCGCCGCGACAGCGCGGGTCAATAACGCGCCGGACCAGCGTTTACGCCGTCTTCGACGGAGTAGGTTCTAAAACTCTTTGCCGATCATGCGATCGATGGCACAACGCCCGGCGCCGCGGAAGAAGATCGCCGCGTAGAGGATCGTCAACAGCAACGGGAACTCCCAGCCGCCGCGCGGGCTCGAGAAGAAATATCCGTTGCCCGCGTGCCAGTAGGTCACGATCGCCATCTGCACGGTGAACATGAGCGCAAGCGGACGCGTGAGAAATCCCACGGCGAGCGCCGCGCCGCCAAAAAATTCCAGGACGCCGAGGAAGTAGGCCCAGGCCTGCGGCGCCGGGAAGCCAAGCGGCGTCAGAACATTCTGCGCGACCGGCCCAGCGAAGCCGCCGAAGAGTTTCATATAGCCGTGATAGATGACGATCGCTCCCGCGCAGAAACGGATGATGGCGTAGCTGTAGGGTGCAATGCTTTGGTAGAGCCCGCCGAGGGCGGGAAATATCAGCCGCTTCGTGTCGATCGTACCTTCCGTGCCCGCGTTCATTGGTTTCCTCCCATTTGGTTCCGCGATTATGAACTCGGCAAAGGTTACATCGAAACTCCGCTCATCCATGCGAAGGCGGAATCAAGCCGGCGCTGGATCGCCGCTTTCACGGGGAGCCGACTTCGGTGCCCTCCGTTGTCGCGCCATAGTCGCATCCGGCTGTCGATTCGCCCGTCAATTTTACACGCCGCGCGTCCCGCGATCATCCGCCTCGCGCCGCTCCACCGTCCGGATGTCGATCTCCGATGTCAGGGTGCGATGGACCGGACACTTGTCGGCGATTTCGAGCAGCCGCCGCCGCTGCTCGGCATCGAGCGCGCCGCGCAATGTGATGGCCCGCTCGATGCGGTCGATCATCCCTTCCTTGGTCTCGCAATCTTCACAATCGGCGGCGTGGATTCTGGAATGGCTGAGTTCGACCGTCACCCGTTCGAGCGGCAGCGCCTTGCGCTCGGCATAGAGTCGAAGCGTCATGGCCGTGCAGGCACCCAGGCCCGCAAGCACGAGGTCGTAAGGACCCGGGCCGCTGTCGAGGCCACCGACCTCGACCGGCTCGTCGGCTAGGAAGCGATGCGAGCGAACCGCGATCGCCTGCTGGAAGCGGCCCCGACCGGTTTCGCGAACGACGACGGTGTTGGGATCGTGCGGCGCCTCGGGCGCGAGTTGCGGCATGTCGAGATAGCGCTCGGCCCACGCGTGGATAACGTTGGCGACGTAGGCCGCGTCGCTGCGGCGGCTCAAGAGGTGATCGGCGCCGGCGAGCGAGACGAAGCTTTTGGGATGCTTCGCCGCGGCGAAGATGCGGCTTGCATTGTCGACGGCAACGACCTCGTCGGTCGGCGAGTGGAAGATCAGCAATGCCTTGCGCAGGTTGGCAATGCGATCGAGGAGCTTATGCTCGGCGAGGTCGTCGACGAAGCCGCGGCTGATGCGAAACTGCCGACCCGCGAGGGTCGCTTCGACCTCGCCCTTGGCGCCAATCTCGTCGAGACGATCCCTGAACAGGCCGGTCACGTGGGCGGGATCGCAGGGCGCGGCGATCGTCACCACCGCGCGCGCCTCCGCCACCTCGGCGGCGGCGGCGAGCACCGCGGTGCCGCCGAGGCTGTGGCCGATGAGGATCGCGGGCGCGGCGGCGCGGCGGCGCAGCTCGTTCGCGGCCGCGACCAGGTCGGCGATATTGGAGGAGAATGTGGTGTTGGCGAATTCGCCTTCGCTCGAGCCGAGGCCGGTGAAGTCGAAGCGCAGCACGGCGATGCCGAGCGCGGTCAAGCCTTCGGCAATACGCTTGGCGGCGTGGATGTCCTTGCCGCAGGTAAAGCAGTGCGCAAACAGCGCGTAGGCACGCGGCTCCCCCGCTGGCCGGTCGAGCAGCGCGGCGAGATTTTGTCCGCGGGCGTTGGGAAAATCGAAGCGTTCAGCCGGCATGCTCTCCTCCGCTCGACTGCAGGCGCTCGCCGCGCGCCCGGAAAATGACAGCAGGCTTCCCCCTCCCCCGTTGAAGGCGCATGCCCTCTCGGGCCGCGCTGAGACCGTGGTCGCAGCGAGCGGGGTTGCAGGGATTTGAACCAATCGCGGCTGTTCTGCGACTAACGGAGTGGCGCATCAAGGATCACTGCGTTCAGTGCCGTTTTCGCCCGGGATATCGGGGGCGGCGCCCGGCACGAAACAGGAAGGGGATACCATGACTTATTCGCGAGTTTGCACCCGGGCCGCGGGCCTATTGGGGTTGGCAGCGCTCGCCACCGTGGCCGCGCTTCCCGCGCTCGAGGGAGCCGAAGCCGGGCCGAGCTACGACGGGCTCTGGAGCGTCGTGATCATGACCAAGGCCGGCCAATGCGATCCGGCCTATCGCTATCCGGTCCGCATCACCAACGGCAACCTCGGCAACGCGGGATCGACGCCCATTAACATCAGCGGCAAGGTCGCCAAGAACGGCGCCGTGGTCGTCACCGTGAGCGCCGGCGACAAGTCCGCGACCGGCAAGGGTCGGCTTGCGGGCGCGAGCGGCGCCGGATCCTGGAGCGGCAACGGCAACGGTGCCTGCTCGGGCGTCTGGGAGGCCGAGCGGCGCGGCTAACCCCGCGGCCTGCTTGCAGCGGCGAAACCTGTGGTAATGCCCGGGCTCACCCCGGGCATTCGTTGTACCCCCGGCGCTTTGCGGCATTGATCGGCATGCAGAGGCCCAAACGAGAACTCTCCCCCACCGCGCTGCCGCCGGCGTTGATCTACGCGACGGCGCTGACGTGCGGGGTCCTGGCCGCGCTCGCGCTTGAGGTCTATCTGACCGGCGCCGGCTTCGACCTAGCGAGCCTGTGGGAGAATTTTTTCTCCAGCGGGACGCGGGACCTGCGCACGACGGGACCCTGGTGGGGCATCGCCGGTCTCGCCTTCGTCGCGGGCGGAATAACGGCTGCGGCGCTCAGCCGCCTTCCCCCGCCCTGGCACCGTTTTCGCCTGCTGCGATGGGTCGCGGCCGCCCTCATCGTGTTGCTGATCGAGGATATCACCCATTCGGCCGGCGGGGCCGAGGGGGTGGCGGCTGGTGTGAATGTCGCAGTCCGGTTGGCTGCGCTTGGCGTCGCAGCGGCGATGGCGTTGGCGGGGGCATATGTCGCGGTGCGGCGTTGAAGCGACGACTGAGACCGTTCAATCTAAGATTGTCCAGACTTCGAAAAACCCGCAATAGCTGTAGCGGGCCCCGCAAAACAATCGTGCGCCGGCTCGAACCTTAACCCGAGGTCGCGAGACTAATACTCAACCAGAGGTGCGGTCTCGGCGTCGGGGAACCGCGCACGCGAAGATTTCGGAGAACTTGATGGCCTTTGCCGACTACGCGCCGGCCCGCGCGGACGATCAATCAAACCAACGGCGCGGCCCCTCCCCCTGGGTGACGGCGCTGCTGACGGCGCTGACGCCTGGGCTGGGGCACCTCTACATCGGCCAAGCCCGCCGCGGAATCACGTTATTCATCTTGGTCATGATCGCGGACATGCTGCTGATGTTCGCGATGATGGGCGTTTTGGCGCGCTTCTGGATGTTCGCCGTCAGCCTGGCGCTGTTGGTGGGGCTGTGGCTCTACATCATGGTCGATGCGGTTTCGCGCGCGTATCGGATGCGCGACTATCCGCCCCATCGCTACAACCGATGGACGACCTACGCCGGCGCCTTCGTGCTCGCCTGCCTCATCTTCGCGGGGCCCTGCATTTATGCCCTCCACGCCAAGTCGTCGGGCCAGCTGCTGTGGTTGAACGCCATCACCCCCAGCATGGAACCCACGCTGCGGATGGGTGAGTACTTTCTCGCTGATGCAACCTACTATCGCAGCCGCCACCCCAGCCGGGGCGAGGTCGCAGTCTACGTGCACCCCAAGCAAGAGCAGGTCCACTACATCAAACGCATCGTTGCGGTGGAAGGCGACCGCATTGCGATCAAGGGTGGTCATGTCGTCGTCAACGGCATGATGGTCGAGGAGCCTTATGTCGACGCCGGCGACCCGCAGGCGCGTTTCGCCAACGAAGCCGAAATCCGGGTGCCCCTCGGATACGTGTACGTGCTGGGCGACAACCGCGCCAACAGCGTCGACAGTCGTGACAAGATCGCGCACGGCCCGGTGCCGGTGGCCAATCTGATCGGACGCGTCACCGATATCGCCATCTCGCGCCACTTGGCGCGCATGGGCCGCTGGATCGGAACACCGAGCAATCTCTAGCGCGTCGCGCGTGCGAGCAACCCATCGAATCGGGCGGCGCCCTAGCGCACCAATTCCCGCATCGCTTTGTCCAAGCCCTCGAGCGTGAGCGGACACATCCGCCCGCCCATGAGCTGGCGCATCATGCGGATCGATTGGGTGTAGTCCCAGTCCTTCTCCGCCACCGGATTGAGCCACACGCAGGCCGGATAGGTTCGCGCCACGCGCTCGATCCAGGTCGCGCCGGTCTCCTCGTTGAAGTGCTCGACCGAGCCACCCGGCGCCATGATCTCATAGGGCGACATCGAAGCGTCGCCGACGAAGATCACCTTATAGTCGTGGGGATAGGTGTGCAGCACATCCCAGGTCGGCGTGGTGTCATCGAAACGCCGACGGTTTTCCTTCCACACCTTCTCGTACAGGCAGTTGTGGAAATAGAAATGCTCCATATGCTTGAACTCGCTGCGCGCGGCCGAGAACAGCTCCTCGGTGGCCTTGACGTGCCAATCCATCGATCCGCCGACGTCGAAGAACAACAGCACCTTCACTGCGTTGTGCCGCTCCGGCCGCATCAGGATGTCGAGATAGCCTTTGTGCGCGGTGCCCTTGATGGTGCCGTCGAGGTCGAGCTCCTCCGGCGCGCCGGTGCGGGCGAACTTGCGCAACCGGCGCAGCGCGATCTTGATGTTGCGGGTGCCGAGCTCGACCTGGTCGTCGAGGTCTTTGAACTCGCGGCGATCCCAGACCTTCACGGCACGGAAGTTGCGGTTCCCGTCTTGGCCGATGCGCACGCCCTCGGGATTGTAGCCGTAGGCGCCGAAGGGCGAGGTGCCGGCGGTGCCGATCCATTTCTTGCCGCCCTGGTGGCGCCCCTTTTGCTCGCGCATGCGCTGGCGCAAAAGTTCGAGCAGCTTGTCCAAGCCGCCCACGGCCTCGATCTCTTTGCGCTCTTCCTCGGTGAGATATTTTTCGGCGAGCTTCTTGAGCCACTCGGCCGGGATCTCGGGGGTGAGCGCCTCGCTCATCAACTCCAGCCCCTTGAACACATGGCCGAAGACGCGGTCGAACTTGTCGAGATTGCGCTCGTCCTTCACCAGCGCCGTGCGCGCGAGATAATAGAAGTCTTCGACCCGACGGCCGGCGAGATCCTCCTCCATCGCCTCCATCAGCGTGAGATACTCGCGCAGCGTCACCGGCACGCCGGCCGCTTTGAGCTCGTGGAAGAAGGCGACGAACATGGCGCTAGCTTGCGCGCTTGCGCCAAGGGGTCAAGGCCGCGTCGAAGCTTTGTGGCGGCACATGGCTCGCGCAAACGGTGGTCGCGCAGCGCGATTGAGGTAGCGCGACCGAGCGACGCGTGCGTGGTGCACGCAATGCTTCGAGCGCCGGCGCGCAACACCCGCAGGCGCAGCGAAGGCAGATTATCGACGAGATCACTCGCGCTGCCAGGCGGCGAGGGCGGACAAGGTCGCCGACCCGTTGCCGCCGCTGGGGCCCGGTCGCGGCGGCAGCCCGAGGAGTGGCGAGGTGAAGCGGTGGATAACGCTCGTCGAGCCCGCCGGCCCGAAGACGCGGCACTGACGCCGGCGGTTGTGGGGGTTGACTTGCGGTAAGGCAAAGATATCATCTTTATGATCGTTACTACGTTTGCGGCCGCTCTCCCGTGAGCAGGCCCGACCAGCGGCGAAGCTTTGCATGCGGCTTCATCCGGCCATGAAGAGCGGCGAGCGGAAGGTTGTTCCCTTCCGCACCGCAACCATGTCGACGCAGATCGTCGTTCAGGTGCGCGACGCGCTGTTCGCCAAAGCGCTTCGCCCGGGCGATTTCCTCGGCACGGAAAAGGATCTGGCCGAGCGTTTCGGCGTGAGCCGCATCGTCGCGCGCGACGCGTTGCGAACGTTGGAAGCCCAAGGCGTGGTCGAGATCAAGGTCGGCTCCGGAGGCGGGGCGCGCATCGCTAAGGGCAATGCCCGCCTGTTCGCCGAGGCGCTGGCCGTGCAGCTCGATCTTGCCGGCGTGTCGGTCGGCGAGATCATGGATGCGCAGCGCGCCATCGAATGCCGCGCCGCGGAGCTCGCCGCCGTCAATTCCACCGCCGCGGATCATGCCCGGCTGCGCGAGCTCATCGCCGAGGCCGAGCGCAAGAGGTCGCCGAGGCGTCCCACAACCGCGTCTTGGTGGTGCAGCTCATCTCGCTGCAACACGTCTCCTGGCCGGCGCATAATCCGACGCTTACGCCGAACGTGGCGCGCCGCATCCTCGACGCCCACAAGGAATTGGCGTCACTCATCGAAATACGCGACGCCGCCGGCGCGCGCCGTTTGATGGACGAGCACGTGAAGATGATCGGCGCGCGGCGGGTCGCGGAGCACCGCGACAGGCGTGCAGACAACCACGCCTACTGCTGAGCTCGTTCGAGACGCAACGAAACGACATGAGAAGGAGGCAAACATGAGCAAGGACAAATTCATCATCGAGCCGCACTTTCGGCTGCAGGAATGGGTCGCCGAGGAGAAGGGATATTTCAAGGACGAAGGCCTCGACTACGTCTTTCAGGAGCTCATCAAGTCGACCGACGGCGCGCACCATTACAAGGGTGACAAGGTCGGCGCCATGCAGTCGTTCGAGCGCGGCCGCGGCTCGGACGTGAGCTGCGCCTGCCACTGGACCGTCGGCGTTGCTGCATCGAAGGGCAAGGGTCGGCTCTATGCCGACGTCTATTCCGTGGCGCCGTCGGGCGTCTTCGTTCCCCAGGATTCACCGGTCAGGAAGCCTGAAGATCTCGCCGGCATTCCCATCGCCGTCGGCTATCAATCGGGCAGCCACTACTCGACCATCCAGGCGCTCGAGCAGTATATGCCGGCCGACAAGATCAATATGACCTTCGCCGACGGCATGCTGTTCCATCGCCTCGATCAGCTCATCGACGGCAAGGCGCAGGCCTCGGCTCTGTTCAGCGGCCCCTACTACTTCGCAGAACAGCTTGGTTTCCGCAAGGTGATCGACACAACGTTCATGATCGCGACCATGGTGACGGGCGATCCGGATCCCGAAGACCTGCGCAAGTTCTTCCGCGCACTCAAGCGCGCGCAACGCGACATCGATCTGCGCCCCGATCGCTACACCCACTACTACAAGAAAGAATTCCCGACGCGTTACCACGCCACGATGGACACGCGCCGCTGGGGGCCGGGCGAGCGCCTCGTGTTCGAGCCCTACACCAAGGAGGTGTACGAAGAGACCTTCAAGTGGATCGCCGAGCACGGCATCTTCGCCAACAGCGGCATGGGCTCGGGCAACTACGAGGACGCCGTCGTCGCCGCGGCGCACTAAAGCGCTGACATCGTTCGCCCCCCCGCCTGCGTCCTTGCGCCCGCGGGGCCGCCCCGTGCTGCAGCCCTGAGCACGCGACGGCGGACATGCGTTTCGAACGCGTCAGGTGAAAAATCGACCGCAGGGAGATGTTGTGCGTTTACGGGCGGGCGGCCCGGATCGCGGTGTCCGGCTTGCTCGTTCGGCCGAAGGGCGCCGCTTGCGCTTTTTCCGCCAATCTCAGCCATCGCAGGCCCAAACTGCGGTGGCTGGCTGCGATCTCCGGCGAACTCGCCAATTTGGCCCGCCGCGCGCATTCGGCGGCCTGGGCCCGGCAGTACATTACATACGACGACATCGCACGCTCTCGGTACGCGGCCAGCGCGCCGCTTCCCAATGCGGGAACGCAAGCGGCGCTACTGTCCCATCATCACTATTGATGCCGTGCTGCGGGATGCAAGAGGATGACCCCCTGCGGTCAAGATTTTGCGGCGAACTGTTGTATTGCAATCACAGATCCCGGGCATGATCCCGCGGTCGTAATAACCTTGAGATGCAACCACTTATGTCCGCAGCGGCCGGACCGCTTTCGAGGGCGCTACCGTCTTGACGCATCCGACCTCGGCAAGTGATGTGAGATCTTGCTGCCGTTTGGATCACCACCAGAAAGCATGAGATGAACGCATTCGAAGACGCGGCGTATACGATGGCGGCCGTCACCGCCACGGTCGCGCTATTCCGGGCTCTGGTCAAAAAGGGCGTGCTCACCCGCGACGAGGCGGTGAGGGTCCTCCTCGATGAAGCGGTGTCGAGGGCCATCCAGGTCGAAGCACCGCATCAAGGAGAAGCGACCAACGACGTCAACCGCCAATGCGCGGAGATCCTGAAATTCATCGCGGAGAAGCTTTGACGTTTTTCAAACTGAGGACGACCGGCCGGCCGCACGCCAAGTCGGCTTTAGGAATCGAGCGTCACAGCGCGCTCTGCTGCTCCGCCAGGCGCAATCCAATCAGGCGATCGAGCGTCGTCTGCTCCTTCAGCAAGTCTTGCGAGCGCGCGCGGTGCACGATGCTGCCGCGCTCCAGCACGATCGCGTCGTCGGTCAGCGACAGTGCCACCTCGACATGCTGCTCGACCAGGATAAAGGCCGTGCCTTCATCCGCGGTCATGCGCCGGATCGCCGCGGCCAGCTCCTCGACGATGATCGGAGCAAGTCCCTCGAGCGGCTCGTCGAGCAACAGCAGCGCCGGATTGGTCATGAGCGCACGCGCGATCGCCAGCATCTGCTGCTCGCCGCCCGACAGGTGGTTGCCCCTGCTGGCGCGGCGCTCGTTCAAACGCGGGAACAAGTCATAGACCGCCTTGAGGTCCCACCGCCCCGGTCGCGACCCGACCACGAGGTTTTCTTCGACGCTGAGCGAGGGGAAAATCTCGCGCTCCTGCGCCACCCAGCCGAGGCCGTTGCGGGCGCGCCAATGTGGCGCAACACGCGTGATGTCGCGGCCGCGCCAAATGATGGCGCCGCGGCTGACGCGGGTGAAGCCCATGATGGTGAGAAGGAGCGTCGACTTGCCGACGCCGTTGCGTCCGAGCACGGCAAGGCTGCCGCCGTTCGGGACATCGAGCGTGATGCGGTCGAGCACGACGGCGTCGCCATAACCGGCGCGCACGTCGTCGAGCGCGAGCAACGCCTCAGCCATGGCGCGCCCCGCCCAGATAGACCTCGCGCACGCGCGCGTCGGCGGCGATTTCCTTGGGCGTCCCCTGCAGCAGAATCCGTCCTCCGACCATCACGATGATACGATGTGCAAATCGGAACACGACGTTCATGTCGTGTTCGATGAACAACACCGCGATCTCCTGCGAGAGGTTGGCGATGACCGAGAACAGCTCGGCACTCTCCTGCTGCGGCACACCGGCCGCCGGCTCGTCGAGCAGCAGCACCTTCGGCTTGGTGGCAAGAGCGAGCGCGATCTCCAACAGCCGTTGTTGGCCGTAGGCGAGCTCGTAGGTCGGCCGATAGCAGCTCGCGGCGAGGCGCAGCGACTGCAGGATCGCATACGCCTCCTCGACCGCGTCGGCGTAGGCGGGCAGCTTCCGCCACCAACTGCCGGCGTAACCGCGCCGTTCGCACACCGCGAGCGTCACCGCCTCGAGCGCGCTGAGGTGGGGAAACAACGTGTTGATCTGAAAGGTGCGCACGAGGCCGCGTTTGACGCGCTCATCGGGTGCAAGCGTCGTGATCTCGCTTTCTCCGAGAAAAATCTGCCCTTTGTCCGGCTTGAGCATGCCGGTGATCAGATTGATCAGCGTGGTCTTGCCGGCGCCGTTCGGCCCGATCAGCGCGTAGCGCTCGCCTGGCGGGAGATCGAGCGCGATATCGCTGGCAACGACGAGCGAGCCGAAGCTCTTGTCCAAGCCGCGCGTCGACAGCGCCGAGGTGCTCACGCTCGGCTCCGCCCGGAGCGCACGAGCCGCGCCGCTCCGCCGAGGATGCCGTTCGGCAAGAATATCACCACGGCGACCAGCAGCGTTCCGATCCAGAAATACCAGTATTGCGGGTTGATGCCGGAGAACTGGTCGCGTGCCACCATGTAGATGATCGCGCCGACGAGGCCGCCGTAGAGCCGCCCCGCGCCGCCGAGGATGAGGATCACCAGCACGTCCGCCGAGCGCTGAAAGCTCAGCGTTTCGAGCGAAACCGTCTCCGTCGTCTGAGCGAGCAAGGCGCCGGCGACGCCGGCCATGACCGCGGCGATGGTGTAGACCTTGCGGATATGTGCGGGGCTGGGTGCCCCGATCGCAGGCATTCGGATGGCGTTCTCGCGAATTCCGCGCAACGCGAGACCGAACGGCGAGTTGATCAGTCGCCGCGCCACCAGGAAGCAGAGGAATAGAATAACGAGCGAATAGGTGTAGGCGGTGGTGCCGTAGAGATCGAATTGGAACACGCCGAAGAGCTTCCACATGCGCACGCCCTGCAGACCGTCGGCGCCGCCGGTCAACCAGCTCGCGCTGTTGGCCGCCTCGGCGAGCAACAGGCCAAGGCCGAGCGTGATCATGATCAGCGCGAGGTGGCGGAAACGGGCGATGATGAAACTCGTGAGATATCCGAGCACGCCGGCGGCCGCGGCGGCGATCACCAACCCGGTCAGCGGCTCGCCCCAGCCCCATTTCGCAGTCAGGCCCGCGGCGTAGGAGCCGAAGCCGAAATAGGCGGCATGGCCGAGCGACACGATGCCGGCATAGCCGAGAATGAGATCGAGCGACAACGCGAACAGCGCGGTGATGGCGATCTGGCTCGCCAGCACGAGGTAGTTGGGAGTGAGCACGAACGGAAGCAGCGTCGCGAGCCAGAACGCAATTTCCACCGGCCGCCAGCGGATCTGCGCCTCGAGATAGCGTTGCGGTTCAGCGACCGCGGAAGACGTCATCGGCTGGCGTCCCGATTCCGAAGTTCGCAAACCCTAGTGGCACCCCCTGATGCGAACTTCGGAATCAAAGGGACACCAGCAAATTTATGACTCTAGTGTGGTTTTGGATTTGAAGGTCCTATGTGGGCTTGTAGCTACAATAGTAGGACCTTCAAATCCACCACACTACCGTCTCCCGAACAGGCCGACCGGCCGCCACATCAATAGCGCCACCATGACGAAATAGATCAGGAACGCGCCAAGCTCGGGAAAATAATATTTGCCGGCCATGTCGCTGATTCCGAGCAGGCTCGCGGCGACGAACGAACCGCCGATGGAGCCGAGCCCGCCGACGGCAACCACGATCAGGACGTAGATGAGATAGGTGAAGGCAAATGCGTGATCGAGCCCGACGATCTCGATGGCGAGCGCGCCGCCGAGACCCGCAAGCCCGCTGCCGAGCGCAAAAGTGACGGCGAAGACGCGATCGACGTCGATGCCGAGGCCGCGCGCCATGCGCTGGTTGTCGACCGCGGCGCGCACCTTCGCGCCGAAGCGGGTGTATTCGAGCGCCGCGACCAGCACCACCGTGATCACGATCGACACGCCGATCAGGAACAGCCGGTAGACGCCGAAACTCTGGCCCCAGACCGAGACCGTCCCGCGCAGATACGACGGCAGGTTCACCGGCTGCTGGATGGTGCCGTAGATATAGGCCGCCACCGCGACCGAGACGAAGACGATGCCGATCGTCAGCAGGCACTGGTCGAGATCGCTCGCGCGATAGAGCCGCCGATAGAGCACGCGCTCGAACACCACGCTCACCAGGGCCGCCGACAGGAACGCCAACGGCAGACTGGCCAAGAACGGCCAGCCGAGCTCGTTCGTCAGCGTCACGGTGACAAAGCCGCCGAGCATGGCGAAGCTGCAGTGCGCCAGGTTGACGAAGTTCATCATGCCCAGCGTCACCGACAAGCCCACCGACAGGATGAACAGCAACATCCCGTAGGCAAAGCCGTCGAACAAAACTCCGAAGGCGGAGGCAATCATGCTGGAGCCCAAGCGATGGTCTGCATGATCGCTAGTTCTTCATGCCGGCCTTGAACGGATCCTTGACGCTCTCGACCTTGTCGAACTCGACGTTGACGATTTGTCCGCCGACCCTCTCCACCCGCCGGATATAGACCGTCTGGATGACATCGCGGGTCTCCGGATCGATCGTCATCGGGCCGCGCGGGCTCTCCCAATTCATTCCCTTGGCGGCATCGACGAGACTTTCGCCGTCGGTCTTGCCGCCGGTCTTCTTGAGCGCCTCGTAGATGACGTGCATGCCGTCAAACGCGCCAGCGGAGAACATGTCCGGATTGCGTCCGAAAGCTTCCTTGTAGCTCTTCACGAAGGCCGCGTTCATCGCGGACTGATGGTTGTAGTCGTAATGGAAGGCGGTGATGATGCCGAGGCCGGCATCACCCATGTTTTTGAGCGCGTCTTCCGACGTCAATTCGCCTTGTCCGAGAACCTTGGTCTTCTTGGGATCGATGCCACGCTCGGCGAGCGCTTTGCCGATCGCCGCCGGCTGCGGGCCGCCGGGCGTCCAAATGTAGATGGCGTCGGCGTTGGCGTCCTTGGCACGCTGGACGAAGGCGGAGAAGTCCTGATTCGCGACCGGATAACGCGCGGCGCCGATGATCTCGCCGCCGGCATCCTTGAATCCCTTGTGGAACGCGGCCTCGCCGTCATGCCCGGGGCCGAAGTCGGAAACCATCGTATAGGCTTTGCGGATGCCGCTCTTGTACGCCCAGGTCCCAAGCGTCTGGTTCAACTGCGGCACGGTGAACGACGTGCGCACCATGTAGGGCGATTTCGTCGTGATGATCGCAGTCGCCGCGTTCATGTTGACCATGAATTTCTTCGCCTGCGCCGACACGTCGCCGGCCGCAAGCGCGTTGGGCGTGAGCGCAAAACCCGCCAGCATGTCGACGCTATCGCGTACGATCAGCTCCTGCGCCAGCCGCTTGGCGATGTCCGGCGCAATCCCGCCGGTGTCCTTGCGGATGAGCTCGATCTTCTTGCCGGCTACCGTGTCGCCGTGCTGCTTCATGTAGAGCTTGATGCCGTTGTCCATCTGGGCCGAGGGATCGGCGAACTGACCGGAATAGGCCAGGATCACGCCAACCTTGATCGTCTGCTGGGCGTGTGCCGACGTGACGGCGAGAACGGCCGCGGCAATGTTGGCAAATCCAACGAGAGTCTTTCGCATGGTTGTCCTCCCCTGAGGCGTCCAAGACCTACCACACGTTCGAACCGCGGGGGACGGCCATGCTGCCGCGCCCCGCCCCTGCGCGCGGTCGCTACCGCAAAGGCTCGCGAAGTCCGGGATCGAAACCCTAGCCGCCGCGCGCGCGGGTCGGATCCTTGACGTTCTCGATCTTGTCGAACGGAACGTTGACGAGCTCCCCGCCGACCTTCTGCACCCGTCTGATATAGATCGTCTGCACCACGTCGCGGGTATCGGGGTCGATCGACATCGGT
>WNGQ01005147.1_pt1 | contig 16209 bp, 18 predicted proteins | sample 5407661 | NCBI WGS metagenome assembly WNGQ01 (sample SAMN13153382, study PRJNA577476) | soil metagenome | isolation source: 60 cm soil or saprolite under Garry oak tree replicate 2 | place: USA:California | collected 2016-06-15 | reverse complement strand
TTGCGGTTACGCTGTGGCGAACGATGTTGCTTGCGCGTGCGGACCCGAGAATATTGTCCGGTTGGGGGCGGGTCTTTCAGTTCTCGCCGTCATAGACGCTACCGGAGGGGCTTCGCCGATGTCGTGATGGCCGATGAGTTTGGTTCTGCCACTCGCGCGACCGCAGCCGGCTGCAACACAACACGATCCTGCCGTTCGCTCTGTAGATCAAAGGCTCATCGTGCATTCAAGAAAGGTGTCCTTGGATAATTCTCGTCGGAAGCCGAAAGGCAGCGTAAAAAGGCATCTCGACCTCGGAGTGTCAATCGGAGCGGGCCGCGACTGGCCTGAAAGGCCGACGGCTTCCGTTGCCGCGAAAAGGGGGCGGACCATCGGTTCTGAACCAACATGCTGGCCAGTCACGTGATTTTTGTGCATACATTGGTCGATCAACCTTCGTATTTCCGGAAAGGCCACTGTGAGCTCCGAAAACGGCACTTTGAAAGTTGGCGCCCGCCTCAGACGCGCCCGGCTTTCCAAAGGATTGCGCATGAGGGACCTGGCGCAAGCCGCGGGCTGCGACGAGAGCATGATCTCCAAGATCGAGGCAGGCAAGGTCCTGCCGTCGCTGCCGATGCTCAACAAGATGGTCCACGCGTTGGACCGCGACATGGCGTCGTTTTTCGGTCTCAAGATCGATGAGTATAAACTGGTGCAAAAGCCGGAAGATCGACTGAAAGTGCCTGTCGACGCGCTGCGCGGCGGCACCGGCGTCACCTACGAGCGGCTGGTCCCGGTGGCGGCCGGCAACCTGCTCGAGGCGAATGTTCACGTCGTGGCCCCTGGCGGCGAAAAAGTTGACCTCGTCACGCATCGAGGCGAAGCGGTCGGCTACCTCGTGTCCGGAACCATCGAGTTGACCATCGATGACACGACCTACCTGATGACACCAGGCGATTCCTTCTTCTTCAAAGCCTATCTCACCAACAGTTACCGCAACGTCGGACCGGACGAAGCGCGAATCATTTGGGTCAACACCCCTCAAGTCCACTGAGCCAAAAGATCGGCTTCAGGACGCATGATTTTCATGCATGTGACGCGAAGAGCGGCAGCAGCTGGCTGAGCATTTCTGTTTCTTGGCATGCGGGCGCTGTCTCTGCAGCGTGAAACGCCCATTACTCCCTGTGCTGCAGCGACTGCGTCCCCTGATAGCTGAAAGCCGTAAGGAGTGGCACAGCGCTTGCTACGATCCAGACATGAATGAGATGCATGCCAATCGTTTCTGGCTGCCGATCGATCCTGACAACAGGGCGAAACGCTCATGAGTTTCGTCTGGAAACGCCTCTTGGGCACCATGCCCAGCCTGTTCGGCGTCATCATTCTCACATTTTTCATATCGCACGCGCTGCCAGGCGATCCGGCCGCGTTCTTCGCGGGGCCGGCGGCGAATGCGGCCTCGATCGCCAGTATCCGAACCACGTTGGGCCTCGACCGCCCGCTTCCCGAGCAGTTCCTGCACTACGTCAACGACCTCGTGCACGGCAATCTCGGCCATTCGCTGACAACAGGCCAACCGGTCCTGACCGATCTTGTCGAACGGCTTCCGGCGTCGCTGGAATTGTCGGCCTTCGCATTGCTATTCGCCGTGGGTCTGGCCCTGCCGCTTGGCGTCTGGGCGGCGACCCGCGTCAACGGACCTGTCGACCATGCCTGCCGCGGCCTGGTGACGGTCAGCGCGGCCTTTCCGACCTTCTTCGTCGGTCTGCTTCTGGTCTATATCTTCTATTTTCTGCTCGGATGGGCGCCCCAGCCACTCGGCCGCCTGAACGAGATTGCCTTCTCGCCCCCGCCGCACGTCACCGGGGCCTACACGGTTGACGCCCTCATCGCGGGCGATTGGATCGTCTTCCGAGCGGCACTGGCCCAACTGGTTTTGCCCGCGGTCTCGCTTGGCCTTTTCGCGCTGGCCCCCATCGCCCGCATCACGCGTGCCGCGATGCTGGAGGCCCTGAGCAGCGACTTCGTCCGCACGGCGCGCGCCAGCGGATTGCCGGTGGGCAAGATTCTGATCACCTACGCGTTCCGCAATGTCTTGCTGCCGGTCAGCAGCGTTCTCGGCATGGTGTTCTCCTTTCTGCTGGGCTCCAACGTCCTCATCGAACAAGTGTTCGGCTGGCAGGGCGTCGGCGCCTATGCCGTTTCGGCCGTGATCGCCTCCGACTATGCGGCCGTGCAGGGCTTCGTCCTGATGATGGCGCTGCTTTACGTGCTGCTGAACCTGGCGGTCGACATCTTTGCGGCCTTGATCGATCCGCGCGTCCGGTTCGAGGGCTGAGCCATGAGCCTTGTCACGCTCACCCGCAACACCGGATATGCCTTCGGCGAGAACCGGCTGACACTTGCGGCCGCAATCATCCTTGCGCTGCTGGCGCTTTGCGCACTTTTCGGGCCCTCCATTGCGCCGTTCGATCCACTGACCACCTCTGCGGCGACCAAGCTGGCGCCGCCCAGCGCCCTGCATCCCTTCGGAACCGATGCGCTCGGCCGCGATATCCTCAGTCGCGTCATCGTGGCCGCGCGTCTCGACCTCGGCATGGCGATTTCCGCCGTGGCCCTGTCGTTCGTCGTCGGCTTGGCGCTGGGCTCGCTCGCCGGTTACTTCGGCGGCTGGACCGACCGGATCGTCGGCCGCGCGATGGACACCATCATGGCCTTCCCGCTGTTCGTGCTCGCGATGGGCATCGTGGTGGCGCTCGGCAACAGCGTGGCCAACATCATCATCGCAACGATGATCATCAACCTGCCGTTCTACTGCCGCTTCGCGCGCGCCGAGGTGAACGTGCGGCGCGATCTCGGTTATGTCGAAGCGGCGCGCATGGGCGGCAACGGGTCTTTCAGGATTCTTTTGAACCACATCATCCCCAACATCCTGCCGCCGATGATGGTGCAGGCCTCGCTGAACATGGGATGGGCGATCCTGAACGCCGCCGGCCTTTCATTCATCGGCCTCGGCGTTCGGCCGCCGACGCCGGAATGGGGCATCATGGTGTCCGAAGGTGCGAGCTTCATCATTTCCGGCGAGTGGTGGGCCTTCATATTCCCGGGGGCGGCCCTCGTGCTCGCGGTGTTTTCCTTCAACATGCTGGGCGACGGGCTGCGGGATCTTCTCGATCCAAGGAAGCGCGTGTGATGGCCCAGCTCGAGATCGACAATCTGTCGGTTGAGTTTCGCACCCGTCATGGCGTGGTGCGAGCGCTGGAAGGCGTCACCCTGTCCGTCGCGCGCGGCGAGATCGTCGGCGTGGTCGGCGAAAGCGGATCGGGCAAATCGGTCACCGCCTACACCGTCATGGCGCTCAACGATGAGGCCGCCAAGATCAAGAGCGGCCGCATCACGATGGGCGGCATCGACCTCCTCGCGGCGCGGCCGGACGCCATGCGCCAACTGCGCGGGCGCGAAATGGCCATGATCTTCCAGAGCCCGCGCACCGCCCTGCACCCGATCCGCAAGGTCGGAAAGCAGATCGAGGACGTGCTGCGCGAGCACGCCGGCCTGCTGAGCCGCGATTTGAAGCAGGCGGCCATCGCGGCACTGGCGCGGGTCCGCATCCCCGATCCCGAACGCCGGGCGGAAGCCTATCCCTTCGAACTTTCGGGCGGCATGTGCCAGCGCGTAATGATCGCCATGGCGCTTGCCTGCAGTCCGTCGGTGTTGATCGCGGATGAGCCGACCACCGGCCTCGATGTCACGACCCAGGCGGTGATCATGGATCTGATCCGGGACATGAGCCGCAGCGCGCGGATGTCGACGCTGTTGATCACACACGATCTTGGGCTGGCCGGCGAATATTGCGACCGGATCGCCGTCATGCATGCCGGGCATGTTGTCGAGATCGCCGATACCGAAACGCTGCTCGATCATCCGGCCCATCCGTATACGCGCCAACTCCTAGCTGCCACACCGGTCCCGGAAAGCCGCATCGAGACCCTGAATTCGATCCCTGGCCAGTTGCCGGATTTGCGCAGTGCGCTGCCGCCATGCCGCTTCAGCGGGCGATGCGAGCGGCGCCAGCCGATCTGCGACGAGCGCGAGCTTCCCTGGACCGAATTGTCGCCCACGCATCTCGTGCGCTGCAGGTTTCCACTATGATGGCGCCGCTGCTCGAAGCCAGGTCGCTGTCCAAATTCTACCCGATCAAGCGGGCGGCGCGAGGAGCCAAACTCCACGCCGTCGATGATGTCAGTCTGACCATCGATGCGGGAGAAAGTGTCGGCCTGGTCGGCGAATCCGGCTGCGGCAAGTCCACCATGGTGCGCCTTCTCGGCCGGCTGATCGATCCCACCACGGGACAGATTCTGCTCGGTGGCGAAGATATCACCGCGATGTCGCAGGCCCGGTTCGCATCCTCGCCGGGCCGGCGGCGGATCCAGATCGTCTTCCAGGACGCCACCGAAAGCCTCAATCCGTCCTTCCGGGTCTTTCAGTCAATCGCCGACCCGCTGAAGCGGCTGCTCGACATGCGCAACGGCGTCGAGATCGACAAGCGCGTTCGCATGACCGCCGCACTGGTCGGGCTGCCGGAAGAATTGCTGCAGCGCTATCCGCATCAATTGTCCGGCGGCCAGCGCGCGCGCGTCGGGATCGCACGCGCTGTTGCGGTCGAGCCCTCGCTCTTGATCCTGGACGAGCCGACCTCGGCGCTCGATGTGTCGGTCCAGGCGGTGATCCTCCGGCTGCTGGCCGATCTCCGCAACCGGTTGAAGATGAGCTACCTGTTCGTGTCGCATGACCTCAACGTGGTGCGGCTGCTGTGTTCGCGCGTTGTCGTCATGTATCTCGGCAAGATCGTCGAGATCGCGCCGGGGGAGGCGCTCTTCACCGCGCCGCGTCACCCTTATACGCGGGCGTTGGTTGCCGCGATCCCCGATCCGGCCCGGCGGCGCGAAGCGCGGCCGCGCCTCGACGGCAGTCCAACGAGCCCGATTGATCCGGACCCGAACGCGTGCCGCTTCTACGGCCGCTGTGCCAGCAGCACTGACCTCTGCGCCACCACCATGCCGCCGCTTCGCGCCGTTGGCCCGGACCATTTCGCCGCCTGCCACTTCGCTCTCGTACCCGTAGGAGGAACCCCATGAGCGCTGACAACGAGATCTGCCGCATGGACGCCGGCACCGTCGCGGCGAAGGTCAAGGACAAGACGCTTTCGGCTGTCGAGGTCACGGAAGCGGTTCTACGCCGCATGGAGACCCTCGAGCCGTACATCCACGCCTTCTGCACGCCGACCCCCGATGTTGCGCGCGCCGCCGCCGCCGCCGTGGACGCCAAGATTGCGGCTGGCGAAGACCCGGGCCTGCTTGCCGGCGTGCCCATCGGCATCAAGGACCTCGTTGCCACCAAGGATATCCTGACCGTCATGGGGTCGCCGCTCTATCGGGACTTCGTGCCGGACGAGGACGATATCGTGGTCGAGCGGCTCAGGGCTGCCGGGGCGGTCATCATCGGCAAGACCAACGTGCCGGAATTCGGCTACAGCGGCGTCGGCCATAATCCGGTGTTTCCGGCGACCCGCAATCCCTGGAATCTGGACATGACATCGGGGGGATCGAGCGCCGGCTCCGGCGCGTCGGTCGCAGCCGGCGTCGCCCCTTTCGCGATCGGCTCCGATGGCGGGGGATCGATCCGCATCCCGTCCGCACTGTGCGGGCTCTACGGCATCAAGGCGTCGATGGGCAGGGTGCCGCTCTATCCGGGATGTCGCGATGAACGCTATCCCGGCGTGTCGAGTTGGGAATCGCTCGAACATGTCGGCCCGATGAGCCGAACCGTCGCCGACTCGGCGCTGATGTTGAAGGTGATCACGGGACCCGACCCGCGCGACCGCTATTCCATTCCAGCCGCCGACTTCGACTATGTCGAAGCGACCAGGGAGAGCATCAAGGGTCTTCGCATCGCCTACAGCGAAGACTGGGGTTACGCGCCCGTCGATCCGGAAGTCCGCCGCGTCGTCTCCGAGGCCGTCAAAGTCTTCGAGACGGATCTCGGCTGCACCGTGGAGCGCGCGGATCCAGGCTGGGATGACCCGTTTCCCCATTTCTGGACCATCGTCGCCGGCGATACCGATCTGACCGGCATGCGCCGCATGATGAAGGGGCGCGAGAAGGAAATGTCGCCACACCTTGTCGCGCTGCTGCAACGCGAGTGGACCGGCGCAGAGTTCACGGACGCCAAGATGACCCGACAAATGGTCTGCAATCGCATGTGGCGGTTCATGGCCAATTACGACCTGCTGCTGACCCCAACGCTCGCGGTGCCCGCCTTCCCGCTCTACATGCAGGGACCCGAGATCATCGAAGACAAGATGGTCACGTCCGGCGATTGGCTCTGCTTCACCTTCATCTGCAATCTGACCGGCCAGCCGGCTGCGACCATTCCGGCGGGCTTCACCAAGGATGGATTGCCGGTGGGTCTCCAGATCATCGGTCGCCACCTTGCGGACCGCACCGTGCTCGCCGCCTCCGGCGCATTCGAACAAGCGCGTCCGTGGGCCCACACATGGCCGCAGCTATTGGGCGATCTCGGCCTCTGACACTGCCCCTCGCTCAACCAACTTAAGGAGGATGCAAGATATGAAGTACAATCGAACAACCCTTGCGGCGGCGCTGCTCATGGCGTCCATCGCATTGCCCGGCGCACCAGGCCGGGCGGCCGAAATCGCGAAGGATACGCTGGTCATCGTTTCCGAAATGGGCCCCAACGGCCTCGACACCATGGTGCCGACCGCCAACGATCACAGCCGCATGGTGGTGTGGCAGGCTTACGACCGGCTCGTCAGCCACGGCGAAAAGACGCTGGCCGACGGCACGGTCTCCTATGACGCCAAGGTCGTAACGCCGGAGCTCGCCGAAAGCTGGGAGGCGACCGACGACGGCAAGACCTACGTCTTCCATCTGCGCAAGGACGCCACCTTCCACGACGGTTCCCCGGTGACGGCCAAGGACGTCAAGTGGTCGTTCGATCGGGCCATCGCCGCCGGCGGCTTCCCCGCGGTGCAGATGGCGGCAGGCTCGCTCGTGAAACCCGAGCAGTTCTCGGTCGTGGACGACCACACCTTCAAGGCCACCTTCGAACAATTCAACAAGCTCACGATGCCGGACCTCGTGGTCCCTGTGCCGGTCATCGTCAATTCCGAATTGGCCAAGAAGCACGCCACGCCTCAGGATCCGTGGGCGTTCGAATGGGTGTCGCGCAACGATTGCGGCGGCGGCGCCTTCAAGGTGGAGTCCTGGACGTCAGGACAACAGACCGTCTTCACGCGGTTCGACGAATGGAAGTCCGGGCCGTTGCCCAAGCTCAAGCGCGTCGTCTATCGACAGATCGCCTCGGCCGGCACGCGCAGGGCACTCTTGGAAAAAGGCGACGTCGACATGTCGGTCGGCCTGCCGCCGAAGGATTATGCCGAACTGGCCGAACAGGGGAAGGTCAAGGTCATCGGCGTTCCCGTGCAGAACGACCTCGTCTTCGTCGACATGAACGTGAAGATTCCCCCGTTCGACAACCCCAAGGTGCGGGAAGCCATCTCGTACGCAATCCCCTACAAGGAGATCATCAGTTCGGCACTCTACAATCGCGCCAAGCCGATGTTCGGCGGTGATCCGTCGCAACCCTATCCCGCGGCGACATGGCCGGTTCCGATCAAGCACGGGCAGGACCTGGAGAAGGCCAAGAAATTGCTCACCGAGGCGGGTTTCCCCAACGGCTTCAAGACGACGCTGTCGATCGATCTCAGCGAAGCCACGGTACGCGAACCCTCGGCGATATTGATTCAGGAGGCGCTGAAAACGATCGGCGTCGAAGTCACCATCGAGAAGGTGCCGGGCTCGAACTGGTTCGCGCAGATGGCGAGCAAGACCATGCCGATGGTCATCGCCGAATTCTACGGCTGGCTCGACTACCCCGATTACTTTTTCTTCTGGACCTTTGACGGCGCCAACAATTCGGTGTTCGACACGGCCAACTACGTCAATCCGGACCTCGACAAGGTGATCGACGAGGCGCGTTTCACCCGCGATCCGGCAGTCTACAAGACCAGCCTGAACAAGATGGTCGACATAGTCATGACCGATCTACCTCGTATCCCGCTGTACACGCGCTTCGCCGACTACGCGGTGCAGAAGAATGTGCAGGGTTTCGAATATTGGTTTCACACCCATCCGGACTTCCGCAAGCTCTACAAGGACTGAGTCAGTAAGGGGGCGCTCGGATCAACCCTCCTCGCAGTCAGGACAAACATCGTGGAAGACCGGCTTGGCGCCTTCGTTCCGGGCGCGATCGTCCATCGAGAGCCACGCGGCACGGGCTTGTTGTCGGGCCTGAGCTTCGCCGCCAAGGACCTGTTCGACGTGGCCGGCCTCGTCACCGGCTGCGGCAATCCCGATTGGGCCGCCACGCATGAGCGGGCCGAAGCAGACGCCTGGGCCGTCGACGCTCTTCTGAGCGCCGGCGCCACGCTGATCGGCAAGACCATCACCGACGAGATCTCGCTCGGGCTGCTCGGCATCAACAGATTTTACGGCACCCCGCTCAATCCGCGCGCGCCGGATCGCGTTCCGGGCGGCTCGTCGAGCGGCTCGGCTTCCGCAGTCGCGGGCGGCCTCGTCGACGTCGCGCTCGGCACCGACTCCGGTGGCTCGGTGCGCATCCCCGCCGGCTTCTGCGGCCTCTACGGGTTGCGGCCGACTCATGGCCGCATCTCGACCGCGGGCATGATGACGCAGGCGCCTTCTTTCGACACGGTCGGCTATTTCGCCAATAACGCTGCGACCTTCGGCCGGACAGGCAGCGTGCTGCTCGGGCAACAGGTCGTCGATGCGCTCCCCGACGAGATCATCGTCGCATCCGATTGTTTTGCGCTTGCGGACGAGCACGTGCGTCGTGCCCTGCTGCCGGCGCTCGATCGCCTGCGCCGCGTCGTCCCCGTCAGGGAGTCGCTCCTCGAGGAGAGCGAGCTCCTCGACTGGTCTCGGCACCAGCGCGTGCTGCAGAAATACGAATTCCACGCGACGTTTCGGGATTGGATCGATCGGGTCAATCCTCGCTTCTCGGCCGAGGTCGCCGGCGCGTTCGCAGATGATGGACGCATTGCCACAGGCGACATCGCGGCTGCCATCGCCTTCCGCGAGAGCGCGTCGAAGCGGCTCGATCGGCTGCTCGATGGACGGCGGATGCTCTGTATGCCGACCTCGCCGATCCTGCCGATCGGTCGCGACGCGCGCCTGTCCGATATGCGCACGGCCGTGCACCGAATCGTCGATCTGACCGGAATTGCCGGACTGACGGGGATGCCGCAGGTCAACCTGCCGGTCGCTGCGATCGGCTCAGTCCCGGTCGGCCTGTCCCTCATAGGCTGGCGCGGCGGCGATACCGCACTCGTTGGCGCGGCATGCGCTATCACGCGCGATCTCTCCGTCGGATTGTTGCAGGAGCGACCATGACCGACGTCAGGGACACGCGGACGCTGGCGCAGGAAGGTCCACTCAAGGTGTTGAACGCGGCGACCGCCGAGGCGACGCGCATCGGACAGCCGATGTGCATCGCCGTCGTTGACGCCGGCGGCAATCTGCTGGCGTTCGGGCGGATGGATGGGTCGAAGGGACTGAGCGTAACCTCGTCTGTCAACAAGGCGCGAACCTCGGCGCTGTCAGGCGTACCGACCGGCGGCGCTCACGCGAACGTCGAAATCCAGGTTATACCGGAACAGTCGCTTCTATCATCTTCTCAGCTTCCAGCGCTTTGAGAAAGAAAATCCTCAATCCTGGTTGCGAAGTTGATCGGCGTTTCTTGCATTGGGTAGTGTCCGCAATTTCCGATCTTCTCGATCTCGGCGTGCGGATAGAGGCCCGGATAGACAGCCTTTACCATGGCTTCACTGACGCCGTTATCGTGCTCGCCATACAGCACCAGCATTGGTGCTGTGACCTTATTTGCTGTCGCCGAATAGTCGTCTTTGATGAATGAGCGCATATAATTTCTGAAGGCTGCGGGCGTAGCAGTGTCCCGTGCCCGTCGGAGCATCAGCTGCAGCCAGATCGTTGAAACGCGGTTGCCGAGCGAATCGCCCATGATTGCGAGCGCGACATCGTCGCTTTCGCATGCCGAAGCGAAGAAGCCGAATACCTCATCATCAAAAGGCAAAGCCGAGGCCGGCACCGGTGTCACCGCGACCACGGATCTTAATCGCGCGGGGGCGTCCATCGCCATCTTCTGAACCGCCTTGCCTCCCATCGAATGGCCGAGCGCGTGAAATTCCCGCCAGCCAAGCTGGTCGGCGAGCGCGATACCATCGGCGGCGACCTCGCTGATCGAGAATGCGCCGGCGACGTCACGTGAATGGCCGTAACCGCGGACATCAACAAAGGCGTAGGTGTAACGGTTGCGGTCGAGCGCATCGAACATCGGCGCAAATACGCGGTGATCCCAAAACCATCCATGGACGACCAGAACTTTCGTAGGACCGTTACCGATCGTCGTATGCCAAACCATGGCTCACTCCTGGGGTGATTGGGCCGGGCGCCACGTTCAACGCTTATCGTCGGCCGCGAAGACCTCCCGGCATGCCGCGACGCCGTTGATCGCGGCGGCAACGCCGACATACGGCACGAGCTGCACCATGATTTCGATTAGCTCCTCCCGCGTCACGCCACAGCGAAGGGCCCCGCCGATATGCGTTCGCAACTGCGGCGCCGCCGTGCCGAGTGTCGCCAGGGCGGCGACGGTCACGACCTGTCGCGTGCGTAAATCAAGTGTCGAGCTTTGGTAGATCTCGCCATAAATTGTCTCGATCACGTAGGTTGCCAGTTGCGGCGCAACATCGCCGAGTGATCGCTCGACCTGTTCGGGCGTCTGGCCGAGAACCTCGCCAATTTTCTGCGCACCGCGCGATCGACGCGAAGAGTCTGAACGCATGGTAATATCCCCTCCGTTCGCCCCCGAGCTATGGTGAACTCGATCGGCAACAAAAAAACAGGATGATGATCAATCTGTATGGCCGATGTTTGTGGCCGTCAAGAAAGCGACATACGGATTGTTTCGCGGGCAGGAGGAGTGATGTTCAACGATTTTCTCAAAATAGCCGGACTGTGCCTGGTAACAGCAGTGGGTGCCGTTCCCGGCGGCGCCGCCGCGACGGAAACCTATCCGGCCCAGCCAATCAAAATTATCGTCGGCTTTGGGCCAGCCTCCGCAGCAGACATCCTCACGCGCCTTGTCAGCAAGCGGATAGAGGCCAAGCTCGGCCAGTCCGTCATCGTCGAGAACCGGGCCGGAAACAGCAGCATGATCGCGGCCGAAGCCGTCGCGCGAGCGTCGGCAGATGGATATACTTTGTTCATGGCAACGATCGCCAACACGCTCAATCCGGCGCAGACAAAATCGGATTTCGACCTTGGCAAAAGGCTCGCGCCGATCGCTCTTCTTGGTGTCGTGCCCAATGTACTCGTGGCGCATCCTTCGGTGCCGGCTGGGAATCTGAACGAGCTGATCGCGCTTGCGAAGAGCAGGCCGGAAACGCTCACTTTCGGTTCGTCGGGCGCCGGAACGGCCAGCCACATGGCCGCGGAGTTGTTCAACGAAAAGGCCGGGACCAATATCGTCATTGCGCCCTACCAGGGAGGAAGCAATCAGGCCGTGACCGATCTGCTCGCTGGGCGTATCACGCTGATGTTCAATGTGGCGGCAACACTTGCGCCACATGTTGATGCCGGAAGGCTGAAAGCGTTCGCCGTCGCCCAATCGAGGCGCGCGGCCATCATGCCGAACGTACCAACCCTTGCCGAAGCGGGAATGAGTGAATACGACGCGGGAATCTGGATCGGCCTTCTTGCCCCAGCCGGAACGCCATCCGCCGTTATTGATCGGCTTTCAAACGCGGCCAATGAGGCGTTGAGGGACGAGCAAGTCCAGGCGGCTCTGAAGTTGCAAGGTACCGATCCGGTCGGCGGCACTCCGAAAGAGTTTGCCGATTTCATCCGTGCCGATATCGAGAAATGGAAGGCGGCTTTTGCAGCGACCGATGTAAGGAGATGAACTGGAGTAGTGCTGCCTGATGACAGCTGAGAACGAAGCGCTTCGCCGATTTCGGCGGGTTTAATAACTTAGCCCGCCGCGCCTTCCGGTGTGGAAGGCGCGGAGCTTTTGCAGGAGATCTGCTAAACCCGTCGAACAGCAGTGCATTCCGGCGTGGCGAAACAGGTTGTCGCTCTTGCGGTCGATCGCCGCGATGCAAGCAAGCGCTTCGAGCACCTCCATCGACATGGGCTAACTAAATCCATCGCCGCACGTGACGGGCATAATCCAGATAGGTCTCCCCGAATCGCGCTTGTAGATGGCTTTCCTCCCGCTCGATGGCGAGCTTTTGCACCGTGAATGCGGCGAGGATCGCAAGGAGCAAAAACCACACAATGCCCGAGACCAGTCCAATCCCCAGTACAAGCATCGTGCCGGCGACGTAGAGCGGATTGCGCGTAAAGGAGAAGGGGCCATCCGTGACGAGGTGATCCGTACCGCGATCCGGCCTCACAGTCGTTCCCGCCCGGCGCATTGCGCGGATGGCTGAATGACAGCGGCCGCCCGAACCATGGGAGTGGATAGAATGCATTCAACAAGACGCTGACGGCGATCGCCGCCAAATAGATGATCGGCGGCCAAGGCAGACTGTTCGGCCGTGCCGTCACATCGTTCATTGCATTCCTTCCTCAACCTGGCGCTGCGTGATGGTGCAGAGGGTCGCTCTGATCCTGGCCTAGACGCTCAGTTCGCCTCAGTCACGCGCCCCATTCTGACAACTGCCGCTTGGTGACCTTGTTCCGGGTCCCCCAAACGCATCAGGCCTCCGAAGACCCCAATGCCTCAGCGAGCACCGTTCTCATTGAGAAACGCCGCACCTGCAGCCGAGCTGCGTCGCGGGCAAGCCGTGCCTCCTTCAACGAGACGTCCTTGAATGAGCCGAGGCCGAGCCAGCGCTCCTTGCCTTAACCAGTACCGATAGCTCCAATTCTTTGAGGTCGGGCCCGTCACAACGGGATAGAGCCCGTCACCGTCGGCATACTTCCCTGGCTTTTCTTCGCGCTGAATATCGAGCGGTTTCAGCTTTCCAGCCGTACCCTTCTCCTGAAACCGTCCTCCGAACCCACGGGCAAAAACTACGGTCTCGCCCCCGATTAGAGAGAACACCGGAGAACAGCAAAGTACAGGGCTGCAGGCGTAGATTGCTGATTTTGCAGGGAATTTCGAACGCAACATACTGGCGGAAGGGGTGGGATTCGAACCCACGGTACCCTTGCAGGCACGCCGGTTTTCAAGACCGGTGCCTTAAACCACTCGGCCACCCTTCCGTATTAGCAATTTCAAGCACTTAACCAGACGCATAGAGGTACGAAACTAGAACGCAAACCGGGCCTTGACAAATCTTGGACAAATGTTTGCTAGCCCTTGTCTTTGGCGCGCTTGTTTATGGCGGCACGGAGTGCCTCGTCAACCACCGCCGCCGCCTCGCCCTGTATATTCGGCATCAGGTGCGAATAGATGTCCATGGTGATGGCAATCGAGGAATGCCCCAGCCGATTCCGCACGATCTTGGGATGCACGTTTGACGCCAGCATGTGGCTGGCGTGGCTGTGCCGCAATTTGTGCAGCGTGCCGCCCCATTCCTTCAAGAAGGCGGAAACGACATGGGTGAGGCTTCTTGGCTGCAACGGAGAGCCAGTTCCGGTGCGCTCGGAAAGGGCGTAATGGGCTGAGTGGCCAACGCCGATTCGATCAAATCTGCAATCGTCCAAACGCGATCGGTGATGACAAGCGTCTCCGCCATATGCACACGATGGCGCGGCACGATCCGGTTCACTCCAGAATCTCATATTCGAATGCCACCCTTCGGGGTCATTTTCCTTGAGCATGCCGCATGAGGGAAGCCACTAGGGCTCGGGGACCGGTCAGAGACGGCGGGCTACCGTATTCATATGGGAAACCTTCCCATCGATGGCCGTACGAAGTGATCGGCCTCGGTCAATGGGTATCGGGGCAATCGTAGGTTTGATCCTTAGGGCGGGGCCCCGGATGGAGCGCGACACTTGGCTGTTTGCCATCTGGCTAGTGTGGTGTGCTGTTCTCGCGGTGCGATAGCTTTTTTGATCCTGGCGCACTGATGTCACAGAAGCCCAATACAGGCCGTGACGATCATGAAAATACCAAGCGCTAACACCGTGGTATCCATAATGATGCCAATGATCAGCTCGCCGCACGGAAACAAAAGCCGCGCTATTGTCACCAATACAAACATGGGGATCAACGCTTCACTAGACCGACAGCGAATCGCCTTCCGGCAATGTCAAGTTGAACTGTTCCGGTATTAATACGGTGCTGTCAAGATTCCTCCGCCAAAAGATCGCTATTGTCTCATTTTAGGCATCGCGGTGCCACGCCCATCACGTTCGCCACCATCACAACGGACCATCCGCAGCGACGGGCGGCCCAATGAAAGTCCGGCCGGACGTCAGCACCCTTCTTGCCGCAGGCTTTGCAGACGAAGCGCGGTTCCAGATCGGAGAGCCGGACCTGATCAGGCCATCGGTCTGCGCTGATCGCGATCGAATGGCTGCAATGATAGTCCGCGCAATAGATGAGGAGACCGCGCACGCCGGTGGAGCGCATTTCTCCGATTGTGACCTGGTTGGCTAATGAAAAGGGGCGGCCTTTGGGGCCGCCCGCTTGCTCAATTGTAGAACAATCAAACGGCCGTCGTCATATAGCGACTATCGACATCATCGCGCGGCTCTTCCATATCGACGACGCGGATCATGTCGCCGCCGGCAAGATATGGGCACCTCGCGATCAGCGCGAGCGCGGCGTCCCTGATCTCTTCTTCGGTTTCGACCTCGCGGTGATCAAGCTCGCGGCCCTTCGCTTCAAGAATGATTTGGTAGCGCATGGTTACGCCTCCGTCCGGGAGATCATGAGGAGCACGCCGCCGATTTGCGGCAAGAGCGCGAGGAGCATGGCGAAGTCGCCGGACGCGGGGCGCACCGCGCCCCGCGTTGCCCACGCAACGATCTTGATCGCGGCTTCGGTTTGAGGGTCCGCCGTCTGTCCGACCGAGGCCATGGCGGCATCCAATGCCCTGCCGCCGATCGGCAACGGCCGCATCGCGCTCGCGGCAGAACTTGCCAACCCCGCCTTTGCATTCCCGGTCGCGCGCCGCCATGGCATCGGCGAGCGCGGTCTGCGCCAGAGAGACGGCCGGCGCGACGCGTGACGCGCGGGAAAGTGTCATGTCCGCGATGTTCGTCGAGGCAAACCCGATGCCGGCCGTGACGGCAAGATGAAGGTCGTGAGCCACACCACCCACCCGGCCAATGCCGTGGCTCGGCTCTTGTCCTGCCATGCCCGGGAGGGCATGGTCAGCGCCACGAGATCAGCGGCCACGCCAACGGCGAGGAAGAGCCATCCGGCCGTTTCGGTCGCCCAGAGCGACCGGGCAAACCACCCGTTCATGGTGATGCCGACCGCACCGAGGCTAAGAGCGGCAACGACCAGGAGGTACGAAGCCGCCGGTCTGCGTGACGGCGTGACGGAGAACGTGACAGTCGGTGCGGTCTGTTCTGGGAACAGATCGGCCTGCGGGGTGACCGGGGTCAAGACCGTGGTCGGGACCGAAACCGGGGCCGGCAGGGCAGGGACCGCAGCCTTCTTGCGTAGCCGATACGCGTTGGCGCGCTGGGCCGGGGTCTTGGCCGCCTTCGGCCGGGGTTGATGCAGGGTGAGAATAGACGCAGATGTATCGTCAGCCATTGGGACCGCTTCTACGGTTTTGGTGGTTAGGCTGGGCGGCGTGGTGAGACACGCCGTTCGGCCGCTCTGGACAAATCTTGGACAAACTAGACGACAGAGGACGCAACGCGGCGGACGAGCCGCGCGGCTAAGTGCCTGAAATTACTGAGAAGACAGAAGTAGGCGGAAGCAGACGATAAGGCTGCGGTCGAATTTCAAGACCGGTGCCTTAAACCACTCGGCCACCCTTCCAACAGTCTGTCCGCGCGGACTTAGCAGGCGCAAACAACGACGAAAAGCATCAATCGCAACGCGACGCGCTTTGTTTCGTCGTTTGAGCCGAAAAAGGCGGCCGATGTCGGCTTAGGTGAATGCGTAGGCGAGCAGGCTCGAGCACAACAGAAAAAAGCC
>WNGQ01005888.1_pt1 | contig 16210 bp, 18 predicted proteins | sample 5407661 | NCBI WGS metagenome assembly WNGQ01 (sample SAMN13153382, study PRJNA577476) | soil metagenome | isolation source: 60 cm soil or saprolite under Garry oak tree replicate 2 | place: USA:California | collected 2016-06-15 | reverse complement strand
CCGACAATGCGTGGGCGGTGGACGCGCTCGACGGACATGTGCTCTGGCACTACTGGTGGAAGTCGCGCGGCGGCATCCACATCGGCAACCGCGGCATGGCGATGTACGGTGACTGGCTCTATTTCGAGACGCCGGACGACTATCTCGTGTCGCTCGACGCGAAGACGGGTCAGGAGCGCTGGCACAAGGAGATCGCCGATTTCAGCCAGCAGTACTTCTCCACCACGGCACCGGTGGTGGTCGGCGATCACGTGCTGGTGGGTACGGGCGACGATCTCGACGCGCCGGGCTTTCTGCAAGCGTTCGATCCGAAGACCGGCGACCTGCAGTGGAAGTTCTACACGGTGCCGATGAACAAGGGGGATCCGGGCCTGGAGACGTGGGCCAGCCTCGACGCGGCACGCCACGGAGGCGCGCAGGTGTGGATCCCCGGCTCGTACGATCCCGCGACGCAGCTGTACATCTTCGGGACGGGGAATCCCACGCCGGCTTACACGGCGCGGCTGCGGGCGCCGGGCGATACCCACACGAATCTGTACACCTGCTCGGTGGTGGCGGTGAACGTCAATACCGGAAAGATGGCGTGGTACTACCAGACGTCGCCCAACGACACGCACGATTGGGATGCGACCCAGGCGCCGGTATTGTTCGACGGGATGTTCGCGGGGAAGCCGCGCAAGATGACGATGCAGGCGTCGCGCAACGGCTACGTCTTCGTGCTGGACCGGACCATGGGCGAGCACCTCCTCACCGCGAAGTACTCGGACGCCGCCAACTGGGCCGAAACCGTCAACGCCGGGGGACAGCCGGTGCGGAACCCGGCCAAGGACAACACGGTCGCCGGCTCGCTGGTATCCCCCGACAACGGCGGCGCGACGAACTGGAATCCGCCGAGCTACGATCCCCGGGCGGGACTGTTGTACGTCGTGCTGCGCGAGATCTACGCGATGTATTACCTGACGGATAAGGATCCGCGCATGCTCGTGGGGCTGGGAGGCAGCGAGCAGGACGTCGTGGGATCGCTCGGCACCTCCATCGTCGCGATCGATTACCAGACGGGCAAGCTCGCGTGGAAATACCGGCTCACCGGCGGCAGTGGCACCGGTTTGCTCACGACGGCGGGCGGTCTGCTGTTCGCCAACGACGGATCCGGGAGCCTGGTGGCCTTTGGGCTACGGGGGAGGAAGCCCCCGGTGCCGCTCTGGCACGCCCAGATCGGCTCGATCGAGAACGCTCCGGAGACCTACACCGTGGACGGTCGGCAGTATGTGCTCGTGACCGCGGAGGGCGCCGTGTGGGCGTTTTCCCTGCAATAGTGCCGCTCTGCTATTGCAATCCGTACACGACGACCTTGTTGGAAAACGTCGGCAGGTACACGTGTCCGTTGGCGATTGTCGGCTCCGAGAATTTGGCGTAGGTGCCGGCGCCGTCGCGCGCCGGATTCTGCTGATTGTTCCACAGCTCCCGGCTGACGTCCGTGGCATCGAACGCCCGCAGAATACCCGGTGTGACGACACTCTCGGCATCACCGCTGGACGCGTATGCCGCCCAGAGAATACCCGTGCCGGCCTTGGACCCGTTGGAGGACACCGACAATACCGCACCGCTCTGGCCGGTCGGTCCACCGGCGGTGAAATCGATCTCGCCACTGATATCCAGCAGGTTGCTGCCGCGGTCGAACGGGAGCGCCCGCAACACGTCGTTCTCGGACCACACATACACGAATTCCTTCGTGCTGCCTTGATAGTACGCCGCGTGGCAATGCATGTTGGCGTTGGGACCGAGCGGAACGGCTTGTTGCACCTGATTGGTTGACGACACCCCGCCCATATTGTCTTTGTTCAGGAGATACAGGGTCCCGTCTTTGCTCCCCGTGAAGAAGTAGCTGGAATTGGGAATCAACAAAGAGCCCATCGTCCCGTAGTCCAGATCGGCCGTGTTGGCCGCCTGGTAGTCGGCGGGCGTGAAGTAGCTCGAGACCTGGAGGGTCGATCCGGAGGATGTCAGTTTCAAAGCGCTGTGCCCACGATTCGTCGGGTTGGTCGGGTCCCCGCTGTCGCCCACCGTGCCGTTCCCTGTCACCACGTACAAGCTCCCCTGCGCATCCGCGGCCATGCCCATGCCGCTTTCCCACAAGCCCCCCGCGGATCCGGTGGGCGTGTCATTGTAGACCACGCGCTGCTGCAGCGTGACGGCATCGTATCCCAGGATCCACCCGTGATACGGCCCCCAATCGCAGTGGGAGGAAAACGACACGTAGACGGTGCCATTCACGAGTGTCAGGGCCTGGCGCTGGTCCTGCGTTTGGGCGTTGAACACAATGAGGTTGTTGACGCTGCCGTCCCCGTTCCCGGTGGCGGTGGCGGTGATGCGCACCGGACTACCAGCGAGGTCACTGCCGCTGACGATACTCACGGCATGCAGGTCCTGAACGAATGTGGGGCTGCCCGAGGTACTGCGCGCCACGAAATACACGACCTTCCTCGCCGCATCGATCACCGGCGTCCCGACGATCCCGATGTTGCCGGCGAAGTTGTTGTAGGTCCCGCCGCAGGCGCCCGTCATGTCGGTGGCCCGCGGTGGCCGCATGCCCGGCGCGGTGAAGTTCCGCTGCCAGTACACTCGTCCGTCGTCTCCGTCATACGCATAGAGCGTGTTGTTGACCGTGGCGACATAGACCACGTTGCGAGACGGGTTGGCGATGGCGAGATTGCCGACGACCAGCGGCTGCGCGTAGACATGGTCATCCACCGGCATGCTGAACAGCGCGCCGAACTGCTGCACGTTGACGTTGCTCGTGGTCAACGCCGTCTCGTTGGCGTTCCAACCGGCTCTCGTGTTGTCATTGTGCTGGGTCAGCACGGATACCGTCTGCGGATTCGGAGGGCGCGTGTTCGTCGTGGGCTCCGAGCAGGTAGTGAGCAGCACAAGCACCAAAAGCAGGGGAAGCCGCGGGAGACGCATGGACGGATCGATCCTCAGGATGAACGGCTCGATAGTTTGACTCGACCGACCGAGGCCCGCAAGAGGAGGAGGGGTCACACGTGATGCTTGTGATTCGTTTCGCCCATCTACCTCGGGAGGGCTCCCATGGCCGTGACCTCTAAGCGAGAACGCGTGCTGCAGGTCGTGCTGGTAGTGTTGGGTCTGTTGACGGTGGGCGCCAATATCTATCCTCTGGTGACCTCTCTGGCCGGACTGCGCCCCACTAGCGGGACGACAGCGCCGATGTTCTATACCATTTTGGCGACGCTCGGCGTTTTCTTGGTGCTCGCGGCGCGCAACCCGTCCGCGCATCGCAGCTTGATCGCGTACGCGTCTGGTCCAGTTTCGCGCACACGGCGGTCATGGCGCTGATGGCGATTCAACTGCCCAACAAACGCGGCGAGCTGCTCGCGGGCGTGGCCGTGACCGGCCTGGGGGCCGTGCTGCTGTTCGCGCTCGCCCCTCGGAAGGAGAGGCCCTTGGCCATAGCAGCCACATGAAGCTCGACATCTACGTCAATTATCCCGGGACGTGCGCAGCCGCCTTTCGGTTCTACGAGCGCCACCTCGGCGGCAAGATCACGGTGATGCGCACGCACGAGGACCAGCCGAATCAAGCCGGCGTCCCGGCCGATTGGAAGAAGGCGATCCTGCACGCGCGCGTCGAGATTGGGGATGCGGTCCTCATGGGCGCGGACATCCCGGGCGCCGAGCCGATGCGCAGTGCGTATTTGACGTTGCGGGTGGATAGCGCGAAGGAGGCGGAGCGGCTCTACGCGCTGCTTGGCGAGGGTGGTCAGATCTTCATGAAAATGGAGCAGACGTTTTTCGCGAACCGGTTCGCGATGCTGCGCGACCGGTTTGGGACGTCGTGGATGTTGCTGCACGAGAAGGAGTAAGCGCTATGCGCGACATCCGTGTGGCGACCGTCCAGTTTCACCACGCTGCGGGCGACCGGGTGTACAACTTGGGTCGCATCCGCCACTTCGTGACGGAGGCCGCGCGCGCGCGCGTCGAGATGATTGCGTTCCCTGAGATGTGCCTCACCGGCTACTGGCACGTGCGCAGGCTGTCGCGCGCCGCATTCGAGGCACTGGCCGAGCCGGTCCCCGACGGGCCGTCGACGCGGGATCTCCTGGACCTGTCCCGGGAACACGGGACGACCATCGGCGCGGGGTTGCTGGAGCGGGCGCCGGATGGCGGCGTCTACAACGCCTATGTCGTGGCCATGCCGGATGGGGCGTGGGCGGTGCACCGCAAGCTGCACGTCTTCGAGCACGCGAACATGTGCGCCGGGAGCCGCTACACCGTGTTCGACACGCCGCACGGGTGCCGCGTGGGCGTGCTGATCTGTTACGACAACAACATCGTCGAGAACGCCCGCGCCACGGCGCTCTTGGGCGCCGAGATCCTGCTCGCGCCGCACCAGACGGGCGGGTGTAACTCCGTGAGCCCGCGCGGCATGAAGCCGATCGACCCCGCCGTCTGGGCCCATCGCCACGAGGATCCTGCGGCGTGCGAGGCGGAGCTGTGCGGACCGAAGGGCCGGGCGTGGCTGATGCGCTGGCTGCCCAGTCGGGCGCACGACAACGGCATGTTCCTGCTGTTCTCGAACGGCATCGGCCCGGACGACGATGAGATCCGCACCGGTAACGCGATGGTGCTCGACCCCTACGGTGAGGTCATCGCGGAGTCGCGGGCGCTGGGTGACGACATGGTGGTCGCGGATCTCGACGCGTCGGTCCTGCCGACGTCATCCGGCAGGCGCTGGTTGCGGGCACGCCGGCCCGAGCTGTACGAGTCGCTGACGCGTCGCACAGGGCAGGAGCAGGAGACCAGGCGAGTGCGGTTCGGCGAGTGAGCGCCGTCTGACGAGTGTTCCAAAGGGCGTTCTTGCCATCGTCATGCTCATCATGCCTGTCCTGGCGGCTTTGAACATTGCAGGAGTCGTCTACAATCCGCGCCAGCGAAGAGGCTGGTACAGAGTGCGGCGATCGGTTCGAAGAGCATAACATGTAGGGACCTAGTAAAAGAGCCCACGGGCCAACGCGGTCGCGGCAAACACAATCACGACGACGAGCCCGAGTTGGATTTGACTGAGGCGAGCAAGAATCGGAGCGGACTTTAGATCAACGGGCGCCCCGCGCCGCACACTGATGCGCCAACGGATGAGCGTCGCCATAGGCCAGATCTCGAGGATCAAGACGGTCGCGAAGAGGCCCATCTTTATGTAGAACACGCGATCGTGGAGATAATAGCTCGCTCCCTTCTCCAGACCGCCGAACGCTCGAAGGAGCCCGGTGCCGAGCCATAGTACCGCAGCGAGGGCCCACAAGTTGTCGGCTACGAAAACGCGTCGAAGGTCGTCCGCGCTTTTGGCGACTCCCAAGGCGCGACTGCGCGCCCAGATTGCACCCACGCCGAGGGGAAGCGCGAGGAGGTGAAGGCTGGCAATGAGCCAACGAAACGTCATGGTGCTGCGGATTGAGAGCGTCGCTGTACGAGGAGCGTGAAATGTGCCATCGCCACCAGCGGCACGAAGAATGACGGTATCAACGCGAACGGGAGACGTTGCATCAGCGCAGTGTTCGTCCCCGCGGTAAATCCGGGCCAGAGGTACAGCGTGCCGAGGAGGACGGCGTCCACGAAGTCGGCGATCCCAAAGAGATTCCAGGCGAGGAACGCCTTGCTCAAGCGGAATCCGTCGTCCGCCGCGACGCGCGCAACGACCCAGGGTGCGGTAGCCGCCATCGCAATATCGCCGAGCCCGGCCGGCCAAGCGAAACCGCCCGGCAACATCCCCTCCGCGTACGCCATCAGGAATCCCAGACCAATGAATCTCCAGCCGTTCAGGGCGATCAAGAACACAGGTGGGACGGAGACCACCAGAGCGCGCCAGCGGGAGGACACCCCCAAGCCCAATACGAAGAACAGAATCGGCACGAGGAAGGCCAGCGCCAGCATGAGGGGCAGCTCGTTCGGCCGGGTGACGAACACGCCGCGCGCCGCCAGCAACACGGCTGCTCCAAACCAGAGCATGGCGCCCCAAAACAACGGCATGTGCTTGTCGCTCATCGATGGTCCTTTGGCCGTGGTACATAGGTAAGTACCGCGACACCGGCAGCGGTGGTCTTGGCGTCGCTCAATGACAACGCGGTGTCTAAGCCGGTTCTAAAGAATCGCTCGCCGCTTCCCAGGACGATCGGGTAGATCATGAGGTGGTACATATCGATCAGGTTGCGTTGGATGAGCGTGTTGACGAGCGCACTGCTGCCGTAGATCAACAGATTCTGGCCTGACTGCTTCTTCAGCTTCGCGACCTCATCGGCGACATCCCCCTTGAGGAGGGTGGCGTTCCACTTGAGAGGCCCTTTCAGGGTCGTTGAGGCAACAAACTTCGGCAGACTGTTCATTCTGTCGGTGAAGGGGTCGCCGGACCGCGATGACCATGCCGCGGCGAATTCCTCATAGGTCACCCGCCCGAGCAGAAGCGCGTCGCTCGCAAACAGCAGATCGGATTGAGACTTCAAGAGCTCATCGTTCCAGTAGGGGACCGTCCAGCCGCGCTTCTCGAAGTCTCCGGATGGGCCCGGGTCTTCCGTTACCCCATCCAATGTCAGGTATTCGGCGGCAACGACCTTTCTCATTTCGAGTCTCCTTACTTTGTCACCGGCATCGGTGCGTCCAGGAACGCCACGATCATAGACACCAGCCAGTCCGTGCGGTCCACAAGCGCGATGTGGGTCGTGCCCGGCAGCACCGCGAGCTGCGAGCGCGGGAGGCCGTGTAGGTCCCCCGGCACCCCGCCGCCGAGCAGCCGCAACATCTCTACGGTGTGCTCGGGACGTACGATGTCCGCGTCGCCGATCACGAGCAGGGCGGGCGCAGTAATCCCCCGCAACTGCTCGGTCGGGAAACCCTTCCACGTGCGGTCGAGCTCCGCGGTCTTGGCGACTACGACGGGCCAGTGGTCGGGTTGTGGCGCTACTCGTGCGTAGGCAAGCTGAAACGGAGAGCCCGTAAAGTTTTCGGGCTTCATGGTCTTCTGGACCTCGAGTATCTCCGGATAGAAAGCGTCGGGGCTGTACGAGGCCGCGCCGGCAAAAACGAACTTGCGAACACGATTGGGGTGTCGCACCGCCACCTGCAACGCCACGGCTCCGCCCTGGCTATATCCGAAGAAATCCGCCTGCGCGATGCCGAGCTGCCCGAGCAGCGCGTCGACATCATCAGCCATTTGCTCATACGAGAGTGGTCCCTCTCGATCAGCGGTGCGCCCTTGAGCTTGAAGCTCGACCGCAATCACCCGACGCGACTTGGCAAGCAATGGCATCGTGGTGCTGAACGACGTCTCGATCGTAGACAACGCGCCCGGCAACAATACCAACGGCTCTCCGCGGCCGTGGATCTCGTAATACATTCGCAAACCGTTCACTGTCGCCTGGCCTCCGTTCGCGCTCGCCGGCGCCCGCTGGCCCCGCGCGTTGGGGCCAGCGGCGCACAGCACCGCGATGATCCCAAGAGAACGAGGAATGGTCGTCATCGGGCGTCTCCGCTCAAATGTTTTCGGTAGGTGTTGAACACGTTCTGACGGACTCGACCGAGTCGCCGGTGTCCTTCTGGTGTCCTTCTAAGGACGCATGGCGGCCAGACGCTCAAGCACTTTCTTCACGTGGTCGCGCCGCTGGCTCACGGTCACCAGGGGCGTGACCCTCGTTTCGGCGACGGCCCAGAGCGGCAGACTCGTGACGACTCGATCGACATGCTCCGACGACTCCGCTTCGATCATGAGTCGCAGGGCAACGCGTCCAGCAACGGGCCCGCCACTCACGAGCGTCTTGTCCGCGACGAGTTGGTCGAGCCGCGCGAGGGTCGGAAAAATGACGTGCTCGATGAATCCTCGACCTGCGTCCGGCGACGGCACGGTGCCTGATTCCACATGATCGAGTTCGACCAGGAAAAGCATGGGACCTCCGATGCGTGTTTCGCGCCCCGACCGTCCCGACACCGCGCGCAGTCTACGTGGCCCACCGCCGTGCCGACAAGAAGGCACACGCGTGTGCCCTGCATCGATCGATAGTCCTCCTACGTCAGGGTCTTTTCGAGGCGTTCGAGCTCGATTCCATATCGTTCGATCCAGCGGCAGACCGGACCCATCGCCCGGTTCAACGAACGAGCAAGGGGAGTGAGACTGTACTCGACCTTGGGAGGTGTCTGATGATGAACGCGGCGCACGACGAGCCCGCGACGCTCCAACGATCGCAGCGTCTTCGTGAGCATGCGTTGCGACACGCCGGGTATGCCGCGCCGCAGTTCCGCGTGTCGCTTCGCACCCCCTTGAAGAAGAACGAAAAGCGGGATCGCCCATTTGTCCGAGAGCAGCTTGACGACTCGCCCCGCGCCGGGAACGCCGGCCAGCGATTTCACGGAGAAGCGGGCCCGCCCGGCACACCCCACCCCCAGCGCGGCATGACGGCAGCCGCGTCGGCTGTCGCGCCCGGTTGCGAGTTGATCACGGCCAGGCGCGATCCCCATTCGATGTAGGCGACGAAGGCCGAGCGGAATTCGGGGTCTGTCGGCAGGCCGGCCTCGTCAGCGCATGCGGCAAGGAGCGTGGTCCACCGACGTCGCTGTACCTCGGTCAAGGTGCGACCCAGATGGCGGCGGACCATCTCCGGGTGCCCACCCCGAGGCGTGTAGGCCCTGGGGCCGCCGAATACCTCAGCGATGAACGCCGCCACGTGCGCGGGATGCTCGGGCGACGCATGCGCGAACAACGGCGCCAAGAGCGGATCGTCGCGCACCCGTGCATAGAAGACCGCAGTCAGACGTTCGAAGGCCGGCATCCCACCGGCCCACTCAAACAAGGAAGACTCGCTCGCCACTTGAATCCCTCGTCCGTGTTGAGGACCTCAGTCCTGCGAAGTAACGTAGAGGCGACATTGCCTTCAAGACGTTACTGATGGGTAACCACACAACCCCTGCTTACGGGTGGAAACAATGATTCAGTTCGACGGCCGCTCGTACGGTTGTCCCGTCGAAGTCACTCTCAGCGTCCTCGGCGGCAAGTGGAAGACGGTTATCCTCGCTCGAATCAAAGAGGGAGATTCGCGCTTCGGAATGCTGCGCCGGTCGATCCCCGAGCTGTCGGCCCGGGTATTGACGCTGCGTTTGCGGGAGCTCGAACGAGCGGGGCTCGTAACGCGAACAGTGCGGAAGCGCGGCCCGCCGTCGGAGATCGAGTATCGGTTGTCGCCGCTCGGTGACTCTCTACGTTCGGTCCTCAGAGCCCTGTGGGGGTGGGGAGTCAGCGTTGCGACCGACCAGCGCAGGGCGGGTGAGGCGGCGATGGTGTAGGGGGACATCACGAAGAGCCGTGGCTTCCCGCCCGCTTCAGGAGCCAGCGGTTGACCTCGAGCGCGATGCGCCGAGGCGGGAGTTCTCCAGCCAGGGAGAGCAGCTTGGTGACGATGCCCGGTATCACCACAGTTTTCTTTCGCATCATCCCGCGATAACCCGCGAGCGCGACCGCCTTCGGGCTCATCGCGGGGACCCACCTGTAGAGCCGCGTCCCGCTTGCCCCTGAGCGCTCTTCGAACGACGACGCCGTCACGCCCGGACTCAAGGCCGTGACGGTTACACCACTGCCCTTGAGTTCCATCGCTAGGCCCTTCGAAAAGGAGAGGACATAGGCCTTGGTCGCGTAGTACGCGGCCATCCCGGGGCCAGCCGGTTGGTAGCCAACGACCGACGCGAGGTTGAGAATCTTGCCGCTGTGACGACTCACCATGCCCGGGAGCGCGAGACGCGTGAAGGTGGTTAGGGCACCGACGTTCAGGCGAACCATGCGGTCCAGCGCATCCGCGTCCTGTTTCCATAGATGGCCGTAGAGCCCGACACCGGCATTGTTGACGAGAACATCGACCGGCACTCGGGCGGCCATCAGCTCGTCCCACAGGTGAGGGACACTCGCGGGCTCCGACAGATCTCGGGCGAACACTCGAACGTTTACGTCATGACGCTCGCGCAGCTCGGCACTGAGGTCCTCAAGCGGCCGTGCGCGACGCGCCACTAACACGAGGTCATGGGAGTCCCCGGCGAACAATCGCGCCAGCTCCGCTCCGATGCCGCTCGATGCGCCTGTGATCAGGGCCGTCGGCCGGGTAGTCACAGGGACCGAACCTAAGCGGCCTCAAGCCGACTCGACAAGAAGGCACACGCGTGTGCCTAGGCGGGGCAAGGTTGTGCGGAGTGGCTGTGCAGTTCTAGGCTGCCCGGGGTTTCCCCCGACCGGTGTCCATTTTGCCCCGATCGGTGTTCGTGCAGTGCCCGACGATCGGCGCTCTGGGCCCGCGTGCGCGCGTTGTGAGCGCAGCGACGTGGCGCGCGAGCGCGCGCAGTTTTGCAGGGGCGTTCCGGTCGCACGGTGACAGGTGGTCAGTCTTCGAATTGGCCGACTCTGCCCCGCAACACGGTGACTGAGGCTTTCGGGAGTGTGAACGTGGACGGCGGCCCCTGGAGACGGGTCGCTACGGGCGGATGGTCAGGATCGGGACGACTGTTCGGTCCATCGTTGATCCACTCATATTGCTCGCTCCCAAAGGACACGAGAGTTACCGGCCCTGCGAAAGACGTCTGACGCTTGCGCTTCGAATCCTCAAATAGAACCCGCACGGTGTGCGGGTTGGTTTCGTCGCGATTGATCAGCATTAGGGACCAGTTTCCATCGGGACGATGCACCGCGTAGGACGTGACCAGAAGATTCCCGTCGCCATCCGTGATATCTGTCGAGCTGGGAAACATTTCATGGACGCCCGCGTGGTGCTGCACCCACTCCAGGTTGATCATGTGAGCGGCGAAGTACGTCGCCGTATATCCCTTGATGTTGTAGTTCTCGTCTGACACGAAATTCGACCACGAGGACCAGCCCAGGCAGGTGTTCTGCACTCCCTGCGGTTGGATTGGAGAGTGGTAGAAGGCCGCGCCTCCTCCTTCGAAGAATGATCCGATGTTATCCGCGAGCCACAGTGCTCCAAAGATCGTGGTCATGGGGCCGGTCAAGGCCCACGAGACATGACTCTCGGTCACCATCAGGGGGACATTCTTCGGCACGCCGTCGTCGCGCCACACTTGCAGGATGTGCTTCATCAGCCGCGGCTCGCTGTAGAGCGTCTTCCAGGTGATGTCGCAGGGCTCGAACGGATAATGCTCGAACGAAACGAAGGCCAGGTCGGAGAGCCGACCGTGCGTCTTCAGGTAGTCGACAAAGCGCCCCATCCAGGAGGTGCGGCCGCGTGCGTCCGGCCACAGGCGGATGTCTTCGTTGACACCCTCGAACACCGGCCCTCCCAGCCTGAGCTTGGGGTCGACTGTGTGGATAGCGGCGGCCCACTGGAGGTAGAGCGCTGCATAGTCTTCCGGCATGGCGTGCTTCCCATCGGGCTCTTCGCCCATCTCAATGTACCCGATGGGATAGCCGCGCCGCTCGATGTAGGCGATCTGCGCCGCGGCGTCGTCGGGCGTGCCATACAGCATCGTGACCGGAATCATGGCGGGCAGGTTATTCGTCAGTCCGCTGGTGAAGAACAGGTCGAAGCCGGTGTGCTGATAGCTGCCGCTCGCGTTCACATCGTCGGCGGAATGCCAGGGATCAATGGAGCGTCCCCGCTGCGATCTGCTGGATCGCGTACCCAACACAATTGCGCACGTCCTCGGCGCCGTGCTCGTCGCACGTGCCGGAAGACTCCGTCATCAGGATCCGCAGGTACCGCGCTGTGACCGGAGCATCCGTCAGCTTCACCATGACTGTTCCACCCGGCGCGTGCTTCAGTGCCCCCGAGGGAAAGACCTTCCATTCCCCCTTCGGTCCTCCATCGAAGTCGAGCGCGCCGGTGCCAACCCAGTATTCCACCCGGTAGGTCGTTGCATAGGGGTTCGCCCAGATGATGCGGACCGCGCTCACTGGCTTCTCCGCTTGCCAGTCGACGACCACCCATTGTGGGTGCAGCGTATCACTTTCCCCCGTGAATTTGCTCGTCAGATACGGATTGCTCTTCCAATAGGTCAGGTTCGGACCCGCGACCGGACGATCGCCGCTCGTCGCGAAGCCGCGGTGGGGCAGCGCATAGGCAAGAATTGAGCGGATCGGTTCCTTAAGATCGGTATTGCCGGTGAAGTATCCGCTGCGATGCGCCGCATCACTCCACGTGCCATTCTCGGTCCAATGCCAGGCGGCCATACGCAGCTCAGTGTTGTTGCGGTAGGTGATCGGTCCCCAGCCGGCCGAGAGCGCCTCCTGGATGATATGCGGCGTATACACACGGTTGATGTCCGTCCGCGAGAGCACGTCAATCGAACTTCCGAGTGCGCTGTCGGGATCGAACGTATTGATGGCATGGCTCGGTGTTACGTCGACGCGAACGGTCGATTGGGCAAACGTAGCGGTGGGCAGCGCCGCCACAAGGAATACGATCTGGGCCGAGACCCGAGCTGCCTTCATGTCGTCATACCTCGAACACTGGGAACTCGTTAGTTATAGCCTCGGATCGACCGGCGCGCTTTGCAAAGCGGCCTGTCGTCCTGAGCGAAGCGCGCGGAACGCGCGCGTAGCGAAGGATCTGCTTTGGGTGATAGGATATCATCCCATGATTACCGCACTGCTACTCCTCCTGCAGCTCGGCACGCCGCCCGTCTACGACCGCGTCATTCTCGGCGGACGCGTGATCGATCCCGCCACCAGGCTCGACGCGGTCCGCAATATCGGGCTCACGGGCGGACGCATCGCCGTCATCACGACGCGCGCCATCCGCGGCCGGGACACGGTCGACGCGCACGGCCTCGTCGTCGCCCCCGGCTTCATCGACCTGCACGCGCACGGACAGACGCCCGAGACCTATCGGTTCTACTCACTCGATGGCGTGACGACGGCGCTCGAGCTCGAGCTCGGCACGTCGGACGTCGCCGCCTGGTACGGCGAGCGCAGCGCCGGTGAGCCCATCAACTATGGCGTCAGCATCGGCCACATCAAAGTTCGGATGGCGGTGATGCACGATTCCGGCGCCTGGATGCCGGTGAGCGACGGCGCCTATCGCGCCGCGTCGCCTGAGCAGATTGGCGAGATCGCGCAACGCATCGAGCGTGGTCTCATCGAGGGCGCGGTGAGCGTCGGCGCAGGGTTTCCGTACACGCCGGCGGCCACGCGAGATGAGCTGCTGGCCGTGTTCCGCGTCGCCGCAATGGCCAAGACACCAATACACGTGCACATTCGCCCAGGCGTCGACGGCCTCAAGGAAGCGCTGGCGCTCGCCGGCGAAACCGGGGCTGCATTGCATGTTGTGCACATCAACAGCGCCGGCCTGGCCGAAACACCGGTGATGCTCGCCTTGATCGCCGACGCCCGTGCCCACGGACGCGACGTGACAACGGAAGCGTATCCCTATGACGCCGGAATGACGGAGATTCAGTCGGCCACTATCCAGGACGTGTACAAGAACGCTCCCGATGAGCGGTTGGCCGAGCTGGAGTGGGCGTCTACAGGCGAGCGGCTGAATCGGGCGAGCTTTGAGCGCTATGGCCGGACCGGCGGTCCCGTCGTGGTCCATACGAATACGGAGCAGATGGTCGTTGTGGCGATAACCAGTCCACTCACCATCATCGCGAGCGATGCATACTGGCAGAACGGCACAGGCCATCCGCGGACCACAGGCACTTTCGCCAGGGTGCTGGGCCGCTACGTGCGTGATACGGTAGGGGCGCAGCATGCTGCGCCCCCACGCAACAGGCATTCATTGTCCCTGATGGACGCCATCCGCAAAATGACGCTCATGCCGGCGCAGCGACTCGAGGCCCGCGTCCCGGCGATGCGGCAGAAGGGACGTCTGCGCGTCGGGGCCGACGCGGATATTACGATCTTTGACGCAGGTAGAGTGCTGGATCGCTCGACCTACCGAGAACCGTCGCTCTCGCCTGTCGGCATTCAGCACGTGATCGTGAAGGGAGTGTCGGTGGTTGCGAACGGCCGGGCCGTCGAGGGCGTGGCCCCGGGAAAGGAAGTACGGGCCCCAAGATGACCGATCCTCGCGACCTATCGCGCCGCGACTTCCTGGCCGCGTCGGCCATCAGTCTCATCGGGCTCGCGCTGCGCTCGGAGCAGATCGATGGTGATCTCCTCTACGTCGGGACGTATACCGCAGGCACCCGGTCCGAGGGCATCTATCTGCTTCGCATGGACCGGCGCTCTGGGAACCTGCAGCGCATCGGCTCGGTGGACGCCGGCCCGAACCCGTCCTTCCTCGCGATCCACCCGAACAGACGCGTGCTCTACGCCGTGAACGAGCTCGAGAAGGGCGCGGTGAGCGCCTTCGCGATCGCCAAGGATAGCGGCGCGCTCACCCGATTGAACGAGCAGCCGTCTGAAGGTGGTGCGCCGTGCTACGTGAGCGTGGACCGCAGCGGGAGCGTGGCGCTCGTAGCCAACTACGGCGCTGGAAGTATCGCGCTGTTCCCGGTCGGGGCGAATGGCGCCCTCGACCCAGCCGCGCAGGCGGTTCAGCACACCGGAAAAGGGCCGAATGCCGAGCGTCAAGCCGCGCCCCATGCCCACTGCATCCTTGCCGATCCCTCCAATCGCTTCGTGCTCGCTGCAGACTTGGGCGCCGACCGCGTGTTCGTCTACGGTCTCGACTTGGACGGCAAATCGCTGCGCCACGTAGAGGGCGGCGACGCTGTCATGCGTCCCGGCGCGGGCCCGCGCCACGTCGCCTTCCATCCGACGCTACCGCTGGTGTTCGTCGCCAATGAGCTCGATTCCACGGTGGCCACGCTGCGCTTCGACGCCGGACGCGGCACACTGTCCCTGGTCGAGACACGCTCCACGATCCCGGCGGGGTGGAGCGGCACGAATTACCCGGCCGACATCCACGTCGCCGCAAACGGCCGGGCCCTGTACGTGTCGAACCGCGGCCACAACAGTATCGCCGTATTCTCCGTCGCTGAATCAACGGGGGGGGTCGCGCTCATGCTCGACCAGACCATCTCCCCCGAGGGTGATTGGCCGCGCAATTTCAGCCTGGACCCGACCGGACGGTGGCTGCTCGTCGCCAATCAGCGGTCCGACTCCATTGTGGTGTTTGGGCGCGACCCGGACACCGGTCGGTTGACACCATCGCCTCAGCGGATGACGATACCGAGTCCGGTCTGTCTGCGGTTTGCTTGACTGATCTCCGCCGCGTCATCGGGTTCGCCGGCGGAACGGCGTTGATCGTCGGCATCACCATCGGTAGCGGGATCTTCCGCACCCCCCCCACCATCGCCGGACTCGTCCCCAATCCACTCGTCATCATGGGACTGTGGACGGCGTTCGGGCTGATCAGTATTTGCGGCGCGCTCGCGGTGGCGGAGCTGAGCACGCTCTTGCCGCAAGCGGGCGGCGTCTACGTGTTCTTGCGCGAGGCATATGGCGATGCCGCCGCGTTCGTCTTCGGTTGGTTGTATGTGTTAGTCACGACACCCACCGCTGTTGCCTCGCTCGCCACCGTCTTCGCGGAATTCCTGCTCAACCTGCTCGGCGCTCCCGCGCACGCTGCGACAGTACAGTCGATTGCGATCGCCGCCATCGTCACCCTCACGTTCGCCAACGTGCTCGGCGCGCAAGTCGGCGCGGCCGTGAGCGGCGTGACCACCCTGGTCAAGGTGACCGCGCTGGTGGCGATCATCTTCGGCGCGTTCCTGCTGGGAGACGGCAATCTTTCCTACCTGACCGAAAGCGGCGCCGTGCAGGGCGGTGGGCTTGCTCGCGCAGTTGCGGCGGTCATCTGGAGCTTCGACGGCTGGATTGCCGTCAGCATGATCGCCGGCGAGGTCGTGGCACCCGAGCGCCTCATGAAGCGGATCATCATCGTCGGGATGCTCGTCATCGTCACGCTCTACATCGGCGCGAACCTCGCCTACCTGTACATGATGCCGGTCGGCATCATGGCGCAGCAAAAAGAGGCCATTGCGCGGACCGTCATGACGGGGATTGCGGGACCCGCCGGTGGCGCCGTCATCATGGTCGCGATCATGACGAGCATTTTCGGCGCGCTCAACGGTAACTTGCTCGCCAAGCCGCGCGTCCCCTACGCGATGGCGCGGGACGGCCTGATTTTCGCCTTTCTGGGGAAGACCCATCCGCGCTGGGCGACGCCGTGGGCGGCGCTCGTGATCCAGGGGGCGGTCGCGATCATCAT
>WNGQ01006059.1_pt1 | contig 16215 bp, 18 predicted proteins | sample 5407661 | NCBI WGS metagenome assembly WNGQ01 (sample SAMN13153382, study PRJNA577476) | soil metagenome | isolation source: 60 cm soil or saprolite under Garry oak tree replicate 2 | place: USA:California | collected 2016-06-15 | reverse complement strand
TGGGGATCGCTTACATGGCCCGGTACGCCTTGCAGACGTGGCTCCGGCGGAAGCGCCTTCTCCGCGCGTTCGGCCTGGCTCATCTGAGCGCGAACTGGCGCCATCGGCGTATCGCTTTCTGCCGCAACGTTCGTCAAGACTTTCAAAATCGGTACACAAATCAGCAGGGAAATCACAATCGTGACGCCCAGATAGATCAACTGTTTTATGACCGTCGCTACGTTGATATCGCGCGGTTCGAACGTGACTGTGGCGTGGAACGGCGCGTCGGCGTTGCCATGGTCGGTCTCGTGAGTCTTAGTGCTCATGATTCGCGATAGCCTCCGCGAGTTTCGGTTCGCCGAGCGGCAGCAGCGGCTGCTGCTTCAGCTGCACGGCGAAAAACCAGAGCCAGATTCCGCCCAGCGCAAGGACCGAGGCGAAATCCCACAGCGTCGGCAGCGCACGCGAAGTGAATTCCGGGCGCGTCAGCCAAAAAAGATCCAGGCACCGCATTGCAATCAGGCACATCGCAATCTTGGGCAGAATCGCCTGATTGCGTTTCACGTCGCGCGACAACAACGCGAAAAACGGGATGAAGAAGTGCAGCACGAGCACCAACGCGGCAACTGCGCCCCATCCGCCGAAGAGCCGCGACTTGTAAAACGTAATCTCTTCCGGCTGGTTGCCGGACCAGATGATCAGCAGCTGCGAAAACGAGAAATACGCCCACAGCATGTTGAACGCGAACAACAGTTTCCCGAGGTCGTGCAGATGCCTTTTTTGGATGATGTGGGCAAAAGGTTCGGCATGTGAAAATAGAATGACCATGATAATCATCAGCGACATCGCCGAAATTGCCTGTCCCGCGACAAACAAGAACCCGTAAATCGTCGACGCCCAGTGCGGGGAAAGGGACATCGACCAGTCAATCGCGGCAAACGTCATCGCGAATATGTAAAGAATGATTCCCGGCCCTGCGAAGAACTTCAGCCTGCGCCGCAGCGCGCGATCCTCTCGGTCAACGTCTTGCTGTCTGGACATGGCGTTGAACAGCAGCATGAGCGCCAGCCAAATCGCGAAGTATACGAAACCGCGAAAAACAAAGCCCCCCCGCGTCAAATAACTCTGTTGCAAATGGGACAAGGCACCTTCCCCTGTTTTTGGTGCGTCCAGCCACGCCGCATACAGAAATTTCATTCCAAAAAGCGGGATAGGCAGAAAAAACGCAAAAACCAGCCACAGCACACGCGTTGCAGATTCAAGCGGCCGCCGGATCAAGATTCCCCATTGTCCACCCGTCAAATGCTGCAGCATCAACAGGCCAAGTGAGCCGAGCGACAATCCCAGCACCAACAAAAACGCAACAAGGTACGACCGGAAAAAATCTTCAGGCTTTGTAATCCATCCGACGATGGATACCACCAGCCCCAGCACACCCACCACCAGCGCGCGCTTTTCCAGTCGCCCAACGCTCTCCGGCGCTTTGTATTCCTGCGCGCTCATTCTTTCACTCTCCCCGAAGATTCTCCGCTATTCGCCAGCTTCTGCCGCAGGTTCTCCGGCAGATCGCTCACCTTAGCATTGCGGCTCAATTGCAGCGCACGCACATACGCGATGATCGCCCAGCGATCTCGCGGCACAATCCGCTCCGAATAGCTGTACATCGCGCCAAAACCGTTGGTCATCACATCATAAAAATACCCGTTCGGGGCCTGCCGCAGCCTGTCAATGTGATAGCTCGGCGGATGCTTCATGCCCCGCGCCGCCGCCATGCCGTTTCCGTCTCCCTGCAAGCCGTGGCACGGGGTACAAAATACTTTGTAACGATCCTCGCCGCGCTCCAGAAGCTTATCGTCCACGCGCAGCGGGAATCCCGCGTAATCTTTTGAAACATTGTAAACGTCGTTGCTAATCGCGCCGTGCGCCACGGTGTTTTCAATCAGTGGCCGTTCTGACCGGCCATCGGAAAAAAACTTGCTCGGGGACTGCGGGCGATTTTTCGGCTGATCCGCCATGTCCTGACGTATCGCCATATCGCATCCCGAAAGCGCAATCGCGCACAAGGCCGCACCAATGAACAGCGATGCGCTAGTCCTCATCGCGCACCTCCGTCACGTGTTGAGCATTCACGCGCTGAAGCAATCGCGCCGTTTCTTCCAGATGAAACTTCGGATCATGCGCCTCAATGCACAAAAAGAATTTGTCGTTCGACGCCCGCTTGAACCGCTCCACATTGAACAGCGGGTGATGCGGCTGCGGTAGTCTGTTTAACGCTAACATTCCGAATACTGCTGAGAGCGATGCGCCAAGCACCGTCAATTCAAATGTGACCGGAATAAACGCAGGCCAGCTGTTTAGCGGCCGGCCGGCAATGTTCATCGGGTACGACGACACGTTCGCCCACACCTGGAACAAAAACCCTGTCAATCCCCCGCCAAGTCCGCCTATGAGCGTGAGCAGCGGCACAAGATCGTGCTTCCTCCCAAGCCCCAGCGCCTGCGAAAGCCCTTCCACAGGAAACGGCGCAAACGCGTCGATGTGGTGATACCCCGCTTCACGAACCTTTTTTGCGGCCTCCATCAACCGTTCCGGCGAATCGAACTCGCCCAGCAGTCCGTAGAGTTCTGGATGCGGCAGTTTCATTCGTGATCCTCGGACGTGTGCACAAGTTCACGCATTTCCGCAATGGAAATCGCGGGCAGGCCGCGCACAAACAGGAACAACAAGGACACAAACAAGCCGAGCGTTCCAAGGAAGGTGCTCCAATCCCAAAACGTCGGCTGATACCGGCCCCACGCGCTCGGCATGAAATCGCGCGTCAAGCTGATGACCACGATCACAAACCGTTCAAGCCACATGCCCACGTTAATGACCAGCGACATCACGAAAAGCACCGCAACGTTCGTGCGCATTTTTTGGATCCACAGCACCTGTGGCGTCAGGATGTTGCACAAAATCAGCGCGTAGTAATACGGCGCGTAAGGTCCGTGCAGCCGCTGCTGCACCAGAAACACATCAAACTTGTTTCCGCTGTAAAGCGACATGAAGAATTCGAAAAAGTAGCCGTACGCAACAATTAATCCGGTCGCGAGCATCACCTTCGCCATGTTCTCCAGGTGGCGCATGGTAATGAAGTCTTCGAGGTCATACGCCTTGCGCAATGGAATCGCAATCGTTAGTACCATCGCGAAGCCGGAATAAATCGCGCCAGCAACGAAGTACGGCGGAAAAATTGTCGTATGCCAACCGGGAACGATGGCGATCGAAAAGTCGAAGCTTATGACGCTATGAACGGACAGCACCAGCGGCGTTGCCAAGCCTGCCAGAAGCAAATACGCTGACTGGTAGCGGTGCCAGTGCCGGGCTGACCCGCGCCACCCCATCGCCAGCATCCCGTAAATAATCTGAGCGGCCTTGTTCGTTGCCCGGTCGCGCAACGTCGCCAGGTCAGGAATCAATCCTACAAACCAGAACAACGCCGAAACCGTTCCGTACGTCGATACGGCGAACACGTCCCAGATCAGCGGGCTGCGAAACTGTGGCCAAATTCCCATCGTGCTTGGGTACGGAAACATGTAGTACGCCATCCACGGCCGGCCAGTGTGAATCAGCGGGAAAATACCCGCGCAGGCCACCGCAAACAGCGTCATCGCTTCAGCAAACCGGTTAATCGAGGTACGCCATTTCTGATTCAACAGGAACAAAATCGCCGAAATCAGCGTTCCAGCGTGACCGATACCGATCCACCAGACGAAATTGACAATCGCAAAGCCCCAGCCGATCGGAACGTTAATGCCCCAGATTCCGACGCCTTTAGTAATCAGCCACGCGATGGAGCCCATCAGCACCATCATCAGCGTGAACGCGATGCTGAATCCCGCGAGCCAGCCAATCGAAGTCGGCCGTGTCAAGACAATTGACGCGATCTTGTCTGTTACCGTGGCGTAGTTATGCCCGGGTTCAATCACGCGCGCGAGCCGCCGGATCTCAGGCGAGTTCACAGGTGTGTCTCCTGCGCTCATGCTGATTCCTTCTTTTCCGCGGCCGCCAGGTCCGGATGCGGATTGCGCACCGCGCCAAGGTAAGTCGTCCGCGGGCGCGCATTCAACTCGCCCAGCAAATTGTAGTTCCGCTGCTGTGCGCGGAGTTTCGAAACGCGGCTATTCGGATCATTCGCATTTCCAAACACAATCGCTTCCGATGGGCACGCTTGCTCGCAAGCGGTGACGATTTCGCCGTCGCGGATTCCACGGCTCGCGCCATTGTCGCCTTCTTTTTCCGCCGTAATTCGCACATTGTTGATGCGCTGCACGCAGTACGTGCACTTTTCCATCACGCCTCGGCTGCGGATCGTTACTTCCGGATTCCGCATCAGCTTTAGAGAAGGCGTTTCCCAATCCTGGAAGCGCAGGAAATTGAATCGCCGCACTTTATACGGGCAGTTGTTCGAACAATATCTCGTGCCGATGCAGCGGTTGTAGACCATGTCATTCAGGCCTTCCGCGCTGTGCACCGTAGCTCCTACCGGACAAACCTGCTCGCACGGCGCGTTCTCGCACTGCTGGCAAGGCACGGGCTGAAAAAATGTTTGCGGATTTGCCAGCGCCGGATTCTCCGCTGGCGTGTCTTCCTGCGTTTTCAAACCCGTGTGGTAATAACGGTCGATGCGAATCCAGTGCATTTCGCGCCCGCGCATCACCTGATCTTTGCCCACCACGGGAATATTGTTTTCACTCTGGCATGCGACCACGCACGCGTTGCAGCCATTGCACTTCGTCGTATCAATGGCCATGGCCCACTTATAGCCCTGATAAAACTTCAGCTGCGGGTAATCCTTCTCGTAATCCTTGTAGAGGGTCAAATCTCTTGGCGGGGTTTCGTCGTGCTCGTGCGCGAAATCAGGATTCTTCTTGTATTCCTCGAGGGTCGCCGTGCTCAAAATCTTCCGGCCCTCCACGTTGTGGTGATACTGCGTACAAGCGATCGGATAATCGTCGCTCGTTACCGTTACTTTGCCGCCGCTCGCCGTCCACAGCGCATCTGAAGTCCGCACCGCATAGGCATTGAAACCCTTGTTCGAACCGGTGTACCCAGCCTTTTTCCGTCCATATCCCAGCGGAAGAACCACCACGCCATCCGCCTGGCCCGGCATCACCCAAGCCGCCGCCGTCACCTTGCTGTTCGAGAGCTCGATGTTCACCACAGCCGAGCGCACCTGTCCGTGCTCGCCGCCACGGGACATGATTTTGTGCGTCACACCCAGCTTTTCTGCGGTCGCCGGACTCATGAGCGCCGCGTTGTCCCACGTAATTTTGCTGATCGGCTTCGCTAATTCCTGCAGCCAGCCGTTGTTGGCAAAACGCCCGTCATACACAGTCGGATCCGGCCGAAACAGGAATTCCAATTCTCCCGCAGCTCTCACCGGACGCAAGCTCTCCACATTCAACTTCGCGCTTACATTCAGTGGAGCAAGCGACGACCCCGCCACGAATCCGTCATTTAAGGACTTCCGCCAGAACTTATCCGCATCCCCGCCGCCTGGCATGCTCTTCATCCGTTCACGTATCGCGTCGTATGGCGTGACTCCAGCTTTGTCCGTAAACACAGCCAGCACTTCGAATGCGGAGTGCGCCCGATACAACGGCGCAATCAACGGCTGAATCACGCTGTATGTTCCGTCAAACGATCTCGCATCGCCCCACATTTCGAGGAAGTGCGCTTCCGGAATGTGCCATTGCGCATATTCGGCGGTCTCGTTGTAGTGAGATCCGAGATGCACAATCGTGCTGACCTTTTTCAGCTTCGACACGAAATCCCAATCGTGTGGCGCGTCATAGACGGGATTGCCGCCCAAAATCAGCAGCAAATCCACTTTGCCTTTCGCCATGTCCGCGCAAAGGTCACGCAGCGACTCCGTATGATTCACTGGATTCGCTTCCACCGGCTCGGTGTAGTACACCGCTGCTCCGGTATTTCCAAGCGCCTGATTCATCGCGTGCGCCAGCGCATGCACTTCTGCCGATTGTTGTTCGCCCGCAACCACCAATCCCGCGCCGCGATGTTTCGTCAAATCAGACGCTACCGCATCCAAAAACTTCGCAGCATTTGCTGGAGCTGCCGCGGACACCGTCGCCGAACCGCCGACACCGATCTTCGCCGCCAGCGCCCGCGCAAACAATTCCACGTCACTCGAACGCAGCGGCAAATGATTGTCCGCAGCCGCGCCTGTAACCGTCGGTGTCGGCTCAACCACGTACAACCGGTTCATCTCGTCGTTGGGACCCGTTAAATTGCGCCGGCGATAAAAATCTTTCATGTAACGGACGTGCCCCGGCCCGCTGGTCATGAAATCCGCGTCCAGAGAAACGATGACATCCGCTCTATCCAGCCGGTAAACCGTATTCACCACGCGCCCGAACGCCAGCTTCGCGCCTTCGCGCGCTCCATCGCTGACCGCAGGTTCCCACTGGTGCCACTTCGCCTGCGGATAAAGTTTTTGCACTGCTTCGATTTGTGCTACGAGCGTTGGCGAAATAATCGTTCCCGTCAAAATCCTCAGGCCCGCTCCGCTCACGGCTTTCTGCGAAGTCGCAAGCCCCTGCCCCGCCGATTGGAACGATTCCCAGGTACTCAGTTCACCGAGATACACCGGCGTCTTTGAACGGTCTGGATCATACAAATCTAGCACCGCGGCCTGCGCGAATACGTCGGTCGCGCCGAGGCTCGATGGATGTTCCGGATTTCCTTCAATCTTCGTCGGACGTCCTTCGTGGCTCTCCACCAGCACGCCCAGAGCGTCGCCGCCAAACGGTATCACCGTTGCATAGTGCTGCGGCTTGCCCAGCACCAATCCTTCCGGCTGCTTCACGTAAGGAACAATGAATTGTTCCGAAGGCTTGCCGCATCCCGCCATTCCAGCCAGCGCCAGCGAAGCCCCCATTAATTTTAAGAAGTCGCGGCGGTCCACTGATTCATCCCATTCCGAAGCTGCGCGCGGGAATTCGCGGTACAGCAGATCCGAAAAATGTGGGTCGTCGGAAAGCTCTTCGAGCGTCCGCCAGTATTGTTTGCCCTGCTTGTCCGCCAGCTTTGTGCGCACCGCCGCTAAATCCAGCGGATACTCCCGCAGCTCGCGCTCTTCCGCGCTCGGCGGGTGATTGTCTACGTCGGGGTCGGGTTTCAGGGTTTGTTTTACAAACCCTGAGATGCTTTCTTCGTGATCGCTCATACCATCCATCAACGATGACACGTCGAGCAGCTTGTCAGCTCGGTCGTGTTCCGGATATTGCGTTCTGCCTTGTACTGTCTGCCGATTTCAGCTTGATTTGCCGCGGGTTGCCAGGCCATGTCGTAAACCTTATCCAATGGCCGCAGCGCCATTTCGGTGTTCCGATGGCAATCCAGGCACCACTGCATCAGCAAAGTATTCGCCTGGAACATTAGCGGCATTTGATCCACACGCCCGTGGCATGTTGAACAACCAACACCCTTACTCACGTGAATGCTGTGGTTGAAATACACGTAGTCCGCCAGCCGGTGCACTTTCACCCACTCGATCGAAGTGTCTGTACGGTAACTTTCCCGGATCGGCTCGAGGTATCCGACATTGTTGAAGAGAACTGAATGACAGCTCATGCAAGTCTTCGTCTGAGGAATGCCCGCCGTCGCGGAAGTTTCCACAGACGTGTGACAGTATCGGCAATCGATACCATCATCGCCCACATGGTGTTTGTGGCTGAACTGCACGGGCTGAGACCGTATCACGTTCTGCCGCGTGAAATACGGCGAACGCGCCAGCCCCAGGACGCCTGTCAGGGCAAGACCGGCCAGGAAAATCCCTGCAAACAGACTAAACCTGGCGATAAAATTCGTGCTGCGGTGAAAAATCTGGGCCATGTTTGCGTTGCGCTGTGGCGGGATCTCCATAAAGGGAGCGGGCCCCGGAGAATCCACCCTCAGTCACCGAGTCAGCGCTTGCTCGGGTCAAATGTGACTCGCCAGTCTCTTACAATTCTTTTCGAATTGCAACTCCACGCCTCAATTCATCTAATTTTTATTTTTCTTCATGGGATTCATTTGTTCCGTTCATTTCGAAACACGCGAAACCCTGGCGCTTCGGGATTTTTGATGCTCCGCACACCGCGACTAATTCAATGTTTTTTAAGAAATCATGGATCGCGCGGTTGGGCCCGGTGTGGGCCCCGTGGTATCTTAGAGAGATACTTCGCGCCCGTTTTTCCGCGAAGACAACTCCAAGTCGCGCGGCTAACCTGTTGCCCGCGATCGCCCGCTGGGGCGTGGTCCAACTGGTAGGACACCTCACTGTTAATGAGGACGGTGAAGGTTCGAATCCTTCCGCCCCAGCCAATTTTACTGATTCTGCTAAAGTTATTTTCCTCCTTTCTAACAGAATGAAGCTTTCTAACAATTGAACCTAGTTTACGAGTCTTGCCGAGCGATTCTGTACGGCATTGCGTTGCTGATCTCCAATGACATGGCCGTAGATTCCCAACGTGATTCGCGGGTCGCTGTGGCGCAGTTGTCTTTGCACGACGGCAGGAGTTGCACCGTCCGCAAGCAACGCACTAGCAGCACCGTGACGTAAGCTGTGGAATCCGCCGCGCGGTATGCCGAGTTTGTCCAGCAACGGGTGAAGAAGTTTCTCCCGTAGCTTGTCGGCACACAACGCTCTGCCGCTACGATTGGTGAAAAGCAATTCACTCTTGCCGTCATGCTTTAGAAGATAGGAACGCAGGCGCGTTTCTAACTGGCTTGGCATGGGCAGGTCCGCGTTGCTGGCTTTCGACTTCACAGAACCAATCTTCCGCGTCGCAGAGTCGATGCTCTGGCGCACACGGATAAGTTTCTTTGTGAAGTCGATGTCAGCAATGCGGAGTCCTAGCGTCTCACCAATACGGAGACCGAGAACCGCAGTCAACGCCAGAATCAAACTGAATGTTTCAGGCGCGGCTGTGATAACTCGGCACGTCTCTTCGTCATTGAAAGAACGTTGCTCCACTTTCACACCCTCACTCGGGAGAGTGAGCGCAGAGAACTGGAAACTTGCACACGCATAGTCCCAATCCCGCGCCGTCCGCATGATGGAAGAAAGTGTTGCCAACACGTTTGTCGTAGTTTTCCTAGAACGTCCACCCTGCGCGAGATACGCCACAAACGATTGAACAGTTTTTGTGTCGATCTCGGTCAAGGTCAGACTCCCTAGTTTTGGCAGAATATGGGCTCGCAGATTCGACTCTGCAACCCGTACCGTACCTGCCTTCAGGTTCACCGAAACACTGGTACGCCACTCTTCTACGAACTCCGCGAGAGTGACGCCAGTCTTCGGCGCTCGCAAGGCGTCCTTATTTACTTTGTCCAGATGCGGCTGCAAAGCCTTCCAAGCGGCACGCCCAGACATGTCTTTCACTAGTCCTAGAGATAGCCAACGCAGTTTCCGCGCGAACGTCCCATCGCTTTGCAGAACATCTTCGCGGAACACTCCGTAGTACCTATCGGACTTAACGACGATGCTGCCTTTCTGAAACCGTCTTCGTGGCACGATGTTTCCTTTCGTGCTCACCGTGGACGGCGTTACCGCCGTGGACTGTACCACAGCCACGTCTTGCTGCGCCGACTGCATGGACTTACTTTCTAAAGGGCTTTGCTTTTGGATTGTTAGTGCGGCGGTTTTATCTTTGACGAGGGGCCTTTGTGGTTCTAGGAAACCCCGGAACTACGTAAACCCTTTACGCGGCTTTACCTCCCCAGTAGCGGGTCGGGGAACCAAGTTCAAGCTTGGGCTTCTTACCTTTTTTGATCTGCGTCAACCGCCTCACTTCCGCCGTGTGCTCGCGGCGTCCTTGTTCCTGTTGGTGCTTTACGGCTTTACGCGCGTCTTGAATCGTACGAATCGCGGCTTCGATTGCATGGAATGCAGTCGCGTCATCGCCATCAAGAGCGATCCGCTTTGCTACCCGTAGGTGAGCCTCGACGCGCTCTAAGATTCCTTGACCTGAATCGCTCATGCCGCCTCTCTCTGTGGTGGCGGGCCGTACTTTCCCCGCATCCTACGAACTAGTGCGGATGTGAAGTGCCGCAAACAATGCGCGTACGGGTTGTGCGTGTCCATGCCATGCTTCGCACGACAGCGTAGGTCTTGGATTGACGCAGCCAGTAGCAGAAAATCCCATTTTGCAATTTGGAACCATTTGAAAATTTGTCTGTCGGTCGGGATTTCGAACAAATCGCCGAGATGTACTTGCCAGCACTCTTTGAACTCTGCAAGTAATCTCAGGGCGTCTTTATGGTTCGCTAGACGCCGTTGATGCCGGGTCTGCGGCTGGTTGCTTTCATCCCCATCCGTGAAGGCGTTCAAATAATCAGTAGTGGTTACTTTCGGCACGCTCATGCTGCTTGCTCCGTCTGTTCGTCGCCCGCTTCGGACAAAACGCGGTTAGCTACGCTGGCCGTGAAACGGATTGCGTGGATCTGCGTCATCGTTCCATCCATCTTTTCGTTCTTACGCCGCGCTTCTCCGATGGCATAAAGCAGTGCCTCCGGGTCAAAACGCTGGAGCCAGATGTGCCACTGACTCTTCGACGGCGGACGGATTCCCGGCAGTAGTTCCTGCCACGCGTCCATCAAATAGAGGCTTTCTCGTTCGCGTTGTTCAAGTTGTTCTTGTCGCGTCATGCTGCCACCTTGCTTTCGATTTGATTCTCTACTGGAATCGCACTTCGCAAGCTGAGCCCAAACGGACTTCCCTTCGCCCCCTTACCAGAAGTGACTAGCGTTCCATCGTGTCGAAGCTTCTTAATAATTCGCCGCTTGATTGTGTTGTCGCCATGCACTACATACAAGCACTCGGCTTCGTGTGAGTTAGGGTTGTTGGTAAAGAACGTGATTACGTCACACAGGATTCGGTCGGCTGTGTTTGTCACGTTCCGGGTGCGCTCGTCGGCTACAAGCTGGCCAAGGGTGCTACGATGTGTCTTCTCGTCAAATTCCAAATACGTGGGAGAAATTGCGACGCCACTACGCCGCCGTCTGGTATGAATGACTCGACGCGGGTCATTGTCGCCGCCGTCCTTGATGTAGATCTGCACGTCAAGCTTCGCGCGAATGCCACTTGCTCCCAACAGGCCGTCTCCGCTGTCCTCGGTCACTTCCTTCTTCATCTGGTGCAAGAAGAGGAAGCTGGCTTGCTGAGCGAACTTACCCATAACTTCCTTCTCGAAGGTCTCGAACGATATTCGCGCCGCCGTGTTCTCTTTCACGTCGGACAGCTTGAGGAAGTCGTCCAGCGTTTCCAGAATCACGAATTGGACGTTGGGATTTGCTGCCAGAAACGCCGCGAGCGCCTGGCATTGCTTCTCGACCGTATCCCCCCAGTCTGAGCCGTGGGCGATGTGAAGAACTTCGTCGCGTTCGCGGTCGTAACCTAGCTCACGTAGGATTTGATTGATCTCGTTCTCGGTCTCTTCGCTCTGCCAGTACAACACTTCGCAGCGTTTGCAGTCGCGGCCAAGAAACGGCTCGCCTTTTACCAGCGCAATCGCCAGTTGCCAAGCCAGCGTACTTTTACCGCTACCGGGTTTACCTGCCAGAACACTTGCACGCTTACGGTTGGTGCGGAATAGTGCGTCCACTTTCCAGTCTGCGGCTTCCAGACGTTCAAGCTAACTACGGCCTCTGCCAGCACGCCCTTTACGGTCAACTCTCCCGCGCGTGCAGACTGCCAGTGGAGAATATTTGTGGGCCAGAACGAAAGCACTCCCGAAAGAAGCAATCGTCCGTAAACTATTGATAACAAAAGGTACTTTTATTCTTTAATACTCTATATAAAAGAACCTCCCTTGCTTCCTTTCCCGATTCTCCACTGGCAGTCTGCACGCCTGCGGGAGAGCGATTGCCGGAGGCTTGCAGAGAACGGGCGATAGCCTACTTTGAACAGAGATAGGTAGACGCCCTTTTTGAGCATGTGATAAGGGGAGCCTCGTACTGGAGTAACGCGCTCCCCCGTTCGTGGTCAGTCCGCGCCCTGCGACTGCTGTTGTTCGATGATGCGCTTCGCCGTGATTTGCGCGTACTCCCGCAGAGCCCGATCCATACCCGCCGAAGACACTTTCAATGTCGGGTCGAGATTCAGTGCTTCGGCCACCACTGCCGGGATTGGTTGCAACGTTTCATCTGGAGCAAGCACATCCGCAACGTTGAGCTTGTCCAGTACGGAAGCCGGTAAAACTCCGTGAGTAGCCGCTGCCAGTCTGTAGCGCTGGTATTTCGCCGGGTCGTTGACCTTCAACTCAGTAATCTGCGTTCCGGAAAGCGACCGGACCTGCTCCTTGGAAAATTCCGTAACTGCCGCAATCTGTGCCGATGTCAGCGTGCCTTCGTTTTGCTTGTCCGCGTCCCACTTCGCCCGTATTGCGAGCCCTTGCTCGTGTGCGCTGGGTGCCCGCAGTCCCAATCGAATCGCATCTCTGCGTCCAGCTTGGTATAACTCCGGATTTTTCCGCTTATCTTCCATTGCGCGACGACCGTCACGGAGCAAGAGTGACGCGTATTCCTTGCTCGTTTCCAGTTCGACCGTGGTTGCTTGCTTCGCCTTCTGTTTCAAATCAATCGTCATTTCTTTTGATCCTTTTTTCAGATTTGTATTACAACTACTCTTCGCCGGGCGTCCACGCTTCCCATTCGCTCGAACCCGGCCAACGAACTTCCAACGTACACGCGCATTCACACCTATTCCCAGATAGAAACCCCGTGTCAATCGTGGCCTTGATGCAACTGGGCTGGTGGACTGCGTGGATTGGCGTCAACAACGAAGCACGAGTTTGCTCAAAGAATTTCTTGGCTAACAGTTGATCATTGCCGGGTCGGGAGCCGTCAGTAAAAGGTTGACGCCGGGGGTTTTGCTTCTTGGCCATTATTGCCCCCGCCGTTTTGCGATGAACGCTTCGATGTCTTCGAGAGCGAACCGCAAGCTATTCGGGCCGAAACGAATCGCCCGTAGCTCACCTTTGCGAACCTTACGAAGAACTGTTGCCGGATCGTATGAAAGCATCCCTGCAACTTCCCGTGTTCGAAACAGACGTGCAGACGTAACTACGTTATGTGCCATTGGCACCTACCTTTTTCAGTTTTTAGTGATTGATGGCACTGCCCGTGAGGGATGGAAAATCAACTACGCCCGAACCAACCGCTAATTTCGGTGGGAGAACCACCTTACAAAGAGTATACCATAAAAACGCTTGCATGTCAAGGTGAAAATGTGTATAATATGCGACTTTTAGCTGTTAATCTAGATAACTGACGCATTATCAATAGCTTACGTTTTTCTGGTCTAGGATTGCACTAGGACTAGTCCCGCCGTGCTCTAGAATGGTCATTGCTGCGACAGGGAAGGCGATAGGAGCGACGATCTAGGTCAGGACGGTCTAGGGAGCTTCGTTAGAACTTGGTTCCCTACCGCATTGGTATGGTGTTCTAGGAACGTGAAGCGTATCGTCGGGTATATGACCAACCCGCCGCCGACTCTTTGGGACAACAAGGTATTTATCTCGCTCATCTCTGTCGCGGCAGGATGGGTACTGGCGCAAGGCACGGCGTTAACAAGGGATTTCTACATAGCGTGGAAACTTAAGAGAGCGTTGCTCAAGGAACTTGAAGACATTAGGGAGCAACTGGAACGTGTGGCTGTCGCCTATCTCCGCAATTTGCAGTTTTATGCGCTCAGAGGCATCGAGAACTCTGTTCCAAATGGCGTTCCAAACCTCTTCTTCAAGCAATACTACAAAGAGGTCTTTTATCGGCTTAACCGAGAGCAGAGGCTTTCTTACCAACTCATTCACGGGACGATAGACAGGCTAAACGCTGATAGCGACGATCACCTAAAGTTTTCGAAGGCAACGGCGGAGAAACTCAGACACTCCGAGGATCAGGAAGAATTTGACCGCGCTGTTGATCTCTCGGGCGACCGCGTTATGGCACTTTACTCCTCGGCGCGTGACGCGATTTTCTACATCGACTTCCACCTAAGAAATCAGCGTTGCCCAAAGTGGGAGTTTCACGGGCCTATGCACAAAAGCTATCTGCAATTCGTCGAGAAAGTCCGGCAGGAGATGAACGACGTAATCGAAGCGGCTAAGGGAAAAATCAAACGCGAGGATTTAGAGAAAATCTACCACGAGAACATGTTTCCACCTGACGCACCTGCTGGAAAGTGACCTTGCTGCGACATCCCAGGCGCTAGGAGCCTTTTCCGGCATGGACTGGCCTTGTGGGAGCTTATACCACTAAGATGTCAAGGACGCGGCTAGCGTAAAGTGGAAACCCTTGGAGCCAGCCTTTGGAGCGCGAAAGAGATTCTTCACCGGATTCTCAAAATTCTCCTGAGCCTTCGGGCCTTCTACAAGTTCTATTTGCTTCGGTTTTCGCCTTCCTGTGGGTACGAGCGTTTTCAAAGTCGAACAATCCAAGAATGCAACCCGTCGATACCGACAACACACAAGATAACGCCAATGATGAGCGCCACAATCGCCAGTATGTACCCCCATCGCCTCTCAGGGTAGTAGTAGAGCGCCTTCCACCATCCGAGACTCCACCAGAAGAACGGAAGGCAGAAAAGAAAAGAGATCGTAGACCTCAATGGGGGATACTTCTTGTAAATGTTTTTGCTCTTGTCGCACTCATCGCATACGCCCTCACCACTATGAAAATGTGGCATGAAATGCAAACTCAAACTAAGACCGCACGCGAGCAGCTTGAATGGTCCGAGAGACCTTGGATAAAAATTGTAGATGTTAAAACGAGAGGCAATAACCCGTTCATTCCAGCCTTCAGTTTTCAAGGTTTCGGTCATGGTCCCTTCCCCACGGGAACAAAACAAGCAACATTTCAAATTGAAATATCCATGAAAAATATCGGGCATTCTATGGCGTTCGTCGGTGCAGATTTCGAACTTTTCTTCCCTGAATGGAAGGATACGTTTGAAGACCTTATAGTTAAAGAAGAAAAAAGATTTTGTGATCATTCTGCGCAAGGAAAAGTGAATTACCCTCTTTCCAAGATTCTCTTTCCCGGAGAGCCACTTGGATGGAACGGAGCAGCGACGCAACTCGTCGGCCCCGCAGTCAGTCCCAATACTATTAATCGCGGTCTCAATGATCCTACCGGCGATTACGTTCTCCCGGTCGTCATAATCTGCGCGAACTACAACTTCGGTGCTTCGTCCCAAAAGTACCAAACCAGAGCCATGTATATCGTTGTCCATAAAGCAACAGGAGATAGGTTTTTTAGGGTCGGTCAGGACGCCCCCGAACGAGAACTTCGCATGATTAGAGATGAATTGGCAGACGACGCCTACTAATAGCCCTGACACGGCAATTACGACTACCGCGAGCAGCCTTGTTCCTCTTGGTTGAGACCTCGACTTATTTATCGTGAAAAAACTTGTATGGAAGTGACGCCGTATCAACGATGCTGATCTCCCCCTACCATCAAACCATGTATCTACCCCGTTTTCTTCGCGTTGAAGGCTGTTGATAAAGAAGTGATACGTTATATTCACTAGTTAGTAAAATAATTCTTGACTTGTTTTTCAGCATCACGTAGTGTCGCCTACGGCGACCAGAGCTAACACGTCGAAATTAAGTCGTGGTTGGTGCTTTGAGACTCGCCGGAGACCTAGCCATATGAGTACAAAAGGTGTGACCGTTCTATCGAATGGGCTGTTTATTCCCTTTGGGCATGCGTTGATAACGGCTATCATCGACAGTGAACCACGGAAGTGCTCGAAGTGCCATGTGCTCACTGTCGAGAGCAAGTTGAACGGCGACATCTGCGACGATTGCACGTTCATTAAGCCTAGGAAGACGGCCAGCAAGGTTATCAAGCGCCTCCGCAGCTACCGCAAAGCAGCATAGTCGTAGTGACCGGGTTCCGGGTGTTATGCCCGGTCGTCAAACCCGGTCAGTCGGTGAATGGCTAGACAACGTTTCTTCTTGTACCTCCCGCCTGAACAGTGTTCAACCCTTCCCGAAGTCCTACCTCACCACCAAGTCCAGACCGCACCAATTAAAAGCAACATTACTTTTACGCAGGGGCCAAAAAGACGATGGCCGCCTGTCCGTTCTAAAGGACTTAGGCGGCCATAATGCAACAATACGGGGACTTTGTTGCTAGCTACACGGCTTGGTTGAAGGCTTTCGCTAGGGCAGCGGAGGCGTTGGC
>WNGQ01004870.1_pt1 | contig 16216 bp, 23 predicted proteins | sample 5407661 | NCBI WGS metagenome assembly WNGQ01 (sample SAMN13153382, study PRJNA577476) | soil metagenome | isolation source: 60 cm soil or saprolite under Garry oak tree replicate 2 | place: USA:California | collected 2016-06-15 | reverse complement strand
GAAGTGCTGCTTCTTTCATCATCCCCTTCCTTGACTGCATTTCCCATACAGAAGAGATCTCTTCATATGAGGGAATCTATCATGGCATGTCAAGTTCCCCACCGCTAAGCTCATCTATCCCCAAAAGTGGACATGAGCCATAACTACGACTGTAGTCTCATCTTTGAACCAATTCTTGTCCATTGGCCCGTATGCACACAAATCGGTTTCTTTGCTTGTATGAGTGTGGACTACGCGAACAAGAAGTATGTCAAACCGGACGAGAATTGGTTCAAAGTGATCGCAAAGGCCATTTGTAAGCCAACAGTACAAGTGAGTAACTTCACTCACATACAAGGGACAGCAGACCGAGCCGCAGAAGACGAAGAGGAAGCGGACTAGTAAATACAGCAGCCGTTCCCTATACTAGCAAGAGGTTGTTATGACGAAAGCAAGCATGTGCTACTTTTTGATCCAAGTGAAAGGTAGGAGATATGAGTCACTCTCTTGACGAAATTCGCGAGGTCGAGCTGCAGCTTCAACAGGCCATGGTGAACAATGATGTGCAGGCCCTGGAGCGATTAATACACGATGATCTGGTGTTTATCGATGTCGAGGGAAATGTGCAGGGAAAACGCGATGACATCGAAAGTCATGCTTCTGGAGCTGTAGTTCAGACAGCCGTGGAGTTTGTCGAAGAACCAGTGATGCAGTTGCATGGAGAAAATGCAATTGTTGCAGTAAAAGCATATGTACAGGTGCAATTACAGAGAAAGCCTGTTGAAGCTCACTGCCGCTATCTGCGTGTATGGCTCTTTCAGGATGAACGTTGGCAAATTATCTCAGGAGCTGTACGCATCCTCTCTTAAGAGGAGGCAGCCTGTGTTTACAGAAGTTGCCTCCTACTTGTTTATTCAGAGCGAAGTGCTTCTGCTGGAAAAGTACCTCTTCGCTCAGTCGCGTACATAGGCTGTTCTGGCTGATGAACTACAACATGATTTTGACCGATAAACCGTCCGATCTGTCTTTGACCGATAACGTGTCCGGCTGGGACAAACTGGCTGGCAAATCACACCTTTCCAGTTTTGCAGCGGGCAATCAGAATAGACCTCTCACAAAGTTCCTTGCACAATGCAAGGTATTTAAGGAGGAGTTGTTCATGACACCCAAGACAAACAATCCAGCAGGAAACTACGCTTCTGTCAACGGAATCCCCCTGTACTATGAGATTCATGGAACTGGCAAGCCTTTGATCATGCTTCACGGAGGCTTTGGGACCTTTGAGATGTTCGCCGCTCTTTCTCCCACACTGGCTGAGAAGTATCAGGTCATTGGTGTCGATCTGTATGGACACGGACGCACAGCCCTCACGGATCGCCCCTTCCGCTTTGAGCACATGGCTGACGATATCGCTGGCCTGATGGAGCATCTCGGACTCGAAAAAACCGACCTCCTTGGCTTCTCTCTTGGCGGTGCCGTGGCTCTGCAGACCGCCATTCGCCATCCAGAACGTGTCAACCAACTCGTGCTGATCTCCACACCTTTCAAGCGGACTGGCTGGCATCCCGAAATGCAAGCAGGCATGGCAGCCTTCGAACCTTCGTTCTTTATGAATACTCCCATCTATGATGGCTATCTGCATGTTGCGCCAAAACCAGAAGATTTTCCTCGATTGGTCGCCAACATGAGGGAAGCCCTGAGTCAGGACTATGATTGGTCAAAACAGGTTTCCGCTTTGAAAACCCCCACGCTGATTATCGCTGGCGATGCTGATGGTCTTCCTCCTTCCCATGCGGTTGCGTTTTTCACCCTCCTGGGTGGTGGCTTAAAGGATGCTGGCTGGAATGGGGAACACCTCGTCCCATCACAACTCGCTATCTTGCCTGGTGCCACCCATTACAACATCACTTTCCGAGCTGATCTTCTGCTCCCAGTTCTTGCTCCCTTCCTTAACAAATGAGAACACGCTGCAAGCGAGTGTGCTTTGAGCCCGCCTATCCAGGCGTGTTCTCATTTGTCAAAATGGCACTACCAGGCCTTGAGCGTAAAATTTGAGCGGAGGAGGCTCTCTCGTCGAGGGTGCCCCTCAGAGCAGCACCCTCGACTCAAGAAGAGCTCTCAAACCATGCCACAGTGGATCAGACAAGGTACCACCTGGATTCTTACTCAGTAGAACCCCTGTCTGGTGGCAGGACGGACCACGTTATCAAATGGAATCATAACGTGTCCATTCCATTTGTGAACCATAACATGTCCGATGAGGACATAACCACTGGCAAATCACACAGACTGTGACTAAGACCATAATCTGGCGCTTCGCGACCCTTTTTGCTTCAAAATGCATGCTGGGCAAAGAGTCTTGACATGCCTTTCTCGAAAGGTTGTTCCTCCGTCGCGCACTACAAGCTTCTCTCGTGTTAGGTGCGAAATACGACTCGTTGGCAAATTATGCTTCTTTGACAACTTTCGGCCACATTATGGAATTCTATGACCTTTGCCCGAAAACATTTGAGCATCGCAGTGCGCCAAATTATGCTTTATGGCGCCAGGATATGCTTTCTTTCAGCGCCATTTTATGGTTCTAGTCACACAGACATAGGTAGTAAGCTCACGTTTTTCTTAGCCGTGCCTCGGCTGCTTCCGCACGCAAGCGCCGAGTCAGCACCTCGTCTTGCTGCATGAGCCAACGCTCACGCTCTTCGGCGAAGGTATCGCTGGCGCGCCCGTTGCTCGTCCCGATCCGGCTTGATCTGCCGCGGTAGAGTAGACGAAGCCACAACGACAGCGTTGGCTCGCTTTTTGCGGGTACTTTGCCACGTCCAGTGCTGTTTGTAGTACGCTCTGGCCTCCTGGTTATCTACTGATCCCGGCATTAGTTTCTAAATCTTATTCTTTCACGCCGCTCTTCTGGTAAGTGGCAGCAGCGACATGACTTTAGCACTTTACGCCGGGATCAGTAAGAGGCTGTACGAAAAGGCTTCTAGAGCCAGGAGGCTGTACGAAAAGGCTTCTAGAGCCAGTTTCCATTGTTCAGTTTCCATTGGCTTCTGGAGCCATCTGCTCTTCTCACGACAACCAGCTGGGACAACAACCACCTGCCGTCTCCGGTTGAAAAGGCCCGACAGGCCGGCATAACCCATCCGTATAGATCGGCTCCTCTGGCCTTTTCGTACAGCCTCTAAGATAGCACTTTCTGAAATCCCTTTTCCGCTGCCTTCTGTGTCTACCTCTTTGGACTTGGCGACCACCATTGCTAGGGAGACCCGTTGCTTGTCCTTGAGGAGCGCATCTACACTCCGTCTCACCAGGTCAACCGTACGTTGGCGCAACGGTGCATAGACTTTCTTCTCCAGCCAAGGATGGGGCTCATGGCCGTTTTGTTCTTGGTTGAATCTGAATGACACGGTTCTCGTCCTTTCGATAGGCGACTAATACTTCTAGGTTTCGACATCGTAACACCTATTTTACTTGCTACTGTGCCTCTCATTTCACGAGTGTGGGATTTGGGCCTTGTAGCATAATTCACTTGCTTGGTGTATATAACAGCCCCTTAGAGGCAGCAACAACGAGAGCAGGAAGAAACACACTTCTCTTCCCAACCTTTAACTCTGGCAGGGGCGTTCGAGTAGTACCTCGAAGTCTCCTCATTTGCACGACGAACCCGCCAAAGGTATGCAGAAGATCTGGCACCGCCGTTGGCGGAGTGCGGCCAGATGCCAACAACCGTGCTTATGGCTTCCGTGGGAGAGGCATTTCTCGCGCGTCAAGAAGCACTCGCTCCTGCCACCCACAATCGGTATGTGGCTGCGTTGCGGAGTTTCACCCGGGAGCTTGGCGATCAGGGAGGGGGCCTCTGCGCTCCTCGAAGGCGTTGATCGGAAGCCGTATGAGAAACGGACGGCTAGCGCGCAAGACGCCGAGATCGGTCGAGCTCGTGTTGCGGGAGAGAGAGGACCCGCACAGGAGGAACATCCCTGAATCCTCTTCCCGCAGAACAATTGCCCTCCACCAAACCGGTCCGAGAACCCATGGGTTGCGCAACGAGATGCACCTCTCAAGGAAAAGGGCTCTCATCGTTCTTCGTTGCATGCATGGGTTCTGCGACTCCAGCGGAACTGCTCCACCGTCGCCACCAAGCAAACGATGGGGCTAAGATGACTTGTGAGGCCGCTTGGCACTCCACAGTTCGCTTACTGTCATCTTGGTGCGCCACCCGTGGGAAGAGCCCTTTCATTCCACCATTTCCAGCCTGAGCTGAGCAAGAAGGGAACCTTCCTGCCCATCGCGCTTCTGCCAGCGTTTGTGCAACACAGCCAGATGAGCAACGTCGTTTGCATATTCCTGGCGATATCCCTGCATCGGCTCAATCCATGAGCCTTTGTCTGAGAGTCGACGTGGCGCTTTCCACATGGAGATCCTCAACGGGTGAGTCAAGGGGGAGCTCCTGCTCAGTTGATCAGAAAAACTGTGCTCTTGTGGCCCGTTTCTCATAGATCCCCTTTGCCGCCAGTTGACCGATTGCAAGACAATCCCAACGACAATGATTATCAGCCCAACTCTCGAACTGAGAAGGATCCGCTCGCCTAAAAAGAGCGCGATAGAGACGAGCGAGAGAAACGGGGTTAAATACAACGCATTCGAGGTGACAGAGGTATCTCCATATTCCAGTGCCTTCAACCAGAAGATGTAGGACACACCGTTTACTACAAAGCCATTGAGGAAAAGCCACAGCCAGATATGCCAGGAGGGCATTCTCAGTGAGGAGAAAAGAACAAGCGTCGGGGTGATAAACACAAGCGCAGTCACAAAGGACAGGAACACACTGACGACTTGATCGTCGTGGTATTTCTTCCCCAGGACGGAAAAGAGCGCAAAGACACTCGCTCCCCCAAGCGCAAGCAGATCGCCTTGCAGGCTGGTCAAGTTCAGAGTGAAAAGGCGTCCATGCGTCACAATAACCATAATGCCTCCAAAGCTGATGAATATGGAGCAGAGTTTTTTGACCGTCAGCTTCTCCCTCAGAAAAGGAAACGCCAGGAGAATCACCAGCATCGGCCAGGTGTAGGCTCAAAGAAATCCCTCGGAGGCGCTGGTGAGGACTAACGCCCCATATAAAAGCACATCATACCAATATGTCCCCAGAAACCCTAACCCCCCTATTTTGGCATAGTCATGTATCGAGTAGGTTGCCAGCACGCTTGTCTTTTTCTGAAAAAGGACAATGCTGCCCATCACCATGCAGGAGAAAACAGTGGAGGAGAAAAGCATTTGCAGGTTGGTCAACTCACCCAGGATCTGCTTTGTCACGACAGGGATCAATCCCCAGGACAGAATACACAGGCCAAGAAAGAAAAACGACCTGGCTGTTTGGTTTGTCTTGTCGAACTTTCCCACTGCTAGGGTTCCGCAACTTTGCTATTGGTGAGGAGATGAAGAGACTCATCCCGTACCCATACTACCCTGCGTGTCAAGCTCACTCAATGCTCATACGGGGACGCTGCGTACCTGCTTTTTGCGCTTGCCGCGTCGTCTTGAGGATAAGAGGTCTTGGCGCAATGTGCCAAACGCAGGACGGTGGGAGAGCGGGTGTTTCGGTGCTGAGGGAGTGCCGAGAAGAGCCTCAAGGACCAGGAGCATTTCGGCAGAATTCCAGCGGAAGGTACTGATACTTGGTCGTGAATACCGCAGTGATCTTCACCCGAATATCTGGAGACCCCTTGCTAGCTCAGGCTCGTGGAGGTACTCCCACGATCCGTGTGATGGAGGAAACCGACCTGTGGATGGCGGCGAGAGACTGCCAGCTGAAGCGCTTGTACGAGCAGCGTCACATCCTGGATGGCAGCCAGAGACTATCCTCGCTTCACGCTTCAACTCCAGTGTAGAGGTCTTTTGAACCTTTTGCATGATCCTTCCCCTCCTTCTGAAAGAGTTTATCCGAAACTTTCCCTCTTCCACAAATTCGGAGCAAGATCACTACTGACTTGAGCCAATAGATGGAGCCAAAGAGATTCACTGATCTGCTTTAGTGGTTGCTCCAAAAAACATTATTTCTCAGTGACTCATGAATCACCGAGCTACGACAGTACCATCTTGATCTCGGCGAAGGAGGTTACCAGCAGTATCGAACCTGAAGGAAAACCCATAAACTGTCAGAGGAACTGTCAATAGCTCTATTTCAAAGTTACAAGGTAACCATTCAAGCAAGGCAGCAAGCCAATGTGGAGGTATTTTCTAGCGATCGATGAGCCGGAAGAGTATGTTCGGCACTTCCTATCTATCTTCGTCCATGGTCCTCTATGCCACGCTCAAAAAGCTCCTTGAACCTCTACAGAAACCTACCAACATCTGCTGTTGTCTACCGATTTTGCTGTCAATGAAGATTGACTACAGGTAGCGTATCCATCTCTAAGGGTTGATGTTCAGTAGATCAAGTGCGAGGGAGCGAGAAGCCTCCCACCAGCTCGTCTTGGCCCGACTCCGTATTCAGCCGGGTCACTTGAATGTCAACCGCCACCTCAGCTCCCCTCGGACTGCTGAAACAGCCCACTTGCCGAAACTTGCGCCGCCATTCGCGATTCGTGCGTTCTAACAGAGAGGTGGTCCGCACCACTTCGCGCACCATCCCTTCTCACGAAGAGGAGCGGATCGTCTGCTCAAACTCGCGCTCAAAGGTGGCGACGGCTTGAGGCTGAGTCGGCCGCCACTGCTCGCCAAATGTCGCGAGCTGGGCTTGCGCCTCTGGTGCACTCGTCGCTTGATAGACCGCCGCAGCTTGCGGAAGCCTGGACTTGTTCCCTTGGCGATCCAAGCCGACGCATTTGTCGCTGACATTGCGCACCTTGTGGAAGATGCAGCGCTGTTGCACCAAGGCCGAGCCATAGACGGAGTCCAGGGCTTGTTCCAACCCTTCACTCCCTTCACGTCCAATGGCCTGCAGTCCCGTTTCCAGCTTCACTCCGCGCTCCCACAAGCGCTGCACCAGTCGTTCCCATGCGGCCTTCTCTTCCTTCTCAGCTCCTTCCCAATCGAGGATGTGCCGTTTGTGACTCCCATCGCTCCACAGGCCCAGGGCAACCAGCACCACGATGCGTTTGCCACTCTTCCGGTGACGCTTGCGCTTGCGGCTATCCTCGTGGATGCGCTCGTGCTGCGTCAACCCGGCTCGAGCCAGTGCCATCGAACTGGATGACCGCAGGGACCTCGCTGATCGGCTCATGATGAACTTGAGCCAACCTGGCTTCCAGTTGATTGATGCGACGATACGATCGTGCGCAAGCCCACCCTTGCTCTCACGGTGGCTGCCCATTCCTGGCTGAGTTGGCGTCAACTCCGAGACAAGCCACTACCAAAGAGAGCGCGATGTGGCGCATCGAGCCGGAAACGCTGCTACTTCTCCAAGATGGCAAACTGCGCCACCACATCGTGTTCACATCGCTGGCATTCCAGCATCGGCACCCGCAACGTGTCCAGATGCCCCCATCCGGTTTCCAAACTGCGGCGGTCATGGCCGTCGTGGGTGAACTGGTTAGCATCGGTGCAGCCACAATGGCACCCTGCCAGTCGATCGGACGAGCTTGGCTACTGATCCGACGTGGACGCGGGCTTCGGGCGTCCGAGCTTGGTCGTGACTTCCTGCTCCAGAAACGCGCTTTCGCACCTGGTCACCCCGTCGATGATGAGAGGCTCGCATCTGGGTTTGAATGGCCTGGAGAATCGCTCGACGCTCCTCTCCCTTTGGCTTTGCTTGGGAAAACGCTCTACTCATACTGCTGAAGACTCCTTGTGATGAATGGGTTGGATATAAGGAAACTCTTCAGCCCTCTTTTTTGTTTCCTTATATCCAACCCCTAGAGATGGATACGTTACCCTAAATGTCAATAAATTGACAAATATTAAATAAATATGTTATAATATAATTGAGAAGAGAACAGCCCCAGGTCCCTTTCTTCCAAACGGGTGCAGCTTCGGCACTTTCCTGCTTCTGTGCTCTCTCCGTAATGCCACTAAACATCCTCTCTGTCGATTTGACGAGGAGCCAGGCATACGACAATGGTGATCTGACATTTCAGAGGTCGCACAAAACATCCTGACTTTCAACACACAAAGGATCATCAGCTATGGCAAAAGTATCTACCGCCGAACCTATGGCACTGGAAGACTCGAACAAACGATCAACTCTAAGGAGTCGACAAATTTTCCGTATTGAGCTTCCCTTGATGTTGTTCTTCATCGACATGCTCATCTTTGGCGTCATAGGAGCGGCTCCACTATGAATTGGCTTTTTTACGTCTTATTAAACGGCTACTACGCTTCTGAGGAGCAACGCACGTTGTGTCATCATTCGGCATAGGTGCTTTGTCTGAGGAATGAGCTCAATTTACGTCGGTACATTGCCAGCACCATCAAAGACCTGCGACAGAAAGAACATATTCAGTATGGCACAGCTAACAGTCGTTCCAGCTCTGGCTTTCACGTTTTCTGGGCGAGACCGTCGGGCCTAAGCTTCTATTGACTCTACCCATCCAAGGACACTTTAGAGACCAAACGCTGAGCGAGTTCTGCGATACACAGCAACGATGAGGAGAAGTTCGAAAATGCAACAAGTCAAGACCTATACGTCAGGAATGTTTAAGGGAGAAGCGCGGTATCAGTTTTTTAGGAATTTAAAGAAAATGACTAAGGATGGCTGGCATGTTCACACAGTCACTGATGAAGGCGTGGGGCAAGGACAAGCACATACCGGTCGATACAAAGTTGTCTATGAGAAGTAGATCGGCGATTCTTTGGCAGCTGTAAAAGAAACACCACGTTTGTAAGACGTGGGTGTTTCTCTGTTTGATGAGGATGGAAAGAGAGGAGCTATGCATCCGACCTACGAAACAACGTTGGTGTCTGTTCTGGATCGCCTGCTGTATCCGCGATGGTTTCCTCCGCCTTTTCAATGATGTCGTCTTTTGCTCTCTGAAAGTCTTTGGGATGGGTTTCGCGCCATTCCAGCCAGATGGCAATCAGCAGTGCCTGGAGTACTCCTGCAACAGGCGAAGCCAGGAGTGCCCCCGCGATGCCAAAGAGTTCGGCCCCAGCGATCAGCGCGGCGAGGGAGACCACGGGGTGCAGGCCAATGGTCTTCCCGACGATGCGCGGCCCTATCACATCACCCTCGAGCACGTGGACGACGACGAAGTAGACCAACACGATGACGGCGATGACCCACCCCTTGGTCAGAGCGAGCAGCACACAGATCGTACCGGAAACAAGCGTTCCCAGCACCGGAACGAACTCCAACACGAAGGCCAGCACACCCAGTAAGAGGGCAAATGGCACGCCAATGACTTGCATCCCGACCCCAACGAGGACGCCAACGAGCCCGCACAGCAGCACCTGACCGCGAATGTAGCCACCGACGACACGCTGCAAGGTATCCAGCAAAAACCGCATGCGTCCTTGCTGCTGGTCTGGCATGTTCCGGCGTAACCAATCAGATACCCGTGAGCCACCGGCGAGGAGGTAGATACTGATCACTGCCACCAAGATCACATCCAGAACAGCGCCGACAAGACCCGTGAGCAGCGGGACGACGCTCCCCGCGAAGCCTTCAAGCCTGGCTGCAAGCTGGTCACGGGCCGAAGCAATCTGACTCTGCGAGATGCCAAAGGACCGCAAGGTCTGTTCCAGGGGCGTGAGCTGACCACTCTTCCCTGGGGTCAGCAAAAACCGCACCTAATCTGAGAGCGAGGCAAACTGCACAATTGCCGTACTCACAATCAGATAGAGCAGCGCACTGAGAGCCCCCAGAACGATGAGGTAGACAATGAGGATGGCGAGGAAACGCGGCATCACACGCTCCAAGACCTTCACGGCAGGCGCGAGAGCGTACGCGAGCAGAGCCGCTATCGTGAGCAAGAGCAGGGTTCGGATCACGTGCCCCGCAAGCCACAGGATGAGCCGCGCGACGCCCGTCCAGGCGAGGATGGCGAACGGGAGCCCGCATCGGCGGATCCATTTGGCGATAACTGCCACAGAGTCAACGTCTCGGGTTGTGCGAGGACGAGTGTTTGAAGACATACACATGCTCCCCTGGAATCTCTAGATCTGAGTATCAAATAATCGCCACTGTTCACAAAGTGAAAAACACACCATGGAGCGTCAAGGGTTGGTCAAAGAGGGCCAGGGTGTCATCGATGACGAGAATACGAGCTGCCATAGCATCACTCGTTTCTCAGATGAGTGTCTGATGACCCTTCTGGCTGAGAGCCAGAAGGGATAGCCCTGCATTTCACCCCAATGTATTGTTCTGAGTATACCACATCTTGTTCCATTCCTTCTTTGCATTGTGTGTGTTTTTGATAAATATTGCATTTTTCTAAAAAATAGTGTATACTTGAAGAGTCTTCTACTTCTTCTCATAAACCACGTTCCTCGTATGAACCAACACTCAAAGCACCTCTCCATCATGGGAGTGCTACGACTCACACGTCTTCGCGTTCACATCTCTCCACATGGGAGCGTGATTTTCGGAATGGTTTTGTTCGCTCTTTCGCTTTTGTGCCTTCCATCTCTTACCTCTGAATGGAGGGCGAGCGACATTGATCATTTTGAGCAAGAAGTGGATCTAGAAAACAATAGCAAAGGATATCACTATGCAACAGTTCGTACTGCTGTTCATCGTCCTCGCGATCGTCGCGTGTGTTTATAGCTACATGACGTACCGGACTAATGCCGAGAGGCGAGCAAGGGAAAAGAAACGAAACCAATATCACGATCGAGTCTAAGGAGTGCGCTTCCAAGCGCAGTCGCTCTCTACCAGGAAGAAGCAGTTCTTCCTGAACGTTCCCGTAGGTATCTGTACACATAACAACGAACAAGGACATGAACCTTATGGCAAGTCAGAAGCAACTTGATATCCTTTCATCAGGAAATACGCTTTGGGGGAAGTGGCGACGAGCATATCCTGATGTACAGGCTGTAGAGCCAGACCTCCACGGAGCCGATCTCCACGGAGTTGATCTCCACGGAGTTGATCTCCATGGGGCCGATCTTACTGAGGCCAATTTGCAGGGAGCGGACCTGCGAGGAGCGGACCTGCGAGGAGCGGACCTGCGTAATGCCAATCTCCGAAGCGCTAACCTGAGCGATGCTCATCTCCAGAAGGCATGTCTGCGCTGGGCAGACTTACGCGACGCCAACCTCTGTCGCACGAATCTGATGGGGGCAGATCTCAGCAAAGCCGACCTGCGCGGAGCAAACCTGGATGGAGCCCTCCTCGACAAAGCGATATTCGATGAGGCGAGCTTATCCGGGGTAGACCTTAGCGGCGTGGACCTCAGCAAGGCCGATGTACGTGGATCCGTGCGTACTGGGACAAGAGCGTAAGGAGCATCAAACACTGCGTTCGCTTCCAAGCCCGGCGAACATCCGACGTGGAGGCAAAACGCAGCAGGTGGCGGCAAGCCCCTTTTCTCTGCTACGGCACCAGCCAAGATGATCAGTGCTCATTGGAGCACAGGAAGTGAACAAGCAACGCATGAGCAAGCAAGAACCACCGAAACTCCCTTGCTGGGTAGCGTCGGAGGGGGCGCGATGATCGTAGACCGCTACTATGTCCAACGCCTCACTGAGCAGGTGTTTGTGATCCGGGAGTGCCTGTCCACGGGCGGAGAGCCAGGATCCAATGATCGCATTGTCCGATCGTTCGACATCCGCCAGGATGTATACATGTATGCCGATAGTGTGAACGATAAGCAAAGGAAGCTCGATGAACACTTTGGGCACTGGGCGCAATCCCCTCTATGAGGTAGGCGGATAGGGTAGCTTCGCTTGTGATAATCAGCAGAGATGCGCTGCCAGAAGAACAGAGAGAATATATTCTTAATAACCATTTGTGCCGTTCTGAAGCACGAGGCATTGGATAACAGAGCGCGCGCCACGAGTGTGCATTGTATGCATTGCTTTCCATTCTCAAGTACGGCAAGAAGCAGCGAGCAACGCTCGACATGGGTTGGTGTGTTCATCTCTTCTTCACCAGCTTTTCAGGAAGTGAGCAACATTGCCATCTGGTGTCACTTCATAACGGATCCGGTCCGGATTGATCCCCTGAGATAGTGAAGTATTTTCAGGCGAGATGACGAGATCATGCGGATGGACTACCCGCCATATCCGCTCAAGAGCCTCAGGCTCTTGTAGCCTGTACACATATCGGCGAGCAATCTTCGCCTGCTGTGCCAGGTGTTCAGCTTTACCAAAAGCCCTTCTGGCCTGTTGATCGTCGTAGTATGGGTCATGAAATTCAAACAGACGCGGCGCCTGGTAGGTCGTAGCGTGGCCGAGGTACAAAAACGTCACTAGCTTCCCATGCGCGTTCTGAATTGCTGAGTGTATTGTCGCTTCGTTGTGCGTATTATTGGCCTGCAACACAGCCAGAACAGACCCGGGTAGATGTTCTTCAACGTGGGTGATAGGCACCGGTACGTGCCCCTGTTGTTTTTTGCGCGTATAGGTGAAGTAAGCTATCCCCATCCCAAGAAGGGTCACCGAGCCACCAAAGATGGTTGCCAGTGGCTTCGCGACGAGGTTCGTCGTCCATGCTAGTACCACCAGGGCTGTGGTCAGCAACCCGAGATAGAATTTGCAGGTATGCCAGAGATCGAGTACCATCCTTCCTGTGTAAGGAGAAGGAGCGGGTCCGTCTGCTGGTAACCTGCGTATACCTGTCCCTCCGAGTGAGGAGGCAGACGCTTGTGTCGTTGTCGTTGTGCCTTTCGGCGTTTCGTTCGTAGTCACTGAATCATCACTCCTGGGAAGACCTCTGGTCGTAGACCGAGAGGATGCATGTTCGGCACGCGCCGCCTTGCGCTCGCGGCGACGCACAATATCTAGGCCCAGGCATGTGAGGGTAAAGGCTCCCAACAACCCGAAGGCGTACAGGTCTCCCAGAACCGTAATAGCGCCCTGCACCACGATAAGCATGCTTATGGGAATAGCAATGGCGAGCAGGATAGAGAAATGTGGTGTTCCCCGCAGCGTATTGCGCTGCTGGACAAACTCCGGGAAGAACTCCATGCGTGAGAGCGCCAGGAAGACATGATAGGAGCCGATAATGGCCGTGTTGCCGGCAAAGATCAGCAGCGCACTGGCACTGATCGCCACCTCGGTCTGCAGGACGATATTGCCCCAGTGCCCACCCAGCAGCGAGATGACCTGCGCAGAGAGGACCGGGTCCCCCACCACCTGTGACGGGAGCAAGAGTGTCGCGAACATGGTCAGTAGCGGGCTGGTCAGACCGATGGTGAACACCACGAGCAGCAGGGCAAGGCCAGCGACCTTCTTGCGGGGCGTCTTCATGACCGGCGACAACTGCGAGATACTCTCCAGGCCCGAGAAGGCAAGGAATGAGCCGGCAAAGCCAACCAGGAGAGCAGGGAGGGTCAGTTTCTGATGGGCAAACATGGACGGGAACAGCGCGAGGAACTGTGTGAAAGAGAGGTGCGTAAAGACGGTGACGAGCAGAGCGATATCGCTCAGAAAGGCGATCAAAGCTCCTACCAGGCTCACTTTGGCGCTTTCGCTCACCCCGAACCAATTGAGCAGCCCGAGCAGGAACAGAACGCCGATGGACATCTCGAGTGTAAAAGGGACCAGAGCAGGCATGACCACGCTCAGATACAGCATACCCGAGAGGCAACTGATCGCAGCCGTGAGGAAGTAATCGACCAGAATGAACATCCCACCGAAGGCACCCACCCAGTGATTGATGGCCTGGGCAGCCACTGTGACCACGCCACCTCCCTGGGGGAAACGATGGGTGACTTCTGCATACTTCAGCGTGAGGAGCACGAAAACAAACATCGTCAGCATCACAAAGAAGCCGGCCAGGTTCCCGACGTTTCCATATAAGATACCTGGAACATAGTAAATCGAGGTCCCAACATCGGCAAACACGACTGCCCAGCAGAGGAGAGGGCCGAGCCGGATCCCAGCATGACGCTGTTCTTTCCCTCGTATGTGAAGCGATGCTTCTTGTGGCGTGGTTTCCTGTTTCATACTTCCTCTTGCCGAATGATTGGCATATTGTGACAGAAAACGAAGCATCTCCAAAGGGCATGATGAGCTAGGCCCTTCTTACCCCAATCGCACTTTCATACCGGAACATAAGCCGCACATGTTACCGCTGCTATCAATGAAGTAGATGCCGCTGTAGACGCGCTGCGGCGCTCGCTCAATAGCGTAGAGGTCTGCGGCGTGTGCAATGCTTCCCTCTATCCATTGCCCACTGAGCAGGATAGCGAGAGAATCGCCGCTCGTAACGTCGCGGCCTTGCTCCGGATCATCGAGTGCGTAGCGGCCACTGTTGCGAGAAGGAACAAGAGTGTAAGTGGTTTCATCTATCGTGTTTACCAACACCTGTTCTTTTGGCTCATCCTCAACGGATCGATAACCAGACATCCAGTTATCGTGATAGAGTTGCCAGTGTTGAAAATCGAGGCCGGTGTGCGTGAACTCTTCCATCGCCTGATTCTCTAATGCCTCACCTGCTCTCTGCATGCCGTTTGCCTTGCGGTACTCTTGTCCGTCCTGATAGGCTTGTTCTGCGATATTCATACCAGGTAGCCCTCTCATTTTCTGTTAGCTGATAGTTCTCATGTTATGTTAGTAGAAGAATATCCCACTTTTCTCTCACGCTGTGTCCTATGAGCTTCCAGGGATGTGAGGATCATTGGAACAGAAAAGTGGGTTAAACTTGGAAACAGCTTCCTGGGCCGATCGATGAGAGGAGAAAAAGGAGTTCGCAATGCGCGAAAGTATCTGAAAGGCACATCTTTTACATCTATTGATCAAGATGCAGCTATTTCTTGATCTTAAGCCACTTTTCTGTTCCGTTGCACCACAAACCCCGACTACTCTTAGATACACTCAGGATGCGGTCTTTGCACTCACAGATCCAGAGGGCATGGAGATAGTGGACCATCTCAGCCACAGGTAATGTCGCGAAGCGCCGCTGCCTATGCACTTCATGCAAGAAGCGAAAACTTGCCTCACATTCGGGTTGCAGTCGCTCAAATGCTGCGAGCTTCTGCTCCGCCACCTTCTCTCCTGCCAAAGTTCCTCTCATGTTGATCTCCTCCAGAGCCTTTCAGGTTGCAGTCACGATCTCTTTGCCGAGCGTCGCAAACGCCAGAGAGCTCACGTGCTTGTGCAATCAGGTTTGAACGCAGGTCGCAAGATGGCCAGCGTTGCCTTTGTGTTCCCCGTGCGTCGGAGTGACCCGTTCGAGTGTCAGTCGTGCGGGAGATGTCTGGTCGCTAATGGGCAAGGCCACCAGCAGCACGCCATTGCCATAGGTGACGTTGGCACATACGGCATTGACCGGGACTGGGAGTGCGAGTTCGCGGTGATAGACGCCAACGCTCCATTCATCGACCAGCAGTTCCTTGACCTTCTTGAGCATGGCACGCTGGTCTCCATGGAGAATGAGGCGACCATCGTGGGTGACTTCGACCAGCATGTTCTCGGGTTCCAGCCCAGCCATCGGAGCCGCGATCATCAGGCGCTCGGCTGTTCGGTAGACCTTGACCGGAATATGCTGCTGCTTCACTTGTTCTTGCACGCTGTTTTCCCTCTCCCATGCTTTTTCACTCTTGATGAGGTCTCCTCAATGCCTTCTGCTCTTAAGGGGAGCTACGGAGCGTTAGAAAAAGCGTTATACAAGCGTTCCTTCAGGTGATGCCTGGCCCGAACGAGCTGGGTCTTGATCGTGCCCATGGGCATGGTGAGGATGGCAGCCATCTCTTCATACGTCCTCTCCTGGAGGTGGCGCAGGATCAACACACTGCGGTACTTGGCCGGCAGCTTCTCCATCTGCTCGCGCACCATGACCTGCCGGGAGCGTAGCTCCAGCATATCTTCTGCCTGCTTCTCCTCGTTCACCTCCTCCAGGATCTGTTCCGCTTCCATGGCCGCCTGCAGGGATCGCTCCCGCTTGCGCCGTTCAAGCTGTTTCAAGGCGCAATGGTAGGCGATGCGATAGAGCCAGATCGCAAAGCGCGCCTCACCGCGGAAGGATGGCAGCCCCTGCCATGCCGCCAAGAAAGCCTCCTGGGTGATCTCGCTGGCCTCTTCGTAGTCCTGCAGTATGCGCAAAACCATAGTGAAGACGCGGCGCTGGTGTCTTTGCACGAGGATGGCAAAGGCATGCTGGTCCCCATGTTGACTGGCTTTCACGAGTTGAGCGTCGTCCTGC
>WNGQ01005580.1_pt1 | contig 16220 bp, 13 predicted proteins | sample 5407661 | NCBI WGS metagenome assembly WNGQ01 (sample SAMN13153382, study PRJNA577476) | soil metagenome | isolation source: 60 cm soil or saprolite under Garry oak tree replicate 2 | place: USA:California | collected 2016-06-15 | reverse complement strand
CGTCGGATATGTGGACCCGCTCCCACTCTCAGGGGAAGTCCAGGCCGCCTTCAGGACCACAGACGATGCCAGCCAACTGGCCCAGATGCTCGATACCCTGGCTCGTGACGTCTTTCCCTAGCAGTGGCTACCAGCTTCAGTTCCCACATGGAGAGGCGATGGCCCGCAGGAACATCAGATGAGGGCTCCACTCCTCACCCTTTGCACCTCTGGCTGCTGAAGGATTGCATCCAGCGGGTGCTTCACGCCTTGTGAAATCATCTCATACGGGTGGCCAAGGGCAATGCCTCTATGAGATACAATACAAGAAACCTCATGAAAGGCTCATGCTGATGGTGACCGAGTCTGATATTGTTCATGGGTTAAGGGCGCTGCGCTTGAAAAGCTCTTCGGCAGTCATTGTCCATGCCTCGTTGCGCTCCTTTGGGGAGGTTTCTGGCGGGGCATCTACCGTCTGTCAGGCCCTTCTCACCACTGGAGCTGACGTTTCTCAGAATACTTTTCGTTTTTCTCTTAGAGAACTTTTCTAGGGGATTTCTTCAAGCGACCTAAGAAGGGACATCATATCTTCTGTTACCCAAGCGACGCAGGCCACGAGGTCACACTGCCCAACGAGGCATACACAGCACGCGCCGCCTCATCGACCGGCAACAGTGCCGAGACCGCCGGATAGAATTTGCTGCTGACGGAGACAAGCATCTGCCGTACGCGTATGGGGAGCAACTCGCCGGTTGTCGCCATGCGAGCAAGCGCCATCTTTGTCGGCGCGGTCTCCTGCCTGGTGGCTTCTCGCGCCTTTTCCCAGTATTCTTGAAAGTCCGGGATCTCACACCACTGCTGAACGCTCTGCTGATACCAGGCATCGTACTGAGAGAGCATGTTCTGCTGTTTGAAGCGTTGAACAGCATAAAGCGCGTGTTGTTGCCACGAGGCGCGTGCTTCTGCATTGATCGCGGAGCGTCGGCGAAAATCCGGGTGAAAGAGGAAATGCATCATACTGCGCTGATGCGGTGGAAGCGTTTCGAGAGGCGGCAACTCCAGGAGGCGCAGAAAGAACTCGTTTGCGGCCTGGACCTGGAACGTGTGCGTGACCACGATGGCCGGATAGGGCAAGGTCTCCATGATCTGTTGAGCCTGCTCCACCGCTCGCTGCAACGCATCGCCTTCCCACACTGGTTGTTCCGGCAGATATTGTGCTGCCAGCAGTACGTCGTTGCGCTCACTGAGGCTGCATTCCAGATAGTCGGCAATCTGCATCAGCATGGAACGGCTCGGCAGCCGATGAGAGCGTGCGATCAGCCAGTTTTTGTAGGTCGGGCAGGCTTCGTCATTGAGTTCTAGTTGCGTAAAACGCTTTAACTGAGGATGGGACTGCTCGCGATAGTCCTCCTGGCGAGTGATCCGCACCGTTTCAATTGCTTCGAGTAAAGGAAAGAGAGAGATGAGTTCCATCCATGTGTAAATTTTGAAATTCCATAGGAGACTCTTCATGGACTACCGACCTCTGGGACGCACCGGCGTCTCGGTCAGCCAGATGTGCCTGGGCGCGATGATGTTCGGCGCCTTCGGCAACCCCGATCACGACGACGCGGTACAGATCATCCACCGGGCCCTTGATGCTGGGATCAACTTCATCGACACCGCCGATGGCTACTCCGCCGGCGAGTCGGAGCTGATCGTCGGCAAGGCGCTGGCGGGCGGACGGCGCGAGAACGTGGTGCTCGCCGTCAAGTTCGGCGTTCCTTTCGGCGAGGACCCCAACTATCGCGGAGCGTCGCGGCGGTGGATCACGGAGGCGGTCGAGGGCTCGCTGCGGCGGCTTCAGACCGACTGGATCGACGAAACCTGCTCAAATGATGCTTGACTCTGGTGGGCAGCATCTCCCGGAATAAAATGGGCCATCTGGAACAAATGAGCCTTGCTTCCGTCCGTCGAAAGCTCTAAGATAAGACCAAAGTGGAACCGATATATTTGTAGACGCCTCGCGGAGGGAAAGGGGTGTCCATGCCTAAACAGCGATACGAGCGCAGAGAGCCGACCCATGAGTGGTCACAGATCCGTCCGTTACTCAAAGATCCGATTCAGATCCAGTACGAAATATTGCGCCCGGTCGTGCTTTTCGGGATCAGCCCTAAAGAGCGCGCAGCGGAAACAGGCGTCTCCAAGACGACTTTGTACGCCAAAGCAAATCTGTTTGATCAGGCTGGCATGGCCTCCCTGTTGCCCTCGGTTTTGCCGCCAGAGATCCCAAAGCAGGATAAGCGCACGCTGCCGCCTCCCATGCGCCAGGCCATTGTTGATGCGCATGCAGAATATCCGGGACTCTCGTTGCACGAGCTCGCGCGCATCTGCTACGTGCAATTTAATCGCAAGCCTTCGCATCACACCATTCAGTTGGTACTGGCGAGCGGCCCGAATCCTTCGCGCACGACGCGCCGCTTCCCCCGCTTTGATGAGATTACAGACCCGGCAGAGCGACGTCGTGTGATCATCCGATTGCACGCGGAAGGGTGGATGCCCCTCTCGATTGCCGAGTACCTGGGCACCTCGCGGCAAACCGTTCATACCACGCTCAGACGCTGGGCGGAAGAACAGTTCGCCGGCCTGGAGGATAAATCACACGCCCGGCACAAGCGCGCCCTCAAGACAGATCTCCGAGCCATGAATGCGGTCAAGCGGCTCCAGGAGAACCAGGAATTGGGCGCCTACCGTATCCATACAGCGTTGTTGCAGCAGGGTATCAACCTCTCTCCTGCGACCTGTGGCCGCATTCTGTCCCTCAACAGAAAACTGTACCATCTGCAAATGCCCGTGAAGCAGGGTCGCCCGAAAAAAGAGATGCCGTTCAAGCCAGAGCGGCGCCATCAGTACTGGACAACCGATATTCGGTATCTGGACATGCACAACCTGGGTGGAGGCATGATTTACTGTATATCGATCCTGGAGAATTTTAGCAGAGCAATTCTTGCTTCAGCTATCTCACGCAGTCAGGACACTGAAGCTTACCTGGCAGTGCTCTACGCGGCGATCCGCAAGCATGGCGTCCCCGAGGTGCTGGTCTCAGACTCCGGCGGCGTCTTCCGCTCACACGACGCCATGCGAATCTACCAGGCCCTGGGCATCCAGAAAAAGGAAATTGAGAAGCGGCAAGCCTGGCAGTCATATCTCGAATCAAATTTTAACGCGCAACGAAGGCTTGCCGACTGGCATTTTGAGCGGGCGCAGACCTGGGAAGACCTGCTGGCTGCCCATGAGAAGTGGCTGCTCGATTTCAACTACCAGCATCATTTTGCCCACGAACACCGCGAGGATGGCTGTCATAGTCCCGCCGCCGTCCTCGGGTGGGTCAAAGGTATGCAGCCCGAGCCAGAGGTGATCTACCGCGCTTTTTCAGCGGTAGGGGAGACACGCACGATCACGAAGGCGGGGTACGTGCGCTTTCGCGACTATCTGCTCTATGGCGAGCGGAACCTGGCCGGTGAACGGGCGCTGGTCAATTTGTTCCAAGATGTCTTAACGCTGGAGTATCAGGAACAGCCGCTCGCACGCTATTCCGTCGAGTGGCAGCCAGATGAGAAACATCTCCGACGTGCGGGAAATGCGCGGCTGTATGACCATCCCTATCGGAGCGCACAACTGCCTTTATGGCCGGAAGGGACCGTGGAGTGGTATCTGATTCTGCGCGCCGATCCCTATGGCCCGCGACGCAAAAAGAAGCGCCTGGTGTTCCTCCAAATGCCCTTGTTCCACGAAAACGATGGCGGAGGCTAGAAGCTTTTTGAGGGGATGAGGAGAGGAAAACTATGAACAGACCCAACCAACACAAAAGGCCGCCAGCGAAAAGAGGACTTCTTCCCCACTGGATGGCTTTCATCCTGACGCCGGTGGTGTTTCTGCTCGGACACGTTGCCGTGCCGCAGGAACTCTCGTTGCTCTCAGCCCGTCACGGATGGACACATGGGGAGCCAGGGTGGCTCAATCTGCTCGAACTCATCCCCATCGGGGCAGGCTTCGCAGGTCTCGTTTGGTGTTTTCGTCTGCACTTTGTTGGCGCTCGTGGCTCCTTTGAGATGGAGCGTACCCAAAACTGAAAATTAGTGCGGGTGCCTGCGTGTGTTCAGTTTTCGTTCACACCTCATCTGGTGGGCGTCGAGCCGTGAGCCAGGTGAAATCAGTGTTCACATTGCCAGTGTCCAGTTTCATGGCAAGAAAACGACCAGGATTTCTCCTCTTTGCACAGGAGTTTGCCCCATTCTTGGATACTTTCTCGTAAGGTCTGTCGGCACTTTTTGACGGCATGCAACAAAGCTCACAAGGTCGCGAGAGAAAGAGCATGTTAGACGGAGATTCCAAACGTACTGTTTTCATTTTCGCTGGACGTTGTACCGCATAAGTAGGGGCAGTTTGAGCAGTGGCTTGCCTTTGCGTCAACTGAACCAGTATAATCATGCCAGCGAATATATCCCTGCTGCCCATGGTTTCCTCGCGCGTGGGGAAGATGTTCCTCCCTGGAGAGCGTAGACAGTGACAAAAGATTCTTTGGACGGGAAGGTGATACAATGGCGAATTTGTCACGCGATCAGGAACTGGTTAAACGACTGAAGCGGCGGTTTATCTGGTATCTCTTTCATGACTGGAATGAGCAGTACGATGAACAAGGAAGGCTTCTGAGGCTCGATCTTGACAGGCTGAAGCTCACTCACCTCCCTCCGGAACTCTGGCAATTCGCTTCCCTGCACACGCTTGATCTGAACAACAACCAACTGAGCAGCCTGCCCGCCGCACTGTTCCAGCTTGTCAACCTGCACACGCTTGGTCTGAGCGGCAACCAGCTCAGCAACCTGCCCGCCGCACTGTTCCAGCTTACCAACCTGCATAAGCTTCATCTGAACCGCAACCAGCTCAGTAGCCTGTCCGCCGAACTGGGCCAGCTTGCCAACCTGCACACGCTTTATCTGAACGACAACCGACTGAGCAGCCTGCCCGCCGAACTGGGCCAGCTTACCAACCTGCACACGCTTGATCTGAGCAACAACCAACTGAACAGCCTGCCTGCCGAACTGGGCCAACTTACCCACCTGCAATCGCTTGGTCTGGGCGGCAACCAGCTCAGCAACCTGCCCGCCGCACTGTTCCAGCTTGCCAACCTGCGATTGCTTGGTCTGGGCGGCAACCGACTGAGCAGCCTGCCTGCCGAACTGTTCCAGCTTGCCAACCTGCGATGGCTTGATCTGAGCGGGAATCCTCAGTTGCAGATCCCGCCTCCAGAAGTTGTCGACCAGGGTACTTCCGCTGTCCTGGCCTATCTGCACGCCTTGCCGCAAGCCGTTGAGCGCTTTGAAGCCAAGTTGCTCTTGGTTGGTGAGGGAGGCATGGGCAAGTCGTCGCTGCTGCGCGCCCTCGATCAGCTTCCGTTTGTTCCCGGATTACCGCTGACTCATGGAATCGCTGTCGGGACGCTCCAACTCCCTCATCCTGAAGCGGGAAAGCCCCCGCTGACCATCTCTACCTGGGACTTTGGTGGTCAAGAGATCTATCAGGCCACCCACCAGGTATTTCTCACCCGCCGCTCGGTCTACCTGCTGGTCTGGAATGCTCGCCAGGGACCAGATGTCTGTCGCCTCCGTTTCTGGCTGGATACCATCAGCACGCTCGCGCCTGATGCCAAGATCCTGCTGGTGGCAACCCACGCCGATGAGTGGCAGCCGCAACTCGATGTGCAGCGGTACCAGCAAGACTATCCACAACTGGCGGGGCACTGCATCGTCAGCAATCAAGATGGTCGCGGGCTGGACGAACTGAGACAAGCGGTGGCGGCCATCGCAGCACAGACGCCGCTGGTAGGGGAACGTTGGCCTCGTGACTGGGTAGAGATCGAGCGGGAACTCCTAGCGCGCCCGGAGCATCATCTCGATCTGGCCGTTTTCCTCCAGATCTGCGCCCGACATCAGATTGGAAGCAGTGATGCCACACAGGTGCTCGGGCCAGTGCTGCATGACCTGGGCAAGATTCTCTTCTTCCGCGACGATCCTCTGCTGAACCAGCTGGTGGTCCTCAAGCCGAACTGGATCAGCAGAGCCATCAGTTGCGTCCTGGACGATTCCCAGGTGCGCCAGGCAGGTGGGCTGCTTACCCACCGCGAGTTGTCACGCATCTGGGCAACTGATGAGCAGGGACAGCCCTACCCTCCCGCACTCTACCCGGTCTTTTTACGCTTGATGGAGCGCTTCGATCTGTGCTATCACCTGGAGCCAGAGCGGCCAGGGCAACCTGTGACACACAGTCTCCTTCCCTTGTTGCTATCTGAGAAGCGGCCACCCTCGCTACCCACACCACCGAGCGTGGGAAGTGCAGATCTGGCGCGCGTCGAGATGCGCTACACGCTGGGCTTTGTTCCCACGGGGTTGATGAGCTGGCTGCTCGTGCGCACCCACCGCTACAGCCAGCAACTCCACTGGCGCGAAGGCGCGCATCTGGCCTATCATAGTCAGCAAGCCCATCTTGAACTGGATCCCCACCGGCGGGAAATCTCCCTCATCGTCTGGGGCGCGTTTCCCTACACCTTCTTTACCATCCTCAAGGAAACGTTGGACACGCTCCTGGAACGTTTCCAGGGTCTCTCCATCAGGCGCGAAGTACCCTGCCTCTGCCCACAGCAACGAGCGCATCCCCACTGGCACGACTTTGGCCTTCTGGAGAGCCAGTTCCAAAATGGGGTTACTGAGATCGTCTGCCAGAGCGGAACACGTCTCTCACTGCTGACCCTCCTGTATGGCATGCGCACAGACGCACCAGATCGAGTGGCTGTGGCACTCCAACAAACCCAGAAGCTTGTTGCGCAAACAGCGCCCATGTCAGCAGAAGAACAGCAGCGTCGTTTTGATATGATCCAGCAGAGCCAGGAGTTTCTCTGGCATGCACTGCTGCGTCTGACCAACTTTGAAATGCAGAAAGAGCAGACACCATGCCCCAGCCTGTTTCTCCTGGAACGCGAGGCGGAGCAGAGCTTCAACCCCAAAGACTGGATGAGCCGGGCGTACCGCTTGCGCTTGCTGTGCCAGTATCCGGCAGGTCCCCATCTGATCACGGGCGAACCCGGCTATCCCTTGCGCGAGGGCAAGGACTGGTGGAAGACCATGAGTCCCTGGCTGCATCGCCTGGTCACCGTCCTCAAAACAGGTGTGCCGCTGGGGAAGGCCGTGGGCGAGGTCTTTGATCAGGTGGATACGGAGCGGTTGGCCCATCAGATCGATTTGTTCAATGAGATCCTTACGGATCTGCCAGGCATTGACGCCGTGGATGCGGTGAGCGAGACAGGCGGCAACGGGCATCTCTCCGTCGAGCAACGCCTAGAGGGGGCGGCACTGCGTGTGCTCTTTTACTTCCTGGATACCGCCGATCCGGCGCACCACTGGCATGGGTTGGTCAAGGTGCCGACTCCCGATGGCACGATCCTCTGGGTGTGTGAGCAGCATAAACGAGAGCTTGCCTGACCATTTCTAATGGTGCGTGGCCCCTACCAGTTCACGCGCAATCCGATGTACCTCTGCGGCATGCTCATCTGGCTGGGCTGGATCATCTTTTATGGCAGCGTCGTGGTCTTGGCAGGCACGGTGGTCATCTGGGGGAGTGTGGCCGGGCTTGTGGTGCCGTGGGAGGAGCGCAACCTGGAGGCGCGATTTGGCGAGGCGTATCTGCGATACAAGAACAGCGTGCCACGGTGGTTGGGCAAGAGGAGCCGCTGATGTCCTTGCTTCCAACTCAATCCAGAGACCTCGCCTCCAAATAGGTTAATCAACCCTTCCCATTTTATTCCGGGAGGTATTGCCCACCAGAGTCAAGCATCATTTGAGCAGGTTTCGGATCGACCTCTACCAGGTGGGCGTTCCCGATCCGAACACCGATATCGACGAGACCCTCGGGGCCCTATCTGACCTCGTGCGCGCCGGAAAGATCCGCTCCTTCGGCGCGTCGAAGGTTCCCGCCTCTCAGGTCGTCGAGGCCCAGTGGACCGCCGAACGCCGCGGCCACGGACGGTTTCGCACCGAGCAGCCCCCCTACTCTCTCCTGACCCGCGCCATCGAGTACGACGTGCTGCCGACCTGCCTGCGCCACGGAATGGGCGTCATGACCTATAGCCCACTGGCCGGGGGTTGGCTGTCGGGCAAATACCGCAAGGGCCAGGAGGTCAGTGGGCCGGGCTCCCCCGCTCGCGCCCAGAGCTCCGGGGTCTATGACTCCACCAACCCAGCCAATGCCGCAAAGCTCGACGCCGCGGACGCGCTCGGCGCGCTCGCCGACGAGGCCGGGATGACCCTCATCCAGATGGCGATCGCATTCGTCACCCGCCACCCCGCGGTCACCTCCGCGATCGTCGGCCCGCGCACCATGGAGCACCTGGACACCTACCTCGCTGCCGACGGGATCGACCTGTCCACCGATCTGCTTGATCGCATCGACCAGATCGTTCCCCCCGGAGTCACGATCAACGTCGCCGACAACATGTGGAACTTCGGCACGACGGCGCTGGGCGCCGCGTTCCGCCGCCGGTAAAGCAACCCCGGCCGGACTGGCCACCCGCCGGCCCGGCCGCGTCATTCCCGCTGAAGACCGACCGGGGAAGACGCGAATAGCATGCTTTCGCTCTCACGAACAGGCAGAACTCTCGCCGGGTCTGACCCAGGCGGGTCTCGCTTCTCCTCTCAGCCGGATGGGGCTGCGCCCTGCTTCCGCGTTGCGACGAGCATGTGCTCCGGTGCCGATCAGGTTCCCGGATTGCGCGGACAGCAGGTCTCTGGAATCCCAAGTCCGATCCACTCGTCATCGTCCCGGGCAGGAGCAACGGGAACGACTTAGCGAGTTGTCAATTAGCATGTATCACGGCCTAAGCAGGTGACGCCGCGGCGTTGGTGAGCGATTCCATGCTCAAGTAGTGTAAATTTTGGAATTAAATGGGCGGATTCTGAAGAATTTTGACAATTCGGTGGGTGAGTCCACAGGAAGCCAGGAACAGCCAGCAGAGCGGAAAGAGCTATCTTCTGGCAATGCGCAAAAACGTTCCTGCACCCTCTTGCTCGTTTTGCCGCCCATGTAATCATCAAGATTCCGCTCATGGAATTTCAAAATTTACATCAAGTGTGGATGGAACTGCCCAACATTCCAGGGCAGAGTCATTGGTTTGACGAGATTGAGCCACACTGTCGAGCGGCGACGCAGGAAGTCATGATTGGCTCATGCAGAGCACGCCGCATTCCCATTCGTGAGGTGGTGACTACTGCTGAACGTCTGATCCGTGCCAATCCAGCCGCGCTCCTCTGTGAACATCCTGACTGTCGCTGCTTTGCCGCTCTGCAACAACGGTTAGAGACGCTTTCCAGGGAAAACAAGGAACAATGAGCAAGCGAGCATGCGGCAGGAAGTAGACGCCTTGTCCGGTGAACAAAAACGACGTAAGATAGCTTATAGGGAATTCCCTGTGCTTCGTGTCGTTCCCGCACGTTGCACGCTCATCAAAGCGGCCATGGATGGTACGAAACAGGGTGTTCTGTTGACACAGCAGGTGAACGAGAAGGAGGAACGATGCGACACTATCAGATCGCTGTGCTGCCGGGCGACGGCATTGGGCATGAAGTTATCCCCGAGAGCGTCCAGACGTTCGCGGCCCTCGCCCAACTGCAGGGCGACTTCCACCTGGACATCCAGCAGTTCGACTGGGGCAGCGAGCGCTACCTGCGCGAGGGAGCCATGATGCCGAAGGATGGGCTGGGGGTGCTGGAGCGAGGTGGCTTTGATGGTATCCTGCTCGGTCCCATCGGGGACCCACGGGTGCCGGACCATCTCACGCTGTGGGGCTTGTTGTTACCACTACGCCAGGGGTTCGACCAGTACGTTAACCTGCGGCCCATGCGCCTGCTACCAGGCGTGCAGAGTCCCCTGGCAGGCAAGGGTCCTGCCGAGATTGACATGGTCTGCATCCGTGAGAACACAGAAGGCGAGTATGCTGGCGTGGGAGGACGGGTACACCAGGGGACAGCGGACGAGGTCACAGTCCAGTCCATGGTCTTCACCCGCACCGGCACCGAGCGAATCATGCGCTACGCCTTCGAGTATGCGCGCCAGCACAGACGCAAGCGCGTGACGAGCGCCACGAAATCGAATAGCATGCAGTACAGCATGGTCTTCTGGGACGAAGTGTTTGGGCGGGTGGCTGCCGGGTACCCGGATATCGCTCATGAGCAGCAACTCATTGATTCGCTGGCCGCGCGAGTCGTTACCAGGCCGGAGAGCCTGGATATGATTGTGGCCTCCAACCTCTTTGGCGACATCCTCACCGACCTGGGCGCGGCGATCTCTGGCAGTCTGGGGCTCTCCCCCAGCGCGAACCTCAACCCAGAGCGGCGCTATCCGAGCCTCTTTCAGGCGATTCACGGCTCGGCACCGGATATTGCCGGCAAGGGTGTAGCCAACCCCATCGCGTCGATCTGGTCCGGGCAACTTCTACTCGGCCATTTGGGCGAACAGGAGGCAGCGGCGACGCTCATGCGTGCCATCGAGGAGGTGCTGGCCGCAGGGCAGGTCCGTACTCCGGACCTGGGTGGCACGGCGACGACGCGTCAACTGAGCGAAGCTGTCCGAACGCAGCTGCGCAGAATCATCACTTGATAAGGATGTCCTCGTCTGCATAGTGAGTGGAGTGGAGACCCACCCACCTGTAAGAAGGCCAGAGCCACTACCTCACCGCGCCGTCCGGCGTCCGTACGCCCATACTGCCAGCGGGATGAAGATGACGAGGATACCGATACACCAGGCAAGCGCCTGCCAGATCGTCGCTGCATCAGGCTGGTTGAGGAGCAGCCCACGTACTGCGTTGACGATCAGCGAAACTGGCTGATGTTCCGCGAAGGCGCGCAGCCAGTCAGGCATACTTTGTGTCGGCACGAACGCGCTGCTGGCGAAGGTCAAGGGAAAGAGCCAGATGAAGCCAGCAGATTGTGCCGCCTCCACGCTCCTCACCGCCAACCCGATCACCGCCGAGATCCACGAGAAGGCAAAGCTGGTGAGCAGGAGGAGTCCCGCTGCCGCCAGCCAGGACACGAACGGGCCCTGTGGTCGGAAGCCAACCAGCAGGCCAACTGTCCACATTACTGCCACAACGAATGTATTGCGCACGATGTCAGCGATGGTACGGCCCGTCAGGACGGCCGATTTGGCCATCGGCAAGGAGCGAAAGCGGTCGACCAGGCCGCGCTGCAAGTCAGTAGCCAGGCCGATGCCGGTCGTCGTCGCGCCAAAGATGACAGTCTGAGCGAAGATACCGGCCATCAGGTAATTGACATAGCTGGTACCAGTGACCGCAATTGCTCCGCCAAACACGTAGCGGAAGAGCAGGACGAACATAATCGGCTGGATCGTCGCAAAGATGAGTTCCTCAGGGATACGTGGAATCTGGACCAGGTGGCGCTGCGCCAGGACAAGCGCATCAGCAAGTGTCCAGTAGAGTCGCGGACGCGCCTGCGGCGACAATGTTTGGGTCGCGCGAACATCAATGCTGTTCATCGTGCACTCCTTACCAGGGGCTCAGTGGCCGGGGTAGCTGCAGGTAGTTCTGTTTCCGAAGCCTCGCGCCCGGTCAGCGTGAGGAAGACATCATCCAGGGTGGGCCGGCGCAGTGCCAGGTCGTCCAGGGGAACTTGCGCAGCATCGAGGTCGCGCACCACGGCAGCGAGGAGTTGTGCGCCCCGTGTCACTGGTACGACGAGGTGGCGGCGCTCCATGTTGATCTGGAAATCGCCCGAACTGTAGGGATGTAGCGCTCGCGCCGCGGCATTCAGGTCTCCTCCACGCGCCACCGTGAGTTCGAGTCGTTCGCCACCAACCTGGGCTTTCAGTTCGTCAGAGGTGCCGTTAGCAATCACGCGCCCATGATCAACGACGGCAATTTGGTCGGCAAGTTGATCGGCTTCCTCCAGGTATTGGGTGGTGAGTAACACGGTGGTCCCGTCAGCGACAAGGGTACGTGCGCCCGGCAGCTTCGACCAGGTCAAAGCGTTCGAGCAATTCGTTCGCCCGTCGTCGCGCCACCGCGCCTGCCAGGTGATAGAGTCGCCCAAACATCACCAGGTTTTCGTAGCCAGTCAGGTTTTCATCGACAGCGGCATACTGGCCAGCCAGGCCAATACGCGCACGCAGCGCGTCAGCGTGTTTAACGACATCAAGCCCCACAACCTCCGCCCGCCCAGCGTCTGGACGTAAAAGTGTGGTCAGGATGCGCACGGCAGTGGTCTTACCGGCGCCATTAGGGCCAAGGAGGCCAAGCACGCTCCCCTCCTCCGCTATGAGATCAAGCCCTGCCAGGGCATGTGTTTTTCCGTAATGTTTGTGAAGCCCTTCGGCCAGTATGGCCGGTGTATGCGACATGATACGTTTCCTCTCGTGATGGGATATATGAATGGTTAATAGACAATCAGCCGAACGGTTGCGGCCACTCCGCTTTCCTGACGCTCGCTTGCCTACCACGCGTTCATACAGCTCATGGGTGACGAAGTACGTGACGGAATACGAAGTATTGACCGTAATGTTACGATGTGGTACACTGTATGTGGACAGATGTCCACATGAGATATTGTAGCGGACAATTGTCCACTTGTCAAGAGGTGAGAGAAGTGAGAGAAGAATCACACGATTGTCCATGGCCTTCTGGCATACCGGAGCTGTTCCAGTGGCACAGGCGGCACGAACGGCGCGATGCAGCGGAGCATCGCCAGCGCATTCTGGAGGTTGCGCGACACCTCTTCGCCGAGCATGGCGTCGACGCTGTCAGCATGCATCAGATTGCTATGGACGCTGGAATCGGGCAGGGGACACTCTATCGCCGGTACGCCCATAAGGGCGAACTCTGTATGGACTTGGTGCGCGAGCACTATGAGCGATTCGTGGAAGAGATCGCGTCGCTGTTGGCGCCAACAGCGGCATCTCCTGCGCTTGAACGGCTGGAGAGTGTTCTGGCAAAAATTGTCGCGCTGCTCGAAGAGCAAGGCGCCATGGTAGGACCCGGTGCCGGAACAGATATGCGAGATGGGCAGTGCAACGAATCTGATATCTCCCGGCACATTTCGTTCCAGCGAACGCCGTGGTACCGGTGGTTGCACGAACTGTTTGCGGGGCTACTCACTGAAGCAGTGGAACGCGGAGAGTTGGCCTCTCTTGATGTCCCCTACACAGCCGATGCCATGCTTGTCGCACTTCATCCCGCGTTTTATCGCTTCCAAAGGCAAGAGCGCGGCTTTCCTTCCGAGCGTATCTTGCAAGGGCTGCGCCACATCTACATCGACGGCCTGAAAGCGCCGTCCGCCACGGCAGGAAGAGCAGACGAAAAAACCGCTGTTTGAGAGCACGCTTGGCAGCAACGGGTCGAATCGCCTGCTCCCACGCCGCCAGCTGCTCGCGGATAGAACCGAGACCGATGCCTGCGGCGGCAATATCGCCAAGCACTATCATGCCGCACTGCTCGCCCAAGACTTTGCAGCTGACGGCAGCCCACTGTGTCCTGCCTGTCGAGCCGGTGACTGGCGACGCGTTGCCGCCCTGCTTGACCAAGCCGATTACCAGGCCATTTCCTTCGAGCGCAGCGTGCGGGAATGCGCGCTCTGTGATACCCATGGCTTTGTCTTGTGCAGTCACGGCTACACCGGCATGAAACGCTGGGTGCTGGGCAGGTGTAGCGGAGAAAGTTGCCCATCATGCGTCCGTTCCCGTGCTCTTGCTGCGTGAAGACGGGCCCGCATTGATTGGCACGCCTCCCCATGCAGAGGGTCCTTTGCGTGCCCTTGTGCCCCTGGATGGGTCCGTAGGGGCCAAAGCAGCACAATCAGATCACAACTGCACAAAAGCAAGCAGTAGATGTCAGACGGGCGCCATTTCGCCACGCGCGGGCGCTTGTTCCTCCTGCACACACCAGAAAAACCGCCCGGTCACATTCCGAGAGGATGAGACGCGGCGTGAGGAAGTTCTGAACGCTGCATGCCCCACCACCTCGTCACATCTCAGCTCGGTTGTATGCGATCTTGGTAATCTGACAACGAAACCAGGCGAAATCTCCGGAGACGAGATGCCAATTGCTTGAAGGAGGTATCACCACTCTATGCGACTCCTCCTCTATAGTGGAGTCTACAGCGGGAGACTCACAATGCCATCACGTTTGAGCGCTTGCTCATCACACTGCGCTCTCAATTCCTGTCACTTTCAAATAAGCGAATACCTGGTGTGATAATCAGCCAATCACTCGAAGCTCACCCGTGTCTGGTCGCGACATCGGCCGGCGAGGGCAACGCCTGGTCGAGGCACTTGGTGATAATCGGCATCTGTCTACGGCTTTGGCCTGATGGGTTGGCACAATGGCCAGGAGGGTGGCCGAGATGTGCCTTCTATCGAAGCGGTGGAGCCTTTCCCGCGCTATCGTTCTTTCATAGCTGGGTGATCTCATAGCGTTTCTCCCCTCCTGTCCAGCTGCAGGAAGCGTTCAAAGAGGTGAAAATGCCATATCGTTTGTACGAGCGCTGCCCACACCACTGAGGCGCCGCCAACGATGAGGTAATCGAAGGCATCCAGCGCCTGGAGATTGAAGAAGGCACGCAGCGGCGCTACAGCCAGGACGCCTACGAGACAAACAAACAATCCCAGGACCAACAGCGTCGGGGGCCAGTTCCTGCATGGCCCATGCTGATCCAGTCGGGCTGGCGGCTGGACAAACAGCACCACGGCTAACCCGCACAGTACCGCAAACACCGTCAGCGCCGTCTGCGCCAGCGGTAAAGCCCCTTCTCGATAGGGATTTGCCGGTTCAGGGAGAGTCGCTACTGCGGGCAGCAGGACAGCGAGATAGACGCCTATGGCGACCAGGCAGAATGTTAAGGACGCAGGCAGCACAAAGCGCGCGAGGGAGCGGATCAAGTCTTGTTGGGATCGGTGACCGGGACGTGCCCAATAAGCAAGCGCCAGCGCTGGTACACCCACTGTCAAAAAGGTGAGGATGGATGTCTGCCTTGGTTGAAATGGGAAACCACCGATAAACGCGATGGAGATCAGCAACAAGGTCACCGATAGCACGCGCGTTAAGAAGAGCTGCAAAATGTCGCGCATGCCGTTACGAATGCGTTGCCCTTCGCGAAACGCCGCCGGAAGGGAACCAAACGCGTCTTTGAGCAACACCAGGTCCGCTACGCCGCGCGTGGCCTGGCTGCCACTCTGCATCGCAATGCCCAGGTTGGCCTGCTTGAGCGCCAGCACATCATTGACCCCGTCACCGATCATCGCCACGTAATGGTCACGACTGCGCAGCGCCTGGACCAGTCTCTCCTTTTGCTGGGGCGTGATGCGGCCAAAAATGGTGACCTCTTGCGCGACCTCGGCCAACTGCGCGGCATCCAATGTCTCCAGTTCTGCACCTGAGATTGCCTTACTCTCAGGTGCCAGTCCGACCTGCTTTGCCAGGGCTGCCACGGTCTGGGGATGGTCCCCGGAGATGACTTTGATCTGCACCCCCACCTCGTTCAAGCGCGCGAGCGTTTCGCGCGCTTCCGGGCGCAGGGTATCACGCAAGCTCACCGCGCCAAGAGGCATGAGCCCATACGGTAGACGCGCCTCACCTTCCGGCGCTTGGAGCAAGGTCGGCTCCGGATACCAGGCAAAGAGCAGGACACGCATGCCACGCTCTACCTGCTCCTCGAGGAAGGTTCCCAGGTGCGCATCCGCATGTAAGAACGGTTGGAGCATTTCTGGCGCGCCCAGCACATAGACGCCTCGCAATGCCTCGTCATCGACAACCAATGCACTCCACTTACGTGCCGATGAAAAGGGAATCTCTTCACGGATGTGCAGGGCAGGCACAGCCTGGACTCCACACGCGGCACGAATCGCCGCGCTGGTGGCATTGCCGCTCGACGTCGCAGCGATATAGCTGCCGAGCACACGCCGCAGTTTGCCTTCCTCCATGCCATAGGGGTGCAGCGCCGCCACTGCAAGCGCATTGGCGGTCAGCGTCCCCGTTTTATCGGTACACAGCACATCGACATGGCTCAAGGATTCGATGGCATTGAATTTTTGCACCAACGCGCCTTTGCCCGCCATGCGCACGGCTCCCAGCGCATAGGCTACGCTGATAGAGAGAAACAGGCCATTGGGCACGATTCCGATGATGACCATCGCCATACGCACTGTCTCTA
>WNGQ01019745.1_pt1 | contig 16221 bp, 14 predicted proteins | sample 5407661 | NCBI WGS metagenome assembly WNGQ01 (sample SAMN13153382, study PRJNA577476) | soil metagenome | isolation source: 60 cm soil or saprolite under Garry oak tree replicate 2 | place: USA:California | collected 2016-06-15 | reverse complement strand
GTGCGGCGCGGGTGCGCGCCGCGCGGGCGCAGGTGCGGGGCTCGACGGCCGAGGGTGGCGCCGTGTCCGAAGCTGCGGCGGCGGGTGCCGCCCTGGCCTACCTGCGCGCGTCTCGGGCTGCGGCGCAGGTGGTCGCGCGCCGGGCCGACTCGGCCGTCGCGGCCGATCTGGTGGGACTCGCGCAGGCCCAGAAGAACGCCGGCGTGAGCGCGGCGATCGACGTGACGCGCGCCCGGACGCAGCTCGTGTCGGCGGCCGGAGCGTTGCTCGTGGCGCTGAATCAGCTGGACCGCGCGCGCATCGACCTCGCTCGCGCCCTGGGTCTCGACCCGTGGACGCCGATCGAGATCACCGACACGTTGACCGCCGCGCTGCCGGTGGCCGCCGTGCCCGCCACCGCGGACTCGATCGTGGCGGTGGCCATGACGCACCGTCCCGACCTGGCGGCCGAAGTCGCGCGCGGCGACGCGGCGCGGACCGCGAAGTCCGCGATCAACGCCGAGCGGCTGCCGCGGGTGGACGTCGCGGCGGACTACGGTCTGAGCGGGCTCACGCCGAGTACGTCGGTGGGCACGCGGCAGATCGGTGTGCAGGTGTCGATTCCGATCCTCGACGGCTTCCGCCGCGAGGGCCGGGCGGCCGAGCAAGGCGTGGTCGTCCGTGAGAGTGAAGTGCGGACCCGCGACCTGCGGCAGCAGATTGCCGCGGACGTGGAGACCGCGCTGCTGGACCTCGCCTCCGCTCAGGCGCAGGAGGTCATCGCGGCCGAGCGGCTGCGGCTCGCGGCCGACGAAATGGCGCAGGCGCGCGAGCGCTTCGCGGCGGGCGTGGCGGGGAACATCGAAGTGATCAACGCGCAGGCCTCGTTGTTGCGCGCGCGGGACACGGACATCGACGCGCGCTTCGCGGCGGCGACGGCCCGGGTCGCCTTGGCTCGCGCCGCGGGTCTGGCACGGACGCTCCATTAACGAGGGAAATCGTATGGCAACGGTGATGGAACCAGAGATCGAGTCGAGGCCGGCGGCGGCGCCGGGCAAGAAGGCGGGGGCGCCGGCTGGCCGGAGCCGGATCGTCTTCCTGTTCATGGGCGTGGCGCTGCTTGGCCTGCTGGGATTCGGCGCCAAGCGCTGGTGGTTCGCGCGCTCGCACGTCTCGACCGACAACGCCCAGGTGGACGGCCACATCATCCCGATCCTCCCCAAGGTCGGTGGGTTCGTGGCCGAGGTGCGCGTGCGGGAGAACCAGGAGGTCAAGGCCGGCGACACGCTGGTGGTGCTCGACGACCGTGACTTCCGCTCGCGCCTGGCGCAGACCGAGGCGGATCTGGCGGCGCTCTTGGCGACGGTCAGTTCGCGGACGCGGGTCGGCCAGGCCGAGGCCGCCGTGGCGCAGGCGCAGGCCAACGCGCTCAAGGCGCACGCCGACCTGGCGCGGATGGAGCCCTTGGCGCTGCAGGACATCGTGAGCGCGCAGCAGCTCGACGCGGCGCGCGCCGCGGCCACCGCCGCCGACGCGCAGCTCGCCGCCTCGCAGGCGGCGCTCGTGGGCGCTGACGCCCGCGTCGCCGCGTCGCGCGCGGCGCGCGATCAGGCGGCGCTGCAGCTCTCCTACACGCGCATCACCGCGCCGGCGAACGGCGTGGTGTCGAAGAAGACGGCGGAAGTCGGCCAATTGGTGCAGCCGGGTCAGCCGCTGATGGCGGTCGTGCCGCTCCAGGACGTGTGGGTGGTCGCGAACCTCAAGGAGACCGAGACCGCCGACGTTACGCCAGGCGACCCTGCCGAGATCACCGTCGACGCGTACCCGGGCCGCCGCTTCCGCGGTCAGGTCGAGAGCCTGGCGCCCGCGACGGGGGCCAAGTTCTCGCTGCTGCCGCCCGACAACGCCACCGGCAACTTCACGAAGGTCGTGCAGCGCATCCCCGTGCGGGTCCGTCTCGCCGGGCCGGCCGACCCCGCGCATCCACTGCGTCCGGGGATGAGCGCCGTAGTCACGATCCAGACGAAGTGACGCGTCCGTGACCGCCGCCACGCTGCCGCTGTCCGCGGCCGCATCGGACCGGTACCGCTACCGGTACCTGATCGCGATCACGGTGTCGCTCGCCTCGGTGCTGGAGCTACTCGACACCAGCATCGTGAACGTGGCGATCCCCCACATGATGGGGAATCTCGGCGCGACGCTGGACCAGATCGCCTGGGTCTCGACCGGCTACATCGTGGCCAACGTGATCGTGCTCCCGATCACCGGCTGGCTGTCGGCGTTCTTCGGACGGCGCCGCTACTTCGCCGGCTCGATCGCGTTGTTCACCATCGCGTCGTTCCTGTGCGGCAACGCGGGCTCCCTCGAGGCGCTCGTCTTCTGGCGCATCGTGCAGGGTCTGGGCGGGGGCGCGCTGCTGTCCACGTCGCAGGCGATCCTCTACGAGGAGTTCCCGCGCGAGGAGTACGGCACCGCGATGGCGATCTTCGGTGTGGGCGTCATGGTCGGGCCGACGCTCGGCCCCACGGTCGGCGGTTGGATCACCGATTCCTACGGTTGGCCCTGGATCTTCTACATCAACATCCCCTTCGGGATGCTGGCCCTGGCGCTCACCCTGTCGTTCATCCAGGACTCGCGGCACCAGCAGAAGGTGGACCGCGTGGACTACCCGGGGCTGCTGCTGCTCGCGGCCGGCGTGGGCGCCCTGCAAATGATGCTGGAGCGCGGCGAGCGGCTCGATTGGCTCGCCTCGAGCGAGGTGCGTACGCTCGCCGCGATCAGCGCGGTGTCGTTGATCGCCTTCATCTGGCACGAGCTACGGACGGCGCACCCCGTCGTCGACCTGCGCATCCTCAAGAGCCGCCAGCTCGCGGTGGGCGTGGTGTTCGGCATGGTGCTCGGCGTGTGCCTGTACGCGACGATCTTCGTGCTGCCCGTTTACCTCCAGAACGTCCAGCACTTCACCGCCAATCAGACGGGCCTCGTGATTCTGCCCGGCGCGCTGGCGAGCGCGTTCACGATGGCGTTCATGGGCCGGTTGCAAGGAAAGTTCGACGGCCGCTACTCCATCATGGTCGGCGTCGCGCTGTTCGCCCTGTCGATGTGGAAGCACGCCCACTTCACGACCCAGAGCGGCATGACCGACTTCTTCTGGCCGCTCGTGTTCCGTGGCGTGGGGCTGGGGTTGATCTTCGTGCCGCTCACGAACCTCGCCCTCGCCGACTTGCCCATGTCCCGGATCCCGAACGGCACGGGGCTCTTCAACCTGATGCGGCAGCTCGGCGGCAGCGTGGGGATCGCCCTCTCGGCGACCCTGCTGCAGCGCTTCACCGCGATTCACAAGGCCGACCTGGCGGCGAACGTGACGGCGTACGCCGCGGCGACGCAGGAGCGGCTCGCGGCGATCAGCAACGCGCTCATCGGCCGCGGCGAGCTGCCGGCCCTGGCGCAGACCAAAGCGATCGGCGTCCTGAACGGCATCGTCACCACGCAGGCGCTGATGCTGTCGTTCGAGCAGCTGTTCTTGCTGTTCGGCTCGGCGTTCGTGCTGGCGCTGCCGCTGCTGCTGCTGATGCACAAGAGCAAGGGATTGCCCGGCGGGGGCGGAGCAGCGCATTGAGCGGCGTGCGCGTCGGAGACGCGGCGCCGGACTTCACGCTGCTCGATCAGCGGGGGAAGCCCGTGCGCCTGCGCGAGCTGACCGAAAAGAAGAACGTCGCGCTGTACTTCTATCCGAAGGATGCGACGCCGGGTTGCACGCTCGAGGCGCGTTCCTTTCGCGACGCGTATGACGTCTTCGCCGCGGCGGACACCGAGGTGATCGGCGTGAGCTCCGACTCCGTCAAATCGCACGAGCGCTTCGCTGCGAACGAGCGGCTTCCCTTCTTATTGCTCTCCGACCGCTACGGGACGGTGCGGGAGCTGTACGGTGTGGAGCGGACGCTCGGCGTTCTGCCGGGACGCGTGACCTATGTGATCGGCCGGGGCGGCGTCGTCCGGCACGTCTACTCCTCGCAGCTGCGCGTCAATCAGCACAGCCGTGAGGCCTTGCAGGCGCTCAACGCACCTCCGCCATCGCCGCCGTAACGAGCAGGGCCCGCACGACCCCCAGCGCTCCATCGATGTTCTCGTACCACTCGCTCGGCAGGTGCGCGTCTCCCGCGTGACCGCCCGCGCCGAGTGCGATCGCGGGGACACCCAGGGCGATCGGCACGTTGGCGTCGGTCGAGGCGCAGGCAAGCTCGTGGGGGCGGCCCAGCGCGCGCGTCGCGGCGATGGCCGTCTGGACGAGCGGGTGAGCGCGCGGCGTGAGCCCCGACGGGCGGTCCCCCACGCGGCGGAGATCGAGCTGGAGCGGGGGCGTCCCGGGGGTGCGGTGGCCGTTCTCCTCGGCGAGGGCGCGGGCGAGGATCCCCTGGACCGCCGCGTCGAGCCGGGCTAGGGCCCTCGGGTCCTCGCTCCTGAGATCGAGGTCGAACCACGCCTCCTGCGGAATCGAATTGAGGCCGGTACCTCCCCCAAGGCGGACAACTGCACAAGTCGTGCGTGGTGCGTGGTGCGTGGGCAGGTCGGCGAGTAGCGCGGTCGCTCGGCCCACGGCGCTGGCCGGGTTCGCGACGCCGAAGGCGGCCCAGGAGTGGCCGCCGGGGCCGCGGTAGGTGGCGCTACCGGCCGCACCGTCGGAACCCGCGACTGCACGAGGGCCTCGGCGACCGTGACCAGCGCGGCCAGGCCGCGGGCGTTGTCGGAGATCCCGGGTCCCTCGAGGCGCGCGCCGCTGCGCGCGACCGAGACGTCGAGTCCCGCGGCGAACACGGTGTCGAGGTGGGCGCTCAGCACCACGGCGTCTTCGCGGTGCGTGCCCATCCAACCGGTGACATTGCCCACTTCGTCCACCGCGACGTCGCTCAGGCCGGCGTCCCGAAACAGCGCCGCCAGGTGGGCGCCGCGCGCGCCTTCCGCACCGGTGGGCGCTGGAATGGCCGACAACGCCGCTTGGCGGGCGAGCGTACTCTCGTCGGAGCGCTCGATGTGGTGGCGCGCGGCGCGCACCCGGTCGTGCGCCACAACGGCGTCGATCGATTCGGGGAGGGGCATCGTCCGCAAACTACGGTACATCTTCAGCCTCCGGCAACCCGGCGCTTGACCTGGACGTGCAGCCGCGCAACACTAACCTCATGGAGGAGCGCGATCTGATCTACGACTGGAACGGGGCCAACGGGGGTGCGGCGTTCGACTGGACGCGGGCGCGCGTGGAGCTGAACGACGAAACCCTGCGCGACGGCCTGCAGTCCCCCTCGGCCACCGATCCATCCCTCGACGACAAGAAGCGGCTGCTGCACCTGATGGCCGACTTGGGCATCGTCGCGGCCGACATCGGGTTGCCGGGGGCCGGGCCGCGCGTCGTGGAGCAGGTGCGCGTCCTCGCGAAGGAGATCCGCGACGCCAAGCTGCCGATCGCGCCCAACTGTGCCGCCCGCACCGTGGTCTCGGACGTCGAGCCCATCGTGCGCATTTCCGACGAAGTGGGAATCAAGATCGAGGCGGCGACCTTCATCGGCTCTTCCCCGATCCGCCAGTATGCCGAAGACTGGACCTTGGACCGCATCGTCAAGGCCAGCGCCGAGGCGGTGACGTACGCCGTGCAGCACGGCCTATCGGTGATGTACGTGACCGAGGACACGACGCGCGCGCGACCCGAGACCTTGAAGGCGCTGTACGGCGCGGCCATCGAGTGCGGCGCCACGCGGCTCTGCCTCGCCGACACAGTCGGCCATGCGACGCCTGACGGCGTAAGGGCGTTGGTGAAATTCGTCAAGCAGGAAATCGTAAAGAAACACCGTGTGAAGGTCGACTGGCACGGACACCGCGACCGCGGGATGGGGCTCATCAACTGCCTCGCCGCGATCGAGGCGGGCGTCGACCGCGTGCATGCGACAGCGCTCGGCGTGGGGGAACGCGTCGGGAATGCCGAGATGGACCTGCTGCTCGTCAATTTGAAACTGCTCGGCGCGCACCGGCACGACATCCGCCGGTTGCCCGAGTACTGCCGGCTCGTGGCGGAGGCGATGGGCGTGCCGATCCCGGTGAATTACCCGGTCGTCGGCACCGACGCGTTTCGGACGGGGACGGGCGTGCACGCCGCGGCGATCATCAAGGCGAAAAAGAAGGGGCATGCCTGGCTCGCCGACCGCGTGTACAGCTCGGTGCCCGCCGAAGAGTTCGGCTTCGCGCAGCGTATCGAGATCTCACCCGTCTCGGGATTGTCGAACGTGAAGTACTGGCTGGAGACGCACGGCTACGACGCGGAGAACGAAGCGGCCTGTAGGGCCTTGTTCGACGCCGCCAAGCGCACCGACCGTGTCCTGTCCGACGAGGAGTGCCACCGGCTCCTGAAGCAGGGCGTATGAGCTTCCGGGACATCGAACGCTCGTTCTTCGATCTGCGCTGGCATCTGGACCCCGTCTCGGCGACGCAGGCCGGCGTGGCCGGCTACGACGATCGCTACGGCCGCTTCAGCCACGAGGCCTTGGCGCCCCACCTCGCCGCGCTCAAGGCGCTCGCTGCCGCGCTCGAAGAAGCCACGGTGGACGGACTGGACGACGAAATCGATCGTACCGCCCTGCTCAACGAGATCCGGGTCATGGTGCGACGCTACGAGCAAATGCGGCCGCAAGCGACGAACCCCGAGTTCTGGTTGTCGCATCTGCTCGGCGGCCTGCATCACCTGCTGCTCTCCGGCGATCGCACCGCCGAGGAGAAGGCGCGGGCGGCGATGGGGCGGCTCGAGGACATCCCCGCGTTCATCGAAGACGCCCGGGCGACGCTCACCGAGCCCGTGAGCGTATTCGTCGAGACGGCGCTGCGCGTGAGCGAGGGGGGCCGGCTGCTGTTGCGCGAGGTCGCCGCCACGCTCTCGGCCGGCGCGCCGGCGCAGGCGGAGCGGCTCCAGGCCGCGGCCGATCGGGCGACCGCCGCGCTCGCCGAGTTCGAGCAGGACTTGACCCGCTGGCTCGACACCGGCGGCGACCACTTCGCGATCGGCGAGGACGCGTTCAATTTCCTGCTGCACTATCAGCACGCTCTGCGGGACACTGCGCCGGAGCTGTGGCGCTACGGCTTGCGCCTCAAGGAGGAGATCGAAGCCGACCTGCAGGCCCGCGCCGACCGGCTCGACGGCGGCCGCCGCTGGCCGGACCTCGCGGACCGGTTGCGGGCGGATCACCCACGCGCGAACGAGCTGGTCGACTCGTACGCCAAGGAAATGGCCCGCGCCCGCGAATTCGTCGCCGCGAAGGGCCTGGCGCCGATCCCCGACGCGCCGCTCGGTGTGGTTCCGACCCCGGCTTTCATGCGCCCCGTGATTCCGTTCGCGGCCTACGACAGCCCCGGCGCCTACGCGCGAGATCGCACGGGGTGGTTCTACGTGACGGTCCCCGACTCCCGTCTTCCCGCGGAGCAGCAAGAGCGCATCCTGCGCGACCACAGCCGCTACGAGCTCGCGGCGACCGCGCTCCACGAGGGATACCCAGGGCACCACCTGCACCTCGTCACCGCGAAGGGGCTGCCCTCCCACGTCCGCAAGAATCTGTGGACGCCGCTCACGGTCGAGGGGTGGGCGCTGTACTGCGAGGACATGATGGCGGAGCAGGGGTTCTATGCCTCCGAGGAAGAGATGTTCTTCCAGCGGGTGCACTTGCTGTGGCGTGCCGAGCGCGTGCTCCTCGATGTGGGGTTGCACACGCGGGGCATGACACCCGAGCAGGCCGTGGACCAGATGGTGCGCGATCTGCATATCGAGCGCGGCAACGCCGAAACAGAAGTGCGCCGCTACTGCGCCTGGCCGGCCTACCAGCTATGCTACGCCGTGGGCCGGCGCGAGCTGCTCCGCCTACGCGACGATTTCCGCGCCGCGCGCGGCGGGTCGTTCACCCTCCGCTCCTTCCACGAAGCCGTCCTGCCCTACGGCGGCCTGCCCGTCACGCTCATTCGCTGGGGACTCGGCCTCGGTGACTGAACGCTTGCCGCGGCAGGTCAAACTGTTTGGTGCTGTATCCCTCCTGAACGACTTCGCAAGCGAGATGATCTACCCGCTGCTCCCGGCATTTGTCACCGGGGTGCTCGGGGGCGGCGCGGTGGCGCTGGGGGCGCTCGACGGGGCCGCCGATGCCGCCGCGGCGCTCGTGAAAGTCGTCGCGGGCCGGCTGGCCGACCGTCCGGCACGCCGCGGGCCGCTGATCGTGATCGGGTATCTCGTCGCGATCGTGGTGCGGCCCGTCATCGCCGTGACCGCCGCCGCCTGGCAGGTGATCGGGCTCCGGGTCGTGGACCGGCTCGGGAAAGGCTTGCGTACTCCGCCGCGCGACGCGCTGATCGCCGACGTGACGCCGGAGCGATTGCGGGGGCGGGCGTTCGGCCTGCAGCGGGGCCTCGATCACGCCGGCGCAGTGTTGGGGCCTTTGGTGGCGTGGGCGGTCCTGACGCGCGGTGCGGGGGTTCGGACCGTCATCCTGGCGAGTATTGTGCCGGGAGTCGCGGTCTTAGGGCTGGCGGCGTGGGCGGTAAAGGGCGGTAATGGGCGGAATAGGGCGGTAGGCTCGGCGGCGGCGCCGGTGTCCCTACCGCCTTCTACCGCCCGTTCCCGCCCTTTACCGCCCGGCCTTTTCGCCATCACCTTCTTCTATCTCCTCCGCATGCCGGACACGCTCGTCATTCTGCGCGCGCAGCGGCTCGGCATTCCCGTGGCGGTCGTGCCGCTCCTGTGGGCGGCGGTGCACGTGGTGCGGTCGTCGTCGAGCTTCGTGGGCGGCGCGCTCTCGGATCGGCTCGGCCCCTCGCGCACCATGTGGCTGGGTTGGGTGTGTTACGCCGGCCTCGCCGTGGGCATGGCGTTGGCGACGGGGCCCGGACAAGCGTGGGCGCTGTTCCTCGCACTGGGGCTCGTCGCGGGGCTCACCGAGAGCCCGGAACGCGCGCTCGTCGCGGCGTTCGCCGGAGACCGCCAGGGGAGCGGGTTCGGCGTGTATCACGGCGCGAGCGGCCTTGCCGCGCTCGCCGGCGGACTGCTGCTCGGCGCGGTGTTTCAGCGCGCCGGAGGGGCGTCCGCCTTCACCGCAAGTGCCGCGCTGGGCCTTGGTTTGGCCCTCCTCTGGCCTTTTCTGGCTCGGGCGCATAGGGTTCCAGCCCGGTGACTACCCCCACACCATGAGCACGAACGCGCAGGAGCCGCGAGGGCGTTACCTCGCGTTCTTGGCCCTCACGGCGCTCGGCATTGTGTACGGCGATATCGGCACGAGCCCGCTGTACGCGCTGCAGATCGCCTTCCACACCGGGCACGGGATCCCAGTCACGCCGGGGAACGTGCTGGGTGTCTTGTCGCTCATGTTTTGGTCGCTGGTGCTCGTCGTCACCATCAAATACCACATCGTCATCATCCGGGCCGACAACAAGGGCGAAGGCGGCGTCGTCGCCTTGATGGCGCTCGTGAACGGGAGCCGTCTGGCGCGCGGCCTTTCGCCCCGCAAGATCATGGTGGTCCTGGGCATCTTCGGGGCGGCCCTGATCTACGCCGACGGCGCGCTCACGCCGGCTATTTCTGTGATGAGCGCCGTGGAAGGCCTGGAGGTGGCGAGCCCGGCTTTGGCACACTGGGTACTGCCGCTTACGCTCGTCCTTCTTGCTGGCCTCTTTTTCTTCCAGAAGAACGGGACGGCCCGGATCGGCGCCGTGTTTGGGCCCGTGATGCTGCTCTGGTTCGCCACGATCGCCGTTCTGGGGTTGAGCCAGATTGTGCAGCATCCGGCGGTGCTGGCGGCGATGTTACCGCTTCACGCCGTGCGGTTCTTCGCCGAGGACTTGAACCGCGGTTTCTTGGTGCTCGGCGCCGTGTTCTTGGTCGTCACCGGCGGTGAGGCGTTGTACGCCGACCTCGGGCACTTCGGGCACCGCGCGATTCAAGTCGCCTGGTTCAGCAGCGCGTTTCCCGCCCTGCTGCTCAACTACCTCGGTCAGGGCGCCCTGCTGCTGCGCGACCCCGCGGCGGCGGTCAATCCGTTCTATCATCTCGCCCCGTCGTGGGCCCTGTACCCGCTAATCGCGCTGGCGACGGCTGCCGCGATCATCGCTTCGCAGGCCATCATTTCCGGTGCGTTCTCGCTGACGCGGCAGGCAGTGCAGCTCGGCTACATCCCGCGCCTCCGGATCGAGCACACGTCGTCGCGCGAGATCGGGCAGATCTATGTTCCGGCGGTCAACGTCTCGCTGGCCATTGCGACGTGCGCGTTGGTCTTGTACTTCCAGACCTCGACCAACATCGCCGGGGCATACGGCGTGGCGCTGTCGACGCTGATGGTGATGACGACCGTGATGTTCTACGTGATGTCGCGCGAGGTGTGGGGTTGGAGCCTCGCGCGCGCCGTCGGGGGCGTGGCGTTGTTCTTCGTGATGGACCTCATGTTCCTCGCCGCCAATGCGCTCAAGATCCGCCACGGGGGCTGGGTGCCGCTCGCCATGGCGGTCGCCATCTATCTGGTCATGACCACGTGGAAGCGGGGGCGCGAGATCCTCTCCAAGCGGATGTTAGAGAAGACGGTTCCCCTCAAGCTGCTCCTGGCCGACCTGGCGGCCGAACCCCCGAAGATCGTGTTTCTCACGATCGTGACCGAGGACGTCCCCTATGTGCCGGCGGCCGAGCGTGTCACCGTCAAGCGGATCGGCAAAGGGTTTCACAGTGTCGCCGCCCGCTACGGATTCACCGAGGACCCCGACATCCATGAAATCCTGTCGGCGTGCAAGAAAGAACAGTTGGACATCCCGATCGAGGGCACGACGTTCTTCCTGGGCCGCGAGACCGTCATCGCGTCGGAACGGCCGGGGATGGCGGTGTGGCGGGAGCACCTATTCGCGTTCATGACGCGCAACGCCCTCCGCGCCACCGCGTTCTTCAAGATTCCCCCGAACCAGGTGTTCGAGGTAGGCGCCCAGGTAGAGTTGTAGCTAGAGTTTCAGCAGGGCGACCAGGGTGCCGACGGTGCCGACCCAGAAGAGGAACATCCAGCGGATCAGGCGGCTCTCGAGTTGAGCGAGCTTCGTGTCGACCTCGGCGCGCAGCTCGGCGATTCGCTGCTCGAGCTTGGCGTCGAACCGCGCGAAGTGGACTTCAAACAAATCGCGAAACTCGGAGCGATAGGCGACGTCCACTTGATTGAACCACTCCACGAGTTCGTTGGCGACATCATCGCCAAGTTTTTCGTAGAACTTCCTGGACAGTTTGGCGGTCACCGGCATTCAACGCTCCCGAAGGAAACCCCGGTGACATCCTAACGGTACGCTCGGCGTTGGTCGGAATCAATCCTTTGCCAGCCTCATCTTTTCCACGCATCAAACCCCCGCCACTAACGCCGTCTCCACGAACGGCGTCTCGTGCACGACCGGTGCTTTGCGCTTCGACAAGACCAGCCACCACTCCCGCGCCGATGTGACAACCAAGAGGGCGACAACGCTCAAGAAGAACAAGGTGATAATCGCGTCGAGCTGATAGTTGAGGATGCGGCGTGCCGCATCGGCTTCGGTGGAGCTGGCGAGGGCTGCCGCCCGAGCGAAGAAGCCCAGCTTGGGGTCAGAAGAGAACACGAGCTCCAGGCCCGCGGTCATCGTGATGACGACCAGCCACGCGAGCGGGCCGAGCGTCACCCAGGAGTACCGCTGCCGCCCCATCTTGATCAGGATCGTCGTCGCGACGCATAAGGCGACGGCCGCGAGCAGCTGATTCGAGATCCCGAACAGCGGCCACAGCGCGTTGATTCCCCCCAGCGGATCCACGACTCCCTGGTACAGGAAGTAGCCCCACGCCGCGCACACGACGGCGCTGGAGAGCACGACGCTCGGGTACCATGAGGTCCGGCCGAATCGCGGCCACACGTGACCCACGATCTCCTGCAGCATGAACCGGCCGACGCGCGTGCCCGTGTCGATCGTGGTCAGGATGAACAGGGCCTCGAACATGATCGCGAAGTGGTACCACAGAGCGGAGAGGGTCCGCCCCCCCAACGCGCTCGTCAGTCCCGAAAAGATGTGGGCCATCCCTACGGCCAGAGACGGGGCGCCGCCGGTACGCGCGATCAGGCTCTGTTCGCCCATCTGCGCCGCCAGCGCGTGCATGTACTCCGGCGTGACCACGAAGCCTGCCTGATTCAGGACGTCCGAGGCGCCCGCCAAGGCGACGGGCGTCGTGTTCATCGCGAAGTACACGCCGGGGTCGAGCGTGCACGCCGCGATGATCGCCATCACCCCGACGAACGACTCCATCAGCATGGCCCCGTAGCCGATGATCCGAGCGTCGGGCTCGTGGGCGATCATCTTGGGCGTCGTTCCGGATGCCACCAGCGAATGGAATCCCGAGATGGCGCCGCAGGCGATCGTGATGAACGCGAAGGGGAAGAGCTTGCCGGCGAACACCGGACCCTCGCCCGCCGTCGCGAACGGGGTCAGGGCCGGCATGCGGAGCGGCGGCAGGAGGATGAGGATCGCGACGGCGAGCGCCACGACTGTGGTGATCTTCAGGAAGGTCGAGAGATAATCGCGGGGACAGAGCAGCATCCACACCGGCAACACCGAGGCGATGAAGCCGTAGGCGATCATCATCCACGTGAGCGACGTGCCCGTGTGCGTGAAGGCGGCCGCGACCGCGGGGTGATTCGCCACCCAGCCGCCCGCGACGAGGGCCGCGAGGAGCAGCATCGCTCCCACGGCCGAGGCCTCGCCCACCTTGCCAGGCCGCCAGCGTTTCATCCACCACCCCATCAGCAGGGCGATCGGCACCGTGCAGGCGATGGTGAAGAGGCCCCAGGGCGAGGCGCGGAGCGCGTTCACCACGATCAGCGCCAGCACGGCGAGCAGGATGATCATGATCGCGAGGACCGCGACCATCGCCGTCACGCCCGTGACCCTGCTGACTTCCTCTTTCGCCATCTGGCCCAGGGACTTGCCGTCGCGCCGCAGCGAGCAGAACAGGATCGTGAAGTCCTGCACCGCGCCGCCGACGACGACGCCGATCACGAGCCACAGCGTGCCGGGCAGGAAGCCGAACTGCGCCGCCAGCACCGGCCCAACGAGCGGCCCCGCGCCGGCGATCGCGGCGAAGTGGTGGCCGAACAGCACCCAGCGGTTGGTCGGGACGAAGTCGTGGCCGTTGTTGAGACGCTCGGCGGGCGTGGCGCGGCGCGGATCGAGGCCGAACACCGTGTTCGCCAGGAACTTGGAGTAGAACCGGAAGCCGACGGCGTAGGTGCACACCGCCGCGATGAGCAGCCAGGCCGCGCTGATCGTCTCGCCGCGGGCAAGGGCGAGCATGCCGAACGCCGCCGCGCCGAGCACCGCGATCGCACCCCACACCAGGATCGACACGGGCCGGGACATGGGCGCTAAGTTGCGCCGCGTCTTGCCGATGTTCAAGCTCGAACATAGGTTCGAAACTCTTGGCTCCCACCTCGTGGTCGATGAGTCCGCGGGCCGAATCGGCGCCCCCGTCCGCCGGCGCGGCCGTGCAGGAGCGGCGCGAGCCCCTACGCGCCGGCGAGACCCTGCAAGGGAAGGTTGCGGTCGTGACGGGCGGCGCGACCGGCCTCGGACGATCGGTGGCCCTCGAGTTCGCGCAGCGGGGGTCGCCCGTGGCCTTCAACTACGTCGAGCTCCCCGGGCGGGAAGTGACCGCCCAGGCGTTGCTCACCGAGACCGCGATCAAGGCGTTGGGCGTCCCGTGCTACTCGGCGCGCTGCGATGTCCGTAAGATGGAGGAAGTGGACCACTTCATCGCGGAGGTGAAGGAGCGGCTCGGCGCGGTGCACTTCCTGGTGAACAACGCGGGCGTGACGCACGACGGCGCGCTGTGGCGCCTCACCGCCGAAGCGTGGCAGGAAGTCGTGGACACGAACGTCACCGGCGCTTTCAACTGCATCCACGCCGTGGCCCCACCGATGCGGGCGCAACGCTTCGGTAAGATCGTCAACGTCGCCAGTCACCAGGCGTTCCGGCCGGGGTTCGGGATCGCGAATTACGCCGCCAGCAAGGCGGCCCTGATCGGGCTCACCAAGGCTGCCGCGGTCGACCTCGGCTCGTCGAACATCAACGTCAACGCGGTCGCGCCCGGCTTCGTGAAAACAGAGCTGCTCTCGCAGCTGCCGCGCGAGGTGTTGGAGCGCGCCGAGCACGAGTCGGTCCTGGGGCGCGTGGCCGAGCCGGAGGACGTCTCGCGCGTCATCACCTTCCTGTGCAGTGACGCGGCGCGGCACATCACCGGGCAGGTGATCGTGGTGGACGGCGGCCTGACCCTCGCTTAAATTGCGGCCGTGACTAATCCCTTGAAAAACAGATACTTATGGGCGTGCGCGCTGCTCGTGGCCTGCGGCGGCAAGAAGACCGACCACCCGCCCGCCCCGGCGCCGACGGCCCCGCTGCCCACGGCGGGGATAGCGGGTCAGCAGGTGCCCGTGTGGCCTCTGACGCTCGTCGCCGCTGAAGACACGCTCCATTGGGATGCCCTGATCGGCAACCGGCGCGTCACGCTCGACAAGTGCGACAGCATCATCGGGACGCTGCTCGCCGGCCGCGCGCCTGAAGTGACGTGGGTGGGACCCACCGAGCTGCGGCGGGCGGCCCGCCGCGCCGTCGGCGTCGCCGCCGATCCCGACCAGATGGGCACCGCGTTCCTGCGGGCCGAAGCGCTCGTCGATGTGCCCGATCCGTTGCGCTACCAGCTGCGCACGCTGGTGGGCATTGCGGGAGGGCGGTTCGCCCTGGTGCCGGCGGGTCTCGTGTACCGCCACGCGCCGGGATCACCGGCCGGGGTCGCGACGGCCGAGCTGAGCATCGTGCTGATCGACACCCGCGTCGGCAAGGTGGGCTGGCGCACGGTGGCACGCGGGGAGGGCCTGGATGCCTGGACGGCGCTGACGCGGGCGGTGAAGAGCCTCACGCCAGGCCTGCCGTGACGCGGGAAGGGACGCTGATCGCCGGGGACGGCGTCGGGCCCGAGATCACGGCGGCGACGCTGCTGGTGCTCGACGCCCTGGGGATGAAGTTCGCGTGGGACGAGCAGTACGGCGGCATGGCGGCGGTCGAGAAAGCCGGTACGCCGCTGCCCAACGCGACCCTCGACAGCATCCGTCGCACCCGGCTCTGTCTCAAGGGTCCGCTCACGACGCCGGTGGGGGGCGGGTACCGCTCGGTGAACGTGGCGCTACGGCAGGAGTTCGACCTCTACGCCAACGTGCGTCCCACCAAGACGATCGTTCCCGGCGGCCGCTACCAGAATATCGATCTCGTCATCATTCGTGAGAACACCGAGGGGCTGTACGTAGGGCTCGACCACACGTTCAAGGTCGCGGGCGATCCGAAGGCGGTGGCGCAGGCGATGTCGGTCGTGACGCGTGAGGGGTGCACGCGCATCGCGCGTTACGCGTTCGAGTACGCGAAGCAGCACGGGCGCAAGAAAGTGACCATCGTCCACAAGGCGAACATCCTCAAGGCGACCTCGGGATTGTTTCTCGAGACAGGCCGGATGATCGCGAAAGAGTACGAGGGGGTCATCAGCTGCGACGAGAAGATCGTGGACAACGCCGCGATGCAGCTCGTGATCAAGCCGGAGCAGTTCGACGTCATCGTGACGACGAATCTGTTCGGCGATATCCTGTCCGACGAAGCCTCGGGGCTCGTGGGTGGGCTGGGACTCGCGCCGGGCGCCAACATCGGGGCCCACGCGGCGATTTTCGAGGCGGTGCATGGCTCCGCGCCCGACATCGCGGGGCAGGGGATCGCGAACCCATCGGCCCAGATGCTGGCGGCGGCGATGATGCTCGACCACATCGGCGAGCTCGAGGCGGGGAAGAAGCTGCGCTGCGCCGTGGAGGCCGCCATCGTGAAGGACAACGTCCGCACCAAGGACTTGGGGGGCAGTGCTACCACGGACGAGTTCGCCCGCGCCGTGGCCCGTCGGGCCTAAGCACCCGTGCGCCGGGTGCGGGGAGTTCGTCGCGGGGATCGCGATCGGCGGGCTGTGCCCGAGCTGCGCGCGGGCGGCGGAGCGCCGGGCGGCGCGGATCGGGCGCTTGGTGGCGATGGGGACGACGCTGCCCCTCGCGGCCTACTTGGCCTGGACGCTGCCGGTCGATCGGACCGCCCGGCTCGTGGTCGCCGGCGGTGTGGTGCTGTGGTACGCTTTGACGTTTCTCATAGCTAAGAGAATCG
>WNGQ01005880.1_pt1 | contig 16225 bp, 21 predicted proteins | sample 5407661 | NCBI WGS metagenome assembly WNGQ01 (sample SAMN13153382, study PRJNA577476) | soil metagenome | isolation source: 60 cm soil or saprolite under Garry oak tree replicate 2 | place: USA:California | collected 2016-06-15 | reverse complement strand
AGGCCGGAGACCTGCTCGGGACCGACTCCGACGCCATGATCGGCGGCGACCTCCTCGATCTGCTCGAGGATCGGATCGCGGAGGCAGGTGCCGAGGACGGGCTGCCCCTGTCGTTGCGGACGCTCTTCAGCCACACCGAGGGCGGAGAGGGAGACCTGGCGCTGCCGCGGCTCAAGCGCGTGCTGCGCTGGGTTGCCCAGCCGACGACGGAGGGCGGCGGCAGAGCGGTCGGGCTGACGATCACGTTCCAGGACGTGACTCGCGACCGTGAAGTCAACCAGATGAAGACGGACTTCGTCTCCTTCGTCACGCACCAGCTCCGGACGCCGCTGTCCGGAATCAAGTGGATGCTGGAGCTGGTGGCCGACGCCGAGATCCCGATCGACATTCGCTCGTACGTCGCCGACGCTCGAGACGCCTCGGAGCGGCTGATCAACCTGGTCAACGACCTGCTCGACATCTCGCGGCTCGAGCGAGGCCGGCTGGAGATCCGACCGCAGCCCACCGATCTGGGCGCGCTGACCGCCAGCGTGCTCGAGGAGGTGGCCGGCCTCGTCCGGACGCACGACCACCGGATCTCGGTGACGGGCGTCGACGACGCGCCGACGGTGATCGCCGATCCGCAGCTCCTGCGCCAGGTCGTCCTGAACCTCATCTCGAATGCGATCAAGTACACGCCGCGGTCGGGCGAGATCGCCATCCGGATCGGTGACGTCGGCGACCGGGTTCGCTGGGAGATCCAGGACAACGGCATCGGGATTCCGCGGGATGCCCAGCGCCGGCTCTTCGAGAAGTTCTATCGCGCGGACAACGTGTTCGCGGTGGAGACCGAGGGGACCGGCCTCGGCCTCTATCTGGTGCGACTCATCATCGAACAGTTCGGCGGCCGGGTCTGGTGCGACTCCGAAGAAGGCCGCGGAGCCACGTTCGTGTTCACACTTCCTAACAGCGGGGTGGCGTGATGGCAGCCAGCACGAAGAAGATCCTGCTCGTCGAGGACGATCGCTTCCTCCGTCGAGCCTGCGAAGCGAGTCTCCGGCAGCGCGGCTTCACCGTCGTCCCGGCCATGGACGGCGAAGAAGGACTGCGCCTGGCTCGCGGCGAGACGCCCGATCTCATCCTCCTCGACCTGCTCATGCCGCGCCTGCCCGGCATCGAGGTCCTGCGCGCGCTCAAGGCCGACGCGGCGACCAAGGGCATTCCCGTCCTCGTCCTGTCCAACTCTTCCCGCGAGCAGGACGTCGCGGAGGTCATGGAGCTCGGCGCCGTCGACTACTGGGTGAAAGCCAACCTGTCGCTGAAAGAGCTCTCCGAGCGGGTGGTGCGACTGCTGGGAGCCTGAACGGCGCGCCCGCGGGGGCGTGATAGGATCCTCCCGCGATGCGCGCGCGCCTCGCCACCAAGATCACCGTCCTCATCGTCGTCGTGCTCATCATCGGCTTCGGCGCGTCGACGATCCTGACGATCCAGCGTGAGGCTCAGCTCCTGGTCGACCAGAACAAGCTGGCGGTTCGGCGCCTGACCGCCACGCTGGTGGCGAGCATCGAGGGCGCGATGCTGCAGGAGCGCCCTGACGTCACGCGCACCGTCCTCGACGAGCTGAAGGCGTCATCGCCGGTGGAAGAGCTCACCATCTACCGGCGCAACGGCGTCGAGGCCTTCACCGATCTCACGACAATGATGGAGGTCAACAAGAACGCCGGGCTGGCCAAGGACGTCATGGACAACATCAAGAAGATGGTCCGGGCCCCCGGCAAGACGATGGCCGGGCCGCTCTTCCAGCAAGCCATCGCAACGCTCAAGCCCCAGGAGAACCTGGTCGAGGAGAACGGCGTGCCGTACTTCGTCCTGCACCAGCCGATCCTCAACCAGAACAAGTGCCAGGGCTGCCACGGCAGCGACCATCAAGTCCGGGCCGTCGTCCGGGTCGCGACGTCGATGGCGCCCGTGATGGCCGAGGTGCGGACCCAGCGTAACCGCCAGGCCCTGATCGGCCTGCTCACCATCCTCGCCGCAGGCGCCGTCATGACGGTGGCGATGAGCCGGATCGTCATCCGGCCGATCAACGAGCTGGCGATCGCCGCCCGCCGGGTGGGCCAGGGGAACTTCGACGCGCGGGCGTGCGTCGACTCGCGCGACGAGCTCGGTCAGCTCGGCGCGGCGTTCAACGAGATGACAGAACGGCTGGCCCAGGCCTACCGCGACCTCGAGGGCCAAGAAGCTCCTGGAGCAGAATCCGAACGCCACCGAGCTCGAGAAAAAGACCGTCGATGTCGCGGTGCTCTTCCTGGACATCGCTGGCTACACGAAGCTGTCCGAGCAGCTCGAGCCCAAGAAGCTGAACCAGCTCGTCCAGCTCTATTTCTCCAGTTTCCTCGAGATCATCCAGGCCCACCACGGCGACGTGAACGAGACGGCCGGCGATGGCCTCATGGTCATCTTCCAGGCCGACCGGACCACGGGCGACCACAGCGTCAACGCCACCCGCGCGGCCTTCGCCATCCGCCAGCGGGTGGGGACGCTCAACGAGGAGTACGGCGGCGTGTTCCCGGCCATTCAGCTCCACATGGGAATCAACAGCGGCGAGGCGTTGGTCGGCGCCACCAAGCTCGGCGGCGCCGGCAGCGAGCGCTGGACGTTCACGGCCTCGGGGCCGACCACCAACATCGCCGCACGGCTGGCCGGCTCGGCCACCGGGGGTGAGATCATCGTGGGGCCGTCGACCGCCGATCGCATTCGCCAGCATTTCGTCCTGGAGGCTCTGGGCGAGCGCGCCTTCAAGAACGTCTCCCAGCCGCTGACCGTCTTCCGCGTCATCCCTCCGGGGGTCTACGAGAAGATCGCCTGAGCCGTGGGCCGCATTCGAGTCGGCATCTCGTCGTGGGCCGACCCCGCGCTGATCGAGGAAGGCTCGTTCTACCCGAAGCGATCGATGAGCGCCGAAGCGCGCCTGCGCTACTACGCCGGCGTCTTCGACACCGTCGAGGTGAACAGCTCCTACTACGCGATTCCCGACCCGCTCAATGCGCGGCGCTGGGCGGAGCGGACCCCGCCCGGCTTCATCTTCCACGTCAAGGCCTATGCGCTCATGACCGGCCACCATCCGCGGCCGCAGACGTTGCCCGCCGACGTGCTGCGCTGGCTGCCGGACAACGCGCGGCGGACGCGCCGCGACGAGATCGCCTCCGAGGCGTTCCCGCCCGAAGCGATCGACGCGACGTTCCGCCTCTTCCACGCCGCGCTGGCGCCGCTGGCTGACGCCGGCAAGCTGGGCTACGTCCTGTTCCAGTTCGCGCCGTGGGTCCGCTTCAGCGAGGCTCGCCTCGAGCAGATCGCGTCGCTGCCCGGGCGCCTGCCCGGCTTCAGGGTGGCCGTGGAGTTCCGTGATCGCTCATGGTTTCCCGGGCACGCGGCCGAGACGCTGACCGCGCTGACGGCGGCGCGTATCGCGCACGTGGTGGTCGATGCCCCATCGACCGTGAACGCGATCCCGTTCGTCCGCGCCGTGACGGCCCGGACCGCGGTGCTCCGGCTCCACGGCCGTCACGCCGAGGGGTGGATGAGGCAGCTCAGGGGTGAAGAGCCCAGCGTGCGGGAGAAATACGATTACCTCTACTCGCAGGAGGAGTTGCGCCAGCTGCTGCCCGACGTGGAGGCACTGGCCAGCGAGGCCGAGGACGTCTTCATCTCCTTCAACAACAACAACCGCGACTATCCGGTCAAGAACGCCCTGATGATGCGGCGGCTGCTCGGTCAGCCCGTTTCCGACGAGCCGGCCAGCTTGCCGTTCCTCGACTCCGAGCGCTGATAGAATCCAGAGGATGGCGGAGCTTCGACTCAGCGGCGGCGCGCTCGACGGCTTCACGCTGCACTACGTGAGCGCCGGCCGTGGTCCCGCCGTCGTCTTGCTCCACGGACTGGGGGGCTTTGCCGAGTCGTGGCGCCGCACCGTCGAGGCGCTGGCGCCGCGCTACACGGTGATTGCCGTCGACCTCCCCGGTTTCGGCCGTTCCGCCAAGCCTCGGGCGCGTTACAGCCTCGGCTTCTTCGCCAACGCCCTCGGCGGCTTCCTCGACGGGCTGGGGCTGGGGTCGGTCTCGCTGGTCGGCCACTCGCTGGGCGGCGCCGTCGCCGTCGCCTTCTCGCTGACGCGCCCCACGCGAGTCGAGCGGCTCGCGCTGATCGGCGCGGTCGTGCCCGGCTTTTACCGTCTCTCCCTGCCATACCGTTTCGCCGTGCTGCCGGTGCTCGGTGACCTCTTGGCGCTCGGGCGCTCGGCCAGGCTCTACAAGGCGGTCATCGCGCGCTGCTTCCACACGCCCGACCGCGCCGAGGTCGACTTCCTCGTCGATCACGACTATGCGGAGCGCACGCGCTGGGCCGCGCGTCTCGCCTTTCTCACGACGCTTCGCGACTCCCGAGCCGATCTCGTGGTGCGGGCGGCCGACTATCGGCGTGCGATCGCCATGCTCGACGCACCGGTGCTCTTCGTCCACGGCCGCCAGGACAACGTCATTCCCGCGGAGTGCTGCCGGCAGGCCAGAGCGGGATTCCGGCGTGCTGAAACCCGGTGGCTGGATGACTGTGGACACTTTCCGCAGCTCGAGCATCCCACCGTCGTGAACGAGTGGCTCGGAGCGTTCGTGGCCGAACGACCCGCGCCCCGCTGAGGAGCGGCCGCCATGGACGAGATCACCCCCCAGCAGCTCAAAGACCGGTTGAGCGCGCCCCGGCCGCCCGTGCTCGTCGACGTGCGGCAGGACTGGGAGACGAAGCTGTGCCGTCTGCCGAACGCGCTGCACATCCCGATCGAGGAGTTCGAGCTGCGCGTCGAGGAGCTGAATCCGGACGACGAGATCGTCGTGTATTGCCACCAGGGAGTCCGCAGCGCCGCGGTCGCCAACTATCTGCGTGGCCTCGGGTTCCGTGACGTCAAGAACCTCGAGGGTGGGCTCGACCTGTGGTCGCGGACGGTGGATCCGACGATGCGCAGGTACTGATGGCGGCGGCACTGCAGTGCGAGCCGCGGGATGGTGTCGCCTGGTGCACGCTGGCGCGCCCGCCGCTGAACCTCATCGAGCCGGGCCTGATTGGCGCGATCCGCGAGACCTTTCAGGCCCTGAGCGCCGATCGAACGATCCGGGCTGCGGTGGTGACTGGTAGTGGGCGCGCGTTCACCGCGGGCATGGACGTTCACGTTCTGGCCGGGCTCGACGTGGCGGGCGCGCGCGCCCTCATCACCGCGCTGCACGACGCGATCGAGGCCGTTCATCACGCGCCGTTTCCCGTCGTCGCGGCCGTCAACGGCCCCTGTCTGGGCGCTGGCTTCGAGCTGGCGCTCGCCTGCGACTTGCGCGTTGCTGGCACCACGGCGACCTTCGGGCTACCGGAAGTGCGGGTTGGCGTCCCGTCGGTGATCGAGGCGGCCCTGCTGCCACCGCTCGTCGGGCCGGGGCGCGCCGCCGAGCTCTTGCTGACCGGCGAGGCGATCGACGCCGAGCGGGCGCTTTCCTGGGGACTGATCAACCAGGTCGTGCCTGCGGTCGAGCTGACGCCGACCGTCGAGGCTCTCGTCGCGAAGATCCTCGCCGCCGGGCCGACCGCGGTCCGCCTGCAAAAGGAGCTCATGCTGCGCTGGCGGTACTCGGACCTGGGCACCGCGATCCGCTACGGGATCAACGCGTTCGCGGCGGCCTACGCCAGCGGCGAGCCGGCCGAGGGCGCCGCCGCCTTCCTGGCGAAGCGCGCTCCGAAGTTCGAGGTGCCGCGCTGAAGATCAGGACGATCACCGTCGACTTCTGGGGCACGCTGCTGTTCGATGGCCCCTCCAGCGATGACCGTTACAAGCGCACGCGGATGAACGACTTCGAACGCATCCTCACGGGAGCGGGCACGCCCGTGAAACGGGCCGCGCTCGACGACGCCTACGAGGCTTCGGGCTCGTACCTCGGTCGCATCTGGAGCACGCGTCGCGATGTTCCGGTGCAGGAGCACGTGCGCGCGATCGTCACGGCCGCCAACCCCGCCCTGAACGATCGGCTCACGCCTTCACTGGTGCGCGATCTCGTCGAGGCGTACTCACGGCCGATCTTGATCGTGCCGCCTTCCGTGGACGTTGGCGCGCGCGCCGCGCTCGAAGCCCTGCGCGCACGCGGCCATACCCTCGCGCTGATCTCGAACACGATGCGCACGCCGGGGGTCACGCTGCGCAAGCTCCTCCAGCAGTTCGGGCTGCTGGACTGCTTTGCCCACACGACGTTCTCGGACGAGGTCGGGATTCGGAAGCCCGACCCGGCGATCTTCGCGCTGACGCTGCGCGCGGTGGGCGGCGAGCCCGAGTCCGCCGTTCACGTGGGCGACGATTCGGTGCTCGACGTGCGAGGCGGGAAGGAGGCCGGGATGCGCGTCATCCACGTCGCCGCGAGGGCGCGAAGCGGCGCAACGCTCCGCCCCGACGCCGTGATTCCGTCACTGGCGGCGCTTCCGGGCGCTATCGCCGAGCTCGAGGCGCGCTGAAGACACGAACGCCGCCGGCAGACGCCGACGGCGCCGTGGCAGCAGGTTGAAGTTTTAGCGCCGCCGCAGGTAGCGAGCGCCGAGGAGCCCGAGCCCAACGATGAGTCCCGCGAATGGCTCCGGCGTGCCGAGTCGGACATCGAACGTCCCGTTTCCCGGCTGGATCATCCCCGAGCACTCGCCGGCGTTGCAGGTGCCCGAGAACGTGTGATCTCCGAACGTGCCCGAGACGGGGCCATTACCACCCTTGCCGCCGCCGCCGCCGCTAAACGCGAAGGCCTGTGGAGCGATCGCGAGAAGCGAGATCAAGGTCATGAACGTGATTCTCTTGATCATGCTGACACCTCCTCCCTCGGTGTCGGTATTACTCAAGCCTCGTGCCGGGCTGTAAGTAATGGAAATGTCGGATCTTCGATCGCAGGATCTGCAAAACGCTGGACCAGCGCCACCTGCATACCTGGCAAGGTCGTGCAGGCCGGGAGGGGGCTTACGAGGAAGCTGAAGCTACTTCGGCGAAACTAGCCGGCGCGGAAGGCGGGCTTGCGACCGTTCGAGGCCTTGCCGATTCCGACCTCTTCCAGATAACGCCGCACAGGGTCAGTGTTGCGGTCGCTGTAGGCCTGGAGCACCAGGTGGGAGATGCCGCGATGGTAGCCTGCCGGCTGGGGGCCGGTGCGCCGCCCGAGCACCTTCATCGCTTGCGAGGTCCGGTGGCGCAGGATGACGCCGAAGGTGCCGACGCCGGAAAGCCACGCGTTGGGGTCCTGGGCCGTCACCTCGGTCACATCGCTCACGGGCTCCCAATCGGGAGCGAACTCTCCCAGCGCCCCGAGCAGAAATCGCTGAGCGTCCTCGCGGCTCAGCACACGGCTTCCTATACCGCCATCGCGTGACGGCCAAGGTCGGCGCGAAGCGTTGCGAGGGCCGTGGGATCACCGCGCATGCTTCGACTGACATCCCACGCCGAGAGGTGGTGAAGGCTCACGCCGCCGTTTGCCGACGCGACCGTGACCCGGTAGGTCTCGGCGTCGACTTCGACCGAGAGGACCTTGCTTCGGGAGGGCAGATCGATCAGCAGACCCGCGATGAAATTGACCATCTTGACGGGTGCCAGCTTGTTCGTACCGATTGTCTGTTCCATTAAAATGGGCCCATCGCTGGGAGCAAGCGGAGTGCCATACGAAAATACGCGATTTCCCGGGCTGTTCACGGCGGTCGAGTGTTGTTGTGCTGACATGTGGACACCCATCCCGTGTCAGCCTGCGCACCACCGTCCTTGTGCACCCCTGACAAGGCCGGTAATATACGGCCCGCGATGGAGCTAGCCAGTCTCCGAGCCAAGATCCGCGACATCAAGAACTTCCCCACGGCGGGCATCCTCTTCAAGGACATCACCACCCTGCTCAAGGACGGGCCTGCCTTTCGGTACGTCGTCGACCTCCTGGCCGAGCGCTATCAGCAGGAGAAGATCGAGATCGTCGTCGGCATCGAGTCACGGGGATTCATCTTCGCCGGCGCGCTGGCGCATCAGCTCCGTGCGGGGTTCGTGCCCGTGCGCAAGCTCGGGAAGCTACCGGGGAAAACCATTGAGGTGGAATACGAGCTCGAGTACGGCCGCGACGCCCTGGCCATGCACGAAGATGCCATCCAACCGGGTCAACGCGTGCTCGCCGTCGACGATCTGCTGGCGACCGGCGGGACCATGGCGGCGGCGTTGCGACTCGTCGAGCAGGTCGGCGGCCAGGTCGTCGGGGTCGCGTTCCTGATCGAGCTGGCGTTCCTGCACGGTCAGGACAAGCTCAAGAACTATCCGCTACACTCTCTGATCGTCTATGACTAGAATAGGGCTCGTGGCTCAGATCAGCCGTCTTCGACTGGCCGCCATACTGGGCGCGCTCGGCGCGCTCGGCCTCGTCAGCCCCGCCGGGGCCGATGAGGCCAAGACACCGATCAACGCCTCCCTCTTTCTGAGCATCATGAGCGCTCCGGTCGAGCGTCGCGAGGCTGCCTTCGATGAGGCGTTGAAGGGAAGCGGTCCGCCGCCGCTTGAGCGGGGCGGCGTCGTGCAGCCGGACGGCAGTGTTCGCTACGGCAACGTCAGCGTGACCGTGAAGAACCCGTGCCCGCCAGGGACGGCGCACTACGAGGCGCCGCCATTGCCGGGCCGTCGTCTCCGCAACTAGCCCGCGTCCGCCTCGTCAGCTCGGAGGACCAATGCCCATCACCAAGGTTGGTGTTCTCGGCTGCGGGCTCATGGGGTCCGGCATCGCGCAGGTGTCGGCCCAGGCCGGCTTCGTCACCACGGTGGTCGAGGCCAACGACGAGCTGCTCCAGCGCGGCCTCGGCAACATGAGGAAGATGCTCGAAGGCCTGGTGTCGCGCGGCAAGATGGAGGCGAAGGCCAAGGACGACGTGCTCGCTCGCGTCGTGGGAACGACGAGGCTCGAGGACCTCAAGGATTGCGATCTCGTCGTCGAGGCGATCACCGAGAACCAGCCGCTCAAGAACGAGACGTTCGCCAAGCTGGACCGAATCTGTCCGCCCGGCGCGATCCTCGCCTCGAATACCTCATCGTGCAACGTGACCGCGATGGCGGCGGCGACGCGGCGGCCCGGGCAGGTGCTCGGCCTTCACTTCTTCAACCCGGTGCCGCTCATGAAGCTGGTGGAGGTCGTGCGAACGATCCTCACCGACGAAGGGGCGGCGAGGGCCGCGACGGACTGGGTGAGGGCAGTCGGCAAGACCCCGGTGCAGACCAAGGACGCGACCGCCTTCATCGTGAATCGCCTTCTCGTGCCGTACCTCCTCGACGCCATCCGTGTGTACGAGAGCGGCCTCGCCACGCTCGAGGACATCGACCAGGCGATGAAGCTCGGCTGCGGGTATCCGATGGGGCCCTTCACGCTGCTCGACCTGGTGGGCCTCGACACCGCGATGTACGTTGCCGAGGTCATGTTCGACGAGTTCCGTGAGGCGCGTTACGCGCCGCCGCCGCTCCTCAAGCGGATGGTGATGGCGGGGCACCTGGGGCGGAAGTCAGGCCAGGGCTTTTATAAGTACTAGGTCAGGCGCAGCGTGAAAGAGGGGTTTGAGGGGAAGCGGAACGGGTCCCCCCAAGTTAATAATCAAGCGCCTGATAATTACGCGGCGTGTGTGCGCGCCGTCGGAAGCTGGGTGTAGCGCGCCCGCAGGCTCTCGAACCCCCGCGAGCGGACGAAGCCCCGCGTGTGCAGCAGGTAGCGGCCGATGAGCCCCAGAATCTTCAGCCCGTATACGGCCGACGCGGTGAAGCTCGCCGACGACGCCTCTGGGAAGTAGCGCGTGGGTACCGCGATCTCGCCGATCCGGAAGCCGGAGGTCACGACCTGTGCCACGATCTCTTGATCGAAGATGAAGCCGTCCGAGTTCATCCGGAAGTTCACCGTCTCTAGCACCTCGCGCCGGAAGGCGCGGTACCCGGTGTGGTACTCGGAAAGGCGAAGACCGAACGCCGTATTCTCGACCCAGGTCAGGAAGCGGTTCGACACGTACTTCCACCACGGCATGCCCTGGGCCAGCGCGGAGCCATTCTTGAGCCGCGAGCCCAGGACGACGTCGGCGCGGCCCTGCACGATGGGCTCGATGATCTGCGGCACCAGGCGCGGATCGTACTGATAGTCGGGGTGCACCATCACGACGACGTCGGCGCCGGCGCGAAGCGCCTCCGCATAGCACGTCTTCTGGTTCGCGCCATAGCCGTAATTCCGGTTGTGGACGAAGATCTCGAGCCCGAGCTCGCGCGCGATGTCGAGCGTCTCGTCGGTCGAGCCGTCGTCGACGAGGATGACCGCGCTCACGGTGTCCTTCGGCAGCTCTTCGTACGTCATACGAAGCGTCCGGCCCGCGTTATAGGCTGGCATCACGACCACGACCTTGGGTGCGCTGAGAGGCGTCATGCGGGCAGGATTTTGCACAGCGGGTGCCAAGGGTCTCGATTCTGGAAGATCGAGGACTTCGGCCTGAAGCGCCCCGACTGGACGGGCTGGCGCGTGCCCCGCCGTCGTCGCGCCATGACGAAAATCGTCAGTGAGACCTGCTATCCTCTAGTCCGTGATCACTAGGACGCGATCCGCGGCTGTGATGGTGGCGATGGTGCTCATCGTCGCCACGACCACGTTCGTGCACGCTCAACCGCGCCCGGACGAGCTTCCTTCGTTCCGCTTCGGCGGAGGCCTCGTCGACATGGGCGTCAACGTCGGGCCCTATCGTCTGCTCGAGCCGAGCACATCGGTCGGCTTCGACCTTCGCATGCGCTGGCCGTCGCCGGCGACGCTCGGCGATCTGTCGGCGTTCCAGCCGTACTTTCTGCTCGGGCCGACCTTCGTCATGACCGACCCCGATCACATCACGAGGACCCTCGATCCTCACGCGGACACGACCTACGGCCTCGGTGTCCGGGCGGGCGCCGGCGTGAACTGGAGCCTCGATCCCAACTCGACGCTCTACGGCGAATACCACGTCACCCGGGGCGGCGCCGAGCGGCTCTTGCCGCTGGGACGAAGTGCGACCGACGTCAGCGGCTTCGATCTCACGTACGGCGTCCGCGTCAAGTTCTAGACCTCAGCTGTTCTCTCCTCAGACGATCGCCCCTCAGGCCACGGCGACCCCGAAGACCGTCTTGGCGAGCACGCCGATCACGTAGGTCACCGAAGACGGTAGAGCGAGAGGTCGAACAGCTCGTCGAAGAACGAGCGCGCGACCGAGCGCGGCCGTCGTCAGCGCCGGTTCTCGAGAACGGCGGAGACCTGGTGTTCTTTCCCGTCCCGCTCCACGACCACGTCCACGCGGTCGCCCGCGCGATGGCCGCGCAGCGCGAAGGTCAGGTCCTCCAGCGTCTTCACGTCCACGCCGGCGAATTTCACGATGATGTCACCCGCACGCACGCCTGCCTTCTCGGCCGGGCTCCCGGCACGCACGCCGGTGATCTTCACGCCCGGTCGGTCGGCGTCGCCGAAGTCCGGAATGACCCCGAAGAAGGGGCCGTATCCGCCCCCCTGGCCGCGCACCGGCGCCTCGATCCTCACGTACGCCGGCGGCGTCGCCTCGCGCGCCACCGCCGACACCACGCGCATGGCCAGTGTCGCCACGCTGGCGAGCCCGGGCGCGTTGATCTTCTCCCAGGTGTCGGTCGGCCGGTGATAGTCGCCGTGCGCTCCCGTGAACAGGAAGAGCACCGGCCGGCCCGCCGTGTAGAAGGACGTGTGATCGGACGGCGAGAAGGGATCGCCGCGGAGCTGGAGCGTCAGGCCCAGTCCGCGCGCAGCATCGTCGAGGACCTGGCGCAGCTCCTTGGCGCTGTCGGCGCCGCCCACGAAGACCTTATCGTTGCGGAGGCGGCCGACCATGTCGAGGTTGACCATGAGGACGGTCCGGTCGAGCGGCAGCGCGGGATGGCGTACGTAATGGGCCGAGCCAAGCAGTCCCATCTCCTCGCCGGCGAAGGTCACGAAGACCAGGGTGCGCGGGGCGCCTCCCGCCGCAGCGAACGCACGGGCCAGGCCCAGCACGGCGGCCGTGCCCGACGCATTGTCGTCGGCCCCGGGATGGATGGTCCCGACCTGGTCGGGAGCCAGTGAGCCTTCGCCTCCGCGGCCGAGGTGGTCGTAGTGCGCGCCGATCACGATGGCTTCGTCGCGCAACTTTTCGTCCGTGCCGGGCAGGATGCCCACGACGTTGGCCGCGGTGCCGCGCTCGCGCTTGAGGCTGACGGTCAGGCGCACGCGGACGCCCGGCAGCGTCGACGATTGGGGCGCCAGCATCTTGTCGATCTCGGCGGCCAGGGCGGCGAGGCGCCGTCCGCTGGGCGCCAGCAGCGTGTCGGCGACTCGGCCGGTGAGGGAGCTGGCCAGGATGTTCCATGGCTGGGCGATGCCACGGAGCGAAGGCAGTGATTGCCGCGGCGCTTCTGGGTGCGCGACGAGCAGGATCGCTCGGGCGCCGTGCTCGCGGGCGTTGATGATCTTGTGGCTGCGCTCGGAGTAGTGGTACGCCTCCGGCCGTCTGAACGGACTGCTCGCGTCGTTGGAGCGCGGCTCGCCCGTCATAGCCAGCACGATCTTGTCGCGGACGTCGAGGTCCGCGTAGTCGTCGTAGTTGAGGTCGCGAGCGGTGATGCCGTACCCGACGAAGATCACGTCGCCTTCGGCCGACCCGTCGGCCGACACGGCCAGCGGCAGGAACTCCTTCCCGAGCGTCAGGTCCCGAGTGGTCGGCGCGACGATGGCGAGCGCGTTACCACTGCCCAGCGTGATGCCGGTCGAGACGGGGAACGACTGGAAGAACGTTCCGTTGTCGCCGCCTGGCTTGAGCCCAGCTTCGGTGAAGACGCGCGCGATGTATTGCCCGGCGCGCTCGGCGCCCGGCGTTCCCGAGCCGCGGCCGTCCATCTCGGGCGCCGAGAGCGCCTTGACCTGCTCGAGGAACCAGGTTGCCGGCGGCAGCGTCGGATCGGCGGCGAAGGCCGCCGTGACGGTGAGAAGGACGAGGGCGTGGGCAAGAGACCGGCGGAGAGCCTTCGATGTCATGCCATCGATTTTACCTGCTGACCGCGGCGCCAGCCGCGCCGTTACATGCGATCGGGGACTTCGATGCCGAGGAGACCGAGCAGGAGCGCGAGCTGGCGGAGCGTGATCTGGGACAGTCGCAGCCAGGAGGCGCGCCGCCCGGGGTCGCTTTCACTCAGGATGTGGCACTCGTGATAGAAGTGGCTGTAGAGCTGGGCCAGGTTGTAGGCGAAGTCGCAGAGGACGTTCGGCGCCCGCCGCTCATAGGCCTGACGCACGGCATCCCCGAGGCTCGTGAGCGCCAGCATGAGGTCGCGCTCACCGGCCGTCTGCGGGGCGATCAATGATCCACCCGCGTCCTCGTCGGAGATCTCCGCCTTCCGAAAGATCGACTTGATCCGCACGGCGGCGTACTGCAAGTACGGCCCGGTGCGCCCCTCGAAGCGCAGGAAACGGTCGAGGTCGAAGACGTAGTCCGACGTGCGAACGTTGGAGAGATCCCCGAATTTCAACGCGGCCAGTCCGACCTGGCGGGCCAGCCGCCGTCGCTCCGCCTGGGAGAAGGCCGTCGCGATGTCCGAGTCCTGCATCCGCTGGAGCGCCGACTCCGTGACCATCTCGATCAGGTCCTTCAGCTTCATCACGCCGCCCGCGCGCGTCTTGAAGGGCTTGCCGTCGGGACCATTCATCGTCCCGAACGCGAGGTGCTCGAGCCGGGCGTTGCGGGCCAGGCCCGTCTTGCGCGCGGCGCGGAAGACCTGGGTGAAGTGCAGGCCCTGGCGCTTGTCGACGACGTAGAGGATGGCATCCGCGCGCAGATCGCCGGCGCGCTCGTCGACCGCGGCGAGGTCGGTGGTGGCGTAGGTGTAGCCGCCATCCGACTTGACGAGAATGAGCGGCGGCATCTCCTGCTGGTCTCCGGGTTCGGCCACCGGAATCACGACGGCGCCCTCGCTCAGGACGGCGTGCTGCTGGGCCAGAAGACGCTCGACCAGTCCCGGGATCCGGTCGCTGAAGTGGCTCTCGCCCAGCCAGAGGTCGAAGCTCACGCCGAGCGTCTCGAAGTCCTCGCCGAGCTGACGCCACAGCTCGCGATAGCCCGGCTGGTTCTGCTGCAACCCCACGGTGGCTTGTAGCGCCTCGCGCAGGCTCTCGTCGCTGGACCGGGTCTGAGCCGCGGCGGCCAGGTACATCTCCTCCAGGTCGTGCACCGAGAGCGCTGCCGCCGCCCGCGCGGCGGTGGCGGCGTCGAGCGTGGTGATTCCCCGGCGGTGCTGGAGCTCCGAAATGAGCATGCCCATCGGCGTGCCCCAGTCGCCGAGATGGATGTCGCTGACGACCTTGTGTCCGGCGAACCGGAACAGGCGCTGGAGCGAATCCCCGATGATCGTCGAGCGCAGGTGCCCGACGTGCATGGCCTTGGCGATGTTCGGCCCGCCGAAGTCGAGGACCACCGTGCCCGGTTCCGGAATCAGTGGGCAACCGAGGCGCTCGTCGCGCCCGACCTGCTCGAGGAACGACGTCAGGAACTCGTCCCTCACGGTGAGGTTGATGAAGCCGGGCGGCGCGAACGAGACGTTGGAGAACAGGTCACTCGGCTGGAGCCGAGCGATCACGTCGTCGGCGATCGCCTGGGGCGCACGCCGGTGCTTCTTGGCCGTCGCCAGCACGCCACTGCACTGGAACTGCCCCAGATCAGGCCGCTGCGACGACACGACCTCACCCAGCGCAGGGTCATATCCCGCCGCCGCGAAAGCCGAGGAGACCTGCTTCGTCAGGACGTCTCTGAGTGGGGTCACCTGCGCTGGATTCTAGCAGGCGCCGGCGGTGCCGCCTCCGGAAGCCTGCCGCCTGACCGCTGGGGGGAGATCAACCATGCCATCTATGCACGTGACGCTGGCCTTTGTGCTCATGTTCTCAGCCGGGCTCCTCGGAGCCACGGCCCTCCAGCTCATCCGAGTGACCCGGTCGCTCGTGGGACTCGAGGCGTCGGCGCAGACTCTCCGCTCGCGGATGGCCGTCGTCCGGTTGTTCTCCGAGTAACCGGGCCCGAGTGCCGGCGTCGCAATCAGCGCCGGCGTAGCAGGCGAAGCAAGGCCGCGGCGAAGCCGAGGCCGGCACCGAACGCGAACGCCGAGCGCACGCTGATCAGGACTCGCAGGCCGTCGCCTTTCACCTCGTTGGCGACGAGGATGCCAATCGCGCTCTGACGGACCTGGGCCTGCCGCGCCAGGACGACGCCCGCCGCTGCCTGATCCAACACCGCCGTGTCCCGTGCGAGCACCGCCTGGGCCGCCGCCTGTTCGAGCGTGGCTTTCTCCGCCATGGCGATCCCGATACCGCCCTGGCTCAACCGCACCGTGCCGCCTGTGATCTGTAGCGCGCCGCCCTGTCGGATCGCAACGTCCTGCGCGGTCACGCGGCGGGCGATGCCCTGCCTGATGGTGACCGCCGGGGCCTCGACGTCGTGTTCCTCATGTGCCATGGTCGCCCTCCTCCCTGCTATAAACGATCGCATGAAAATCTACCTCGCGGTGTTCGCCAGCGTCTTCATGGCGGAGCTCGGGGACAAGACTCAGCTTGCCACGCTCACCTATGCGGCGAGCCCGGGTGCCAGCCCGCTCGGTGTGTTCGTTGCCGCGGCGGCGGCACTGATCCTTTCGAGCGCTCTCGCGGTACTGATTGGATCACGGATCGAGCGCTGGGTCGCGCCGGCGCAGCTTCAGCTCCTCGCCGGCCTCGCGTTCATCGGCATCGGGACGTGGATGGTGCTCACGCGGTAGCTGGCCAGACGTTTCTCGCGTCCGATGGTTGGCTATTGACTGCGTCTGATCGCGGGCGTATTGATGGAGGTGACGGAAGACGAAGGCGCCAACTTTCCGTCGTGGTCGAAACCGGAGCGGAGGTCATGATGGAGACACCACCGGGCCGGTCGGGCGCGCTGTCCAAGGAGTGATCCGGCAGCGCGCGGTTGTAGAAACACCGTAACACCAAGATCCCGGTGCACACCGGGACGCGCAGCTAAGTCTGCGCATACCGCGAAAGCGACGAGCGCTCGGGGGTCGGGGACACCGGTGCCCGCCCCCGAGCCGCCTTCTTCATTTCCCCTGTGCGATCATGAGCGCGTGGGTTTTCTCCTCAGAGTTCTGATCAATACCGTCGCGATT
>WNGQ01003300.1_pt1 | contig 16253 bp, 11 predicted proteins | sample 5407661 | NCBI WGS metagenome assembly WNGQ01 (sample SAMN13153382, study PRJNA577476) | soil metagenome | isolation source: 60 cm soil or saprolite under Garry oak tree replicate 2 | place: USA:California | collected 2016-06-15 | reverse complement strand
TCTCCGGCGCGCCGCAGTCCAGTGCTTGAAGCTGTCCTGAACGGCGCACATCGGTCCTATGTTAACTTGGCTCCTCCTTCGCACCCCTCAACGGGTGAATCGGAGCGAGTCTAGTGGTAAATTATATGGAGGATGCGAGCATGAACCTCGATAAAAGATGGTTTTCGGGGATCGCTGTCGTGCTGTTTTGCGCGGGAGCTGTCGTCCTTGCCGCAGTTTCGCGCCCCGCCGCGGCGTTCGCGCACGATGACGATGAACCGCTCGGCCCGTTTGGGCCCTGGTCCGAGCCAGTCAACCTCGGCCCCGTCGTCAATTCCCCGTACAACGACAACAGTCCGGCGATCTCCAAGGACGGCCTCAGCCTGTACATCACCTCCTCACCTCTCCCCTCACCTCCCGGCTCCCGCCCGGGAGGTCGGGGCGGGGCCGACATCTGGGTCTCACAGCGGGCGAGCATCGACGCCCCCTGGGGCGAGCCGGTGGACCTCGGCCCGAACATCAACTCGGCCGGGGCCGACGGCGTCCCCAGCCTCTCCACCGACGGTCACCGATTGTATTTCCACAGCACCGGCCGAGGCGGCTGCGGCGCCGCCGACCTGTTCGTCTCCCGGCGCCAGGACAAGCGGGACGACTTCGGCTGGGAGCCCCCCGAGAATCTCGGCTGCGTCGTGAACTCGCCATTCGCCGACAACGGCCCGACCATCTTCGAGGACGACGCCACGGGCATCACGACGCTTTACTTCAACAGTCTGCGACCCGGTGGGCTCGGCGACGTAGACATCTATGCGAGCACACTCCAGGCCGACGGCACCTTCGGCTCAGGCGTCAACGTGTCGGAGCTCAACAGTCCGTTCGCGGACGACCGCGTTGCCATCAGGCGCGACGGGCTTGAGATCTTCGTCTCCACCAATCGCCCAGGTGGCGTTGGCAGCCAGGACATCTGGGTGGCGACGCGTGCCACCACGCTCGACCCGTGGTCGCCGCCGGTCCCACTCGGTCCAGTCGTCAACAGCCCGTACTTCGACGGTGGTCCGGCGCTCTCGTTCGACGGGACAGAGCTCTACTTCTTCTCCGAACGGCCGGGCGGCTTCGGAGGGCGCGACCTCTACGTGTCGACGCGCGCGCGGCTGCGCGGGCCGGACGTGGCAGAGCATGCCGAGGCTGCCGACCGCCGTCGGGAAAGGAACGAGCGGCCCTAATGCCTCCGCGGCGGAGGGCGTGCCGCTCCCAGGACGATTGTGCCACGGATCGGCTTGCCAGCGAGCGTGGCCGATCATCTCGTGATAGCGCGGCTGTAGCAGCGGGAACAGTGCCACAAACAGTGCCAACGCCCGCGTTGCGGGCCGGTGCCGACCGGCGACCGGCGCAGCTAACTCGTTCAAAACACGACGGCCGGCGTTGGAGAGCGCCGGCCGGGTGCGTTTAGAAGGCTGCTGCTCTATCCACCTGAGCTACGGGCGCGCGCAGGTTGCTCCACAACCTAACACGCGCCGGCTGTCGGTCGAAACCTAGGCGACGATCAGGGCTGGGCAGAACGCGGGCCGTGCCTGGCCGCGCACACGGTCGCACGCGACGCGACGGGTGAGGGCGGCGAGCCAGCGGCCCACGCTGCCGCGCGCGGCGTCGAACGACGCCGCGCTGCGCCACACCTCGCGCAACACGGCGGCCACGGCGACGTCGGCGGCTTCCCCATCAAATAGAAAGCTGTAGGCGAGGGCGTAGAGAGTGAGTCCGTAGCGCGCGTCGAGCTCGGCGAGGGCAGTCTTGTCGCTCAGTGCGGCGACGCGGTGCACCAGCAGCGCGTCGGGCGCGACGGTCTCGGACGTGGGCATGGAGCTTTGCGGGCGCATCACACTCCTCCGGATCACGCGGGCCGACGGGCCGCACCGCACCGCCGTGCCCGCGTACCAACATTAAAGAGGCCCTGCAAGACCAGCGGTCACACTCGGGACTGCGGCGACCTCGCGACGCGTGACACCGCTCACAACGACCGCGGTTCGATCGTCACCTTTCCAAGGGGCGCCAGGGTACCTTATCGTAGGGTCGAGAGAGGAGACCATCATGCGCATCGCTCGCGTGCTCGCAACCGTGGTGCTGTTCGGCGCCCTGCCCGCCTTCCAAGGCAGTGACCGACCGGAGGTCGATCCCCCGAGCCGCGTGGGGAGGCTCAGCTACCTCGGCGGCTCGGTGTCGTTCCGCCCGGGCGATGCGGACGACTGGGCGGCCGCCACGGTCAACTACCCGCTGCACGGGGGCGACCACTTGTGGACCGACGCCGACGCGCGCGCGGAGATCACCCTCGGCTCGACCGCCCTGCGGCTCGCGCCATACACCGCGTTCGGGTTCCTCGCGCTCGACGACCACACGACCCAGGTGCGCCTGTCGCAGGGCTCGCTCAGCGTGCGGCTGCGCAATCTCGACGAAGAGGACAGCTTCGAGATCGACACGCCCAACGGCGCCGTGTCCTTGCTCCGCCCTGGCAGCTATCGCGTGGACGTGGACTCGACCGGGGACACGGCCACGGTGACGGTGCGGCGCGGTGAAGCCGAAGTCACCGCCGCCGGCTCGGGGTTCACGGTGAAGCGCGACCAGGCCGCCGTCGTCTCCGGCACCGATTCGCCAAGTTACGACATTCGCGACGCCCGGCCGCCCAACGACTGGGAGGAGTGGGGCGCCTCCCGCGACCGTCGCTGGGACGACTCGCGCTCGGCGCGCTACGTGTCCCGCGAGACGATCGGCTTCGAGGACCTGGACGAGCACGGCGACTGGCGTGACACCCCCGACTACGGGCCCGTGTGGGTGCCGCATCCCGTGATGGCGGGGTGGGCGCCGTACCGCTACGGCCACTGGGCCTGGGTCGAGCCGTGGGGCTGGACCTGGATCGACGATGCGTCGTGGGGCTTCGCGCCCTTCCACTATGGCCGCTGGGTGTACTGGGACGGCAGCTGGGTCTGGGTCCCGGGTCACGTCGTGGCGCGGCCGGTGTATGCGCCCGCCCTCGTCGTGTTCGTGGGCGGCCGGAACTGGAGCCTTGCCATCACGTCCGGCGGCGTGGCTGGGGTCGCGTGGTTCCCGCTCGCGCCCGAGGAGCCGTACGTGCCCGCCTACCACGTGAGCAACACCTACATCCGCAACGTCAACGTGACGAACGTGAACGTCACGAACATCAACGTGACGAACATCAACGTCACGAACATCAATTACCGCAACCGGGCCGCGCCCGGCGCGGTCACCGTCGTGTCGCAGCAGACCTTCGTGCAGTCGCGGCCGGTCGGGCGCAGCGTTCTCGTGGTGCCGCGGGAGCGGATCGAGCAGGCGACGGTGATCGGCACGACAGCAGAGGTGGCGCCCGGCCGACGCAGCGTGCTGGCGCAGCCTGAGATCGTGACGGTGCGACGGCCCCCCGCCGCGGTGACGACTCGCACGGTCGTGGTGCGCCGCACGCCTCCGCCGCCGCCCGTGCCGTTCGCCGCGCGCCAGCAGGCGCTGCGGGCTCAGCCTGGTCGCCCGCTCGACGCTGCCGCGCTCACCTCGCTGCGCGCGCGTTCACCGGCCGCGCGCCCCAATCTGCTCGTGCGACCGGCGGTCCCGGCCGCGGCCGCAGCCGGTCCGGCGCCGACGCTGCGGCCGGCGCGCGAAGGAGTTCCGCCGGCCCACGCGGTTCCGCCGCCCACCGTGGCAGCTCCGCAACTCGAGAAGCGCCCCCCCGCGGTGCCTGCGGCCGACCGGCCTGCGCCGCCCGCCGCTGCCCCGGAGCAGCATCCGGGCCGCGCGGAGCGCCCGAAGCCGGTGACCCCGCCCACCCCGCCCACCCCGCCCGCGGAACGCCCCGAGCGCCCCGGACGCGCCGAGCACCCAGCGCCAACCGTGGCACCAGCCGAGCGGCCCGAGCGCCCGGCACCGGCGGCCCCAGCCGCAGAGCGGCCAGGAAAAGCGGAACGCCCGGCGCCCGCGGCGGCACCGGCTCCCGCGCCAACGCCCGCACCCGCCGCGCGGCCCGAGCCTGCGGGGCGGCTGCAACCGCAGGGGGAGCGCCGCCCCCCCCCGGCCGCCAAGCAGCGGCCGGACAAGGACCGCAAGGCCGAGAAAGACACTGCCAAGGAGAAGAAGCCCAAGGAGGACAAGCCCGACCGGCACGAGTGACCATTAGATTGGAAGCCGGGCTATGGAAACCAAACTGAAGGACGCGCTCCCCGTCTCGCCCGAGCGCGCGCTGCGGGTGTTCACGACGCCTCCCGCGACCCCATCGAGCCCGCAGCGCAACGCCGGGATTCCGCTCGACCTCGATCTCGTGCGCGCCCTGCGGATCAACCGCTCCGCCGTCGAGCGCCGCGCCGCGACGCTTCCCGCCCGCCGCACCGTGAAGAAGGAATGGCAGGCCGCCTGGCTGCTGCGGGCGATCAGCTGCATGGACCTGACGACGCTGCAGGGCGACGACACGCCGACCAACGTGCTGCGGCTGTGTGCCAAGGCCCAGCACCCGGTGCGTCGCGACCTGCTCGAAGCGCTGGGCGTCGCCGATCTCGGCATCACGGTCGGCGCGGTGTGTGTGTACCACGCCTTCGTGCCGATCGCGGTCCAGGCGCTCGCCGGCTCCGGTATCCCGGTGGCCGCGGTCTCCACCGGGTTCCCCGCGGGACTCAATCCCCTGCCCCAGCGGATCGACGAGATCAAGGCGTCGGCAGCGGCGGGCGCGGACGAGATCGACGTCGTGATCACGCGGGCGCACGCGCTCGCGGGCCGGTGGGAGGCGCTGTACGACGAGATACGGGCGTTCCGCGAGGCCTGCGGCCCGGCCTTGATGAAGGTCATCCTTGGCACCGGTGACCTGGCGACGTTCGCGAACGTGGCGCGCGCCAGCCAGGTCGCGATGATGGCGGGCGCCGACTTCATCAAGACGTCTACCGGCAAAGAGGCGGTGAACGCGACGCTCCCCGTCGGCGTCGTGATGGCGCGCCAGATCCGAGACTATCGCGAGCGGACGGGGTGCGCGGTCGGGTTCAAGCCGGCGGGCGGCATCCGCAAGGCGAAGGAGGCGCTCGAATGGCTCATCCTCATGAAGGAAGAGCTGGGCGATCGCTGGCTCCGCGCCGACCTGTTCCGCCTCGGCGCGTCGGCGCTGCTCACCGACATCGAGCGCCAGCTCGAGCACTTCGTGACGGGGCGGTACTCGGCGGCGCACCGCCATCCGATGGTATGACGACGGTCTCCGAGCTGTTCGAAACGATGGCGTACGGGCCCGCGCCCGAGAGCGACAAGCCGGCGCTCGAGTGGATCGGCCATCACGGCAGCGACTTCGGGCTGTTCGTGGGCGGCCAGTGGACCAAGGGGAAGAACGGCGACGGGTTCGACGTCATCAACCCGGCCACGACCGCGAAACTGGCGCGGGTGACGCAGGCAGGCCCGGCCGACGTGGACGCCGCGGTGGGAGCCGCCCGCAAGGCGCTCGCCGGTTGGTCCGGTCTCTCCGGGCACGCCCGCGCGCGACATCTGTACGCCCTCGCGCGCGAGGTACAGAAGCAGGCGCGGCTGCTCGCCGTGCTCGAGAGCCTCGACAACGGCAAGTCGATACGCGAGACGCGGGACCTCGACATCCCGCTCGTCGCGCGCCACTTCTACCACCACGCAGGCTGGGCCCAGCTGCTCGACTCCGAGTTCGCGGGCTACGGGCCGGTGGGGGTCGTGGGACAGATCATCCCGTGGAACTTCCCGCTGCTGATGGTGGCGTGGAAGGTCGCGCCGGCGCTGGCCGCGGGAAACACCGTCGTCCTGAAGCCCGCCGAATTCACGCCGCTCACCGCCCTCTGTCTCGCCGAGATCGCGCACGCCGCAGGGCTGCCGCCGGGCGTGCTCAACGTCTTGACGGGCGACGGCAAGACGGGTGAGCTGATGGTCAAGCATCCCGACATCGACAAGATCGCTTTCACGGGTTCGACCGAAGTGGGCCGCGTCATCCGCAAAGCGACCGCCGGGTCCGGGAAGCGGCTGTCGCTCGAGCTGGGCGGGAAGAGCCCGTTCATCGTGTTCGACGACGCGGACCTCGACAGCGTGGTCGAGGGCGTGGTGGACGCGATCTGGTTCAACCAAGGTCAAGTCTGTTGCGCGGGATCGCGGCTTTTGGTACACGAGGGAGTAGCCGAGGGGCTGGTCACGAAGCTGCGGGCGCGGATGGAGCAGCTCCGGGTCGGCCCGCCGCTCGACAAGGCCGTGGACATGGGCGCGATCGTGGCGCCGGTGCAGCTCGAGCGCATCCGCGGACTGGTGAGTCAGGGCGTGGAAGAAGGCGCGACGATGTGGCAGCCGTCGTGGGCGTGCCCCACAGAGGGGTACTTCTACCCCCCGACGCTGTTCACCAACGTGTCGCCCGCCGCCACGATCGCCCAGGTCGAGATCTTCGGGCCTGTGCTGGTCGCGATGACGTTCCGCACGCCAGCCGAGGCCGTGGAGCTGGCCAACAACACGCCCTATGGGCTCGCCGCGAGCGTGTGGACGGAGAACATCAACCTGGCACTCGATGTCGCCCCGAAGATCAAGGCGGGCGTGGTGTGGATCAACTGCACCAACCTGTTCGACGCGGCGTCGGGGTTCGGCGGATATCGGGAATCGGGCTTCGGGCGGGAAGGCGGGAAAGAGGGGATGTGGGAGTACCTGAAGCCGGAATGGGAAACGCGGAAGGCGGAACGCGGAACGCGGAACAAAAGGCGTGCGCCGGTCCCGCGTTCCGACTTGCGCGCTCCGCGTTCCCAGGCGCTCCCTCCGATCGACCGGACCTACAAGATGTTCATCGGGGGCGTGCAGGCGCGCCCCGACGCGCCGTACGCGCGCCGCATCGTCGCCCCCGACGGGCAGTCGCTCGGCGAAGTGGGTGAGGGGAATCGCAAGGACATCCGGAACGCGGTCGAGGCGGCCCACGCTGCTGCCGCGTGGGCACGCACGAGCGGCCACAACCGCGGCCAGATCCTCTATTACATCGCGGAGAACCTCGCCGCGCGCGCGGAGGAGTTCGGGGCGCGCATCGCCGCCATGATCGGCAGCGACGCCGCCACCGGGCGCCGTGAGGTCGATGCGGCGATCGCTCGCCTGTTCAGCTACGCCGCCTGGGCGGACAAGTACGACGGCGCGGTGCACCAAGTGCCGATCCGCGGCGTGACGCTCGCGATGAACGAGGCCGTAGGCGTCCTGGGCATCGCCTGCCCCGAGGAATACCCGCTGCTCGGGTTCGTGTCGCTCGTGGCGCCGGCGATCGCCGCCGGCAACACGGTCGTGGCGATCCCGTCCGAAGCACACCCGCTTGCGGCCACCGAGCTGTACACCGTGCTCGAAGCGTCGGACGTGCCGGGCGGCGTCGTCAACATCGTGACTGGCGCGAAGGACGCGCTGGTGATGGTGCTCGCCGAGCACGACGACGTGGACGGCGTGTGGTACTTCGGGACCCAGGCCGCCGCGGCGGAAGTGGAACGGGCGTCGGCGGGGAACATGAAGCGGACATGGGCCGAGTGGCACGCACGGAACTGGATGGACGGTGTGCAGGGCGAAGGGCGGGAATTCCTGAGGGAAGCGACTCAGGTCAAGAACATTTGGATACCGTACGGTGAGTAAGACAGAGGGGCCAGGAGTGCAACTCCTGGCCCCTCTGCTCGTCTCACGCCGCGAGACGCTTGCCGTCAGGCGGCGCCGGTTTCGCTTTCATCACCTTCCAGCGGTTGCAGATCGGGCACCCGACGTAGGTCCGGCCCACCCAGTCCGTTTCGTATTGCGGCACGTGGTGACAGGCCTTCGACGACTGCCGCGACTCCAGCCGGCGTTTCTTCGCGGGCATTGGCGTCCTCCCACTCCTCCGGACGACGCGTTAACGATGCGGGCGGCAGCAAGGTTCCCCGGGGGCACTAGGGGAGCTTGCGCAGGATCAGGTCGATCGCCTCTTGCTCGTGCTTCAGGAAGTGTCCGTCGGCGAACGCGATCAGGGCGCTCGGTCCCCACTCGGGGCTGGTCGGGTGAGCGACGGTTCCCGCGTCCACGTGGAGCGACGGGGCCAGCGCCTGCATCGTCCGGATGACGCGCTCATAGTCGTCCACCACGGCCGCGAACCGGGCGCGCAACGCCGCCAGCTCGCGGGCGAGCCGCAACCGCTCCCGCAGGCACTGCTTGAACCGACTGGTGGGCGTGTCCTGCTGCGGCGGCGTTGTCTTGAGCTCGGTAGCCATTGGGCGCGACCTGTGTTGCGTCGAGGGGTCCTACATACTGAAGAATGCGCGATGGCGCCGTCAAGCGTGGCGTGAGCGCAACGGGCACCGTTACGATGGCGCGCGCTCGCCTTTCCTTGCCATTTCCCCAATCCGGGTGACGAGCGCCTTCCCGTCGAACGGTTTCGCGACGACCTGCGCGCCGAGCCGGCGCGCTCCATCGGACACGACGTCGCCCCCATGCGCGCTCAGTATGATCGCCGGCACGTCACGGAGCTCCGGCCGGCGGCGCGCCTCTTCGAGGAACGCTATGCCGTTCATGCCGGCCATTTGGACGTCGGTGACGATCACAGTCGGCCGGCGGTTGCGCGCGAACGCGAGGCCGGCGGCGGCGTCGCTCACGCCGAAGCACGCGTAGCCGGCCCGGCGCAGCAGCTTGGACATGCCGTCGCGCACCGCTGGGTCGTCGTCGACCAGCAGCACTACCGGTGGCCGCGGCGCTGCGAGCAGGCGTCGAGCCGGGCCGATCAGCGCTTGCGGGTCCGCCGGAACGCATCCTTCGGCATCGTAGTCGAGGGCCGTATCCGACGCGTCGGCGTCGGACACGACCAGCACGTGCGTGTCGAACGTCGCGGCACCCCGGCGGACCTGCTGGACGAAGTCCAGCCCGTGCATGTCCGGCAGTTCCAGCGCCGCGAGGATCAGGTCGACCGGCTGCTGTTCCAGCGACGCGAGTGCTTCCGCACCGGTCGCGACTGGCGAGACGCTCCAGCCTTCGGCTGCGAGCCGCGTCGCGGTCAGGCGCCGCCAGTCCGCGTCGCCGTGCACGAGGAGCACCCTCGCTTCTTGCGGCAGCGGCGCCGCGGCGGGGACCGGCAGCGAGGCGAGCTGGTGCGGCGCGGCGAGTGGCAAGCGGACGAAGAACCGCGCGCCGCTGCCGACCTCGCTCTCCACCCACACCTCGCCGCCGAGCGCTTGGACAATGCGCTGAGTGATGGTAAGGCCCAGCCCGGCGCCGCCGTGTTCCCGCGTCGTCGAGCTGTCGAGTTGCGTGAACGGCTCGAAGATGGCGGCGAGCTTGTCGGTCGGGATCCCCGGCCCCCGGTCCGAGATCTGGGCCACGGCACAGCCCTCCTCGCGCCACCACCGCACCTCCACCTGGCCGCCGCGGGGTGAGAACTTGATCGCGTTCGCGAGGAGGTTGACGAACACCTGCAGCACGCGATCGCGCACGCCCAGCACGACCTGCGGCTCCGCGGGAGGCCGCGGAGTGAGCATCACCCCCTGCTCGCCCGCGAACGCCGCCACCGTCTCCAGCCCGGCCGCGACGCTTTCCTCGAGCGACACGGGCTCGAGCCGGAACTCCATACGCCCAGCCTCGAGGCGCGAGAGGTCGAGCAGATCGTTCACCAACCGGATCAGCCGGTCGGCGTTTCGGAGGGCGATCTCGAGCAGCTCTCGCGGCGCGGACTCGAGCGGCCCCGCGGCTCCGGCGAGCAAGAGGGACAACGACGTCTTCACCGACGTCATCGGGGTGCGGAGCTCGTGGCTGACCACGGAGACGAACTCGGACTTCGCGCGCTCCACTGCCACTTCGTGGGTCACGTTCCGGTATAGTACGATATGCCCGAGCGGCGCGCCGCCGCGGTCCCGCACAGGTGCTATTACGCGCTGGTAGACCGCGCGCTGGGGGAACGCGAGGTCCACCCGGTCGTGCAGCGTCGCCTTGCCGGCCAGGGCCTCCCCCTGAGCGGCGAGCGCGGCTGGATCGACGAAGGACCCCGCGAAGAAGCGCCGCAGGCTGTCCAGGCTCGCGCCCAGCACCGCCTCCCGGGGAATGCCCACCAGCGTGGCCATCTCGGCGTTCGCGTAGGCGATCCGGTGATCGGGCCCGACGAGCATGATCGCGGCGTCGCTCGCATCGATCAGCGCCTCCAGCTGGTTCCGCTGGGCCTGCACGGCCGCATGCTCCCGCGCCAGGGCCTCGCGCTGCTGCGCGATCGTGCTCAGCAGCTTGGAGTAGTACAACGAGGTCTCGATCTGGCGGCCCAGGACGACCGCCCAGTCGAGGTCCTCCTCCGTGTAATGGCCCTCGTTTTCGTGCCCGAAATTCAGCGCGCCGATCACGCGGTCACCGACGTGCAACGGCACGATCATCGCCGAGACGCGCTTCCCCTCCTGCAGCAGGATACCCTCAGTGCCCGGCAGCGAGTCCACGCGGATGGGCCGCCCCGCGCGAATCGCCTCACCCGTCACGCCCCGCTCAACGGGGAACACCGCTTCCCCCGGGACGAACCCGCCGCGCGCCCGGTCGTACAGCGTATGGACGTAGTAGTGCAGCGCCGCTTCGTCGATGAGTACCACGCTGGCCCGCCGGAAGTCGAGCACCCGCTGGACCTTCTGAATCGCGCCCTGGAAGATCTCGCGCATATCCACAGCGGCGTTGATCAGGGACGACAGCTCCCCGACGACCGCCAGGCGGGCCGCCGCCGAGCGGGCCGTGCCCGACTGCAGGGTGGCGCGGTATTCGCGCGCGGCGAGGTCGAGCTCCCCGACGGCCGCGGCCGCGGCGCTCCATTCCTCCGGCAACGACACCCCGCGCTCCAGCCAGCTGCGCGCCAGGTCCTCCAGATCGCTCGCCACGTGCGCCAAGCCCTCTGCCCCGAAGCTCGCGGCCGTCCCCGTGAGCGAGTGCGCGGCGCGGTACAGCGCTTGCGCGTCCTCGCTGCGAAAGCCGCGCTCCAGCCGGTGCAGCGCCGCGCGCAGCGTCTCGATGCGCGCCACCAGCCCGGCCGCGAACTCGGCCCGCACCGCAGCGAGGGGATCGACGCTCGTCAGGGGCAGAACTCCCGGACCTGGCGCGCCAGCTCTTCCGGCTGGAACGGCTTGAGGACCACGCCCGCCGCCCCGGTCTCCGCCAAGCGCGCCTGGTTCAGATCGCGGCGGGCGGTGAGCAGCACGATCGGCACGCTGGCCGTCGCCGGGTCCGCCTTCAGCCGCCGGCACACTTCGTACCCGTCCATCTCTGGCATCATGACGTCCACGAGGATCACGTCCAGCGTCGTCGCACTGCGGGCCAGCTCGATGCCGGCGGCGCCCGACCCAGCCGTCACCACCTCCCAGCCGGCAGTGAACTCGAGCGTCCGCCGCACGAGCCGGAGCAGGTCGGGGTCATCATCGATGATCAGCGCGCGGAAGGCGTCGACCATAGGTCCTGGCTGCGCGCGGGGATGTCGCCAATATTAGCTGGCGCACGAGAAAATATTGGAATCATGAACCCCAAAGTCTACATCCTCGACGACGATCTGGTGCACGCCAAGCTGGTGGCCGCGAACCTGGGCCCAGGGCGGTTGCGGACCCAGGTGTTCGACCGCCCGGACGCACTGCTGGCGCGCCATGCAGAGGAGCCCGCCGACGCGGTCATCACCGACCTCGTCATGCCGGACCTCGACGGTGTCGAGGTAACCCGACGGTTGCGCAGCGCCGACCGCCACCTCCCCATTTTCGTGCTGACGGGGCACGCCGACGTCGCCACCGCCATCGAGGCGCTCAAGGCCGGGGCCACCGAGTACCTCACGAAGCCCGTCAACATCGACGAGTTGACCACGCTCTTGACCCGCGCGCTCGCCGAGCGTCCGCTGCTTGAGGAAGGGGCCTCGCTCGAGCAGGCCCGCGGCAGGGAGTACTCGGTCCAGGCGATCCTCGGCCAGCACCCCAAGATCGAGGAAGTCCGCGCGTTCGTGCGCCACATGGCGGCCATCCCCCGACCGACCGTGCTCCTCCTCGGCGAGAGCGGCACCGGGAAGAATCTGGTAGCGCGCGCCATGCACTATTCCACCCCACAGGCCGTGGGGCGGTTCGTGGAGATCAATTGCTCCGCGCTGCCCGCCAACCTGCTCGAAGCCGAGTTATTCGGCTACAAGAAAGGGGCCTTCACCGACGCGCGCGAACCCAAGCGCGGGCTCATCGAAGTGGCGGACGGCGGCACGCTGTTCCTCGACGAGATCGCAGACCTCGACCCGGAGTTGCAGGCGAAGCTACTCAACTTCCTCGAGAGCCGACGCTTCCGCCGGCTCGGCGGCACCGACGAAATCGAGGTAGCGCTGCGCCTCGTGACGGCGACGAACCGCGACCTGGGGGCGCAGGTCAAGGCGGGCCGGTTCCGAGCCGATCTCTACTATCGGATCACGGTAGCCGCCGTGACCCTGCCGCCGCTGCGCGAGATCAAGAGCGACCTGCCGCTCCTCGCCGCTCACTTCCGCGACACGTTCAACCGCGAGTTCAAGAAGCGGGTCGAGTCGATCGACACCGCAGCACTCGCGGCCCTCCACGCCTGGGATTGGCCGGGGAATGTGCGGGAACTGCGCAACGTGATCGAGCGGGCCATGATCTTCAGCGACGAACCCACCCTCAAGAGCGCCAACCTGCCACCGCTCGGGCAGCTCGACCGCGGGACGCGCGCCCAGTCTCGGCCCGACCATTTCCAGCTGCCGCGGGGGCTGTCGCTCGCCGAGGCCGAGCGCGAATACATTCGCCACACCCTGGAAGACACGGGCGGCGACATCCAGCGGGCGGCGGAGATCTTGGGCATCTCCCGCAAGAACCTGTGGGAGAAGCGTAAGAAGTACGGTCTCCTGGCCGAGGCGCCGCGCCCCGAACCCGGGTCGTGATACCTCGTCGGTTACCATTTGGTAACGGCACGGCGCGTGCCTCTTCTGGCTACAATCACCTAAGCGGCTGTGAGAGAAGGAGCTGGCGTCAACCCCAAGGCGGGTACGCGCCTTGCGACGGCAGGGGACGGCGCTCCCTCCCCGGCAGCTGAGGGAGCGTATCGCACCGCCTACGACGAGGGTGGATTGCTCGAGGTGAGACGCAACGCCGCAGTCCCAGCCTTTTTCCTGCGAACCGGGTTCCGCGCAGCCCCTCGAGGCGTGCGCCGGGACCTCGTGGCTGCCCTGCTCGTGTTGCTCGCCCTACTGACGCTCGCCTCGCGGGGCGCGGCGCAAACGTTCACCTGGACCGGCGCCCAGAATCCGAACTGGAAGACCAATGCCAACTGGTTAGGCGGCGCCGCTCCTACGGGAAATGGAGGGGAGAATCTGGTGTTCCCGAGCGGCGCTTCGAATCTCTCGACCAACAATAACATCAACAACTCCAAGTTCAATTTTATAACGATTTCGGGTAGCGGGTACACCCTTGGCGGCGGCGCCATCACGCTTGGCGCCGGGGGCCTGGCCGACAGCAGTATCGCGGGAACGAATACCGTCAACCTCGCCACGACATTCGCGGCGACCCGGACCGTGACGGTCAGCAATGCCGGAACGACGCTCACGATCAGCGGCGTCATCAGCGGCGCGGGCGGCTTGACCAAGGCCGGTGCAGGTACGGTCACGCTCGGCGCCGCGAACACCTACACCGGAGTGACGACGATCAACGCGGGCACGATCGCCGTCGCGGCGGATGCGGGCCTGGGTACCGCTCCGGCTGTGGCCACCCCCGGGAAACTCACCTTTGGGGGCGGCACGCTGCGGACCACTGCCAGCTTCACCCTCGCTGCCAACCGCGGGATCGCGTTGACCGGGGCGGGGACGATTTCCACCAACCCGGGCACGACGTTGACCTATGGCGGCATCATCGCCGGCGCCAGCCCACTGACCAAGGCCGGCACGGGGACGCTGATCGTGTCGGGCGCCAACACCTACACCGGGGCGACCGCCATCAGTGCGGGCACCCTGCAGCTGGGCGCGACCAATGCGGTGCCCTCGGGCAGCGCGGTGACGGTGTCGGGCGGGGCGATCTTCGACCTGCGCGGGTTCAGCGACGCGATCGGCTCCCTGGCCGGCGCTGGCACGGTGACCAGCGGCGCGGCCGGGGCGGTGGTGCTGACGGCCGGCGGCAACAACAGCTCAACAACGTTCTCGGGTGTCATGCAGAACGGCAGCGGCATCGTGGCACTGACCAAGACCGGGACCGGCACGCTGACGTTGTCGGGCGCCAACACGTACAGCGGGGCGACTACGGTCAGCGCAGGCGTGCTCGACGTGCAGAACAACACGGCCCTGGGCGCTACGGCGGGAGCGACGACGGTAGCCGGCGGGGCCGCGCTGCAACTAGATGGGAGCGGGCTCGTCGTCGCGGAGCCGGTCACGCTGAACGGGACCGGCATCGCCGGCGGCGGCGCGCTGCGCCAGCTGGCTAACACCAACACGTGGTCCGGGGCGATCACGTTGGGCAGCGCGGCGCGCGTGAACGCCGACGCGGGTACGCTCACCGTGTCGGGCGGCATCACCAACGGCGGCTTCCTGTTGACCGTCGGCGGCGCCGGCAACACCACCATCAGCACCACGGTGATCAGTGGTACCGGAGGTCTGACCAAGGATGGGACGGGTACCGTCACCCTGAGCGCCAGCAACACCTATACCGGGACCACGACCGTCAGCGCCGGGACCTTGCTGGTGAACGGCTCGCAAAGCTCCAGCACCGTGAGCTTGAACGGGGGCACGCTGGGCGGCACGGGCACCGTGGGAGCGATCACGTCCACGACCTCGGGCGGGACGGTTTCGCCCGGACAGGGAGGCCCGGGGATCCTCAATAGCGGCAGCGTGAATTGGAGCAGCGGCAGCCCGGGTCTCGTCGTTCAGCTCAACGGCACGGCGCCTGGCACCGGCTACGATCAGCTCAACGTGACCGGGAGCGTGAACCTGGGCAGCGCCACCTTGAGCGGCACCCTGGGTTTCTCGCCTCCAAACGGTACAAGCTTCACGATCATCAACAACGACGGGGGCGACGCTGTCATCGGGACGTTCGCGGGATTGCCGGAAGGGTCCACCGTCGTGCTGAGCGGGCAGAGCCTCCAGATCAGCTACGTTGGCGGCACCGGCAATGACGTGGTCCTGAGCGTGGTGGCGCCGAACTTGACGGTGAACAACGCTGTCGCGCCGTCGGCCAGCCCACCCCCCGGCACCGATCTGACGTACACAGTGACCGTGACGAACAATGGGAGCGGCAACGCCACGAGCGTGGTGGTCGTGGACACGCTCGCCTCCACGCTCCAGTTCAAGGTGGGAAGCGTCGTGAATACCCTGCCTCCCGGCGTGTCGGTGCTGGTCGCTTACTCGAGCGATGGTGGCGCGACGTGGACGTATGTCCCGGCGAGCGGTGCGTGCAGCGCGCCGACTAACTACGACCGTTGCGTAAATCGCATCCGTTGGAGCCTGCAGAACCCGTTGAGTTCCTCCGCGCCGAACAACACGGGCACGCTCAAGTTCGTCGCGCAGATTCGCTGAAGCGCGGCCCGGCCGGGTTTCCGGTTACCCTGCTCGTTACCGAGCGGTAACGGCGCTCCCAGCCTGCGAGACCCCTCGTCTCTCCGCCGAAGGTCGTAACGCACTTTGCTACATCATGTTAAGCAGTGGCGCGGCAATGGGCATGGTACCTGCCCCTGCCGAGCCGCGAAAGGAGCGTGCGCGCCGATGGTTCTACGCTGTCCCCGTTGTTCAACGCTGAAGTTCTTCGGCCGTCCCCAGGTCCTCGGGGAGCTCGTGGTGTGCCCGAAGTGCGACATGGTCTTCCGGTGGGGCGATGCCCGTCCCGGCAAGGCCGACGCCGATGGCACCACAGGAGACACAGGGGACGCGAACCGGTCCGACGGAAAGCGAGGCAAGCGATGACTCACAAAGAGATGTCAACCATGACGCTGCTGCGATTGCTGGTGGTTGGGATGGTGTGCGGCACCCTGATCGCGCCGCGGTCCGTGGCCGCTCAAGCCCAGGCCCCCAAGGCACTCGTGATCTCCGCGCACAACGTGACCGCGGAGACCGCGGGCGCCCGGGAGGCCGGCGCGGTCGCAAAGCCGGGCGATGTGATCCGCTACGCCCTGGTCTTCACGAACGTGACGGCCGGGCCCGTGAAGAACATCCAGTTCGTCGACCCGATCCCGCAGGGGACGGTCTACGTGCTCGGCTCGGCCGCGGCGGATCACCCCGTGCGGCTCGAGTACTCGATCGACGGCGGCAAGAGCTATTCGGCTCGACCGGTGATCGCCGTGGTCCAAGGCGGCAAGTCGGTGGA
>WNGQ01003298.1_pt1 | contig 16254 bp, 14 predicted proteins | sample 5407661 | NCBI WGS metagenome assembly WNGQ01 (sample SAMN13153382, study PRJNA577476) | soil metagenome | isolation source: 60 cm soil or saprolite under Garry oak tree replicate 2 | place: USA:California | collected 2016-06-15 | reverse complement strand
ACCGGATCACGCGTCACCGGGCGACGATTCGGGCGTTCCGGATGCTGCATCCCGACGTGGGCTCCTGGATCGCGCACCAGCTGTCCCGCAAGCTCGCGGACAACACCCGCGACCGGGCCGTGCTCGACCGTGCCGAGCGAGCCCAGGCGCAGTACGCCGAGCAGCTGCTCGCACGCCGGCCGGACCTGAACCTCGCGATTCTCGCCCACACGCATCGTCCGGCGCTGTCGCAGCTGCCGAACGGGAGGGCGTATCTGAATCCGGGAGCCTTCTTGGACGATGGACGATATGCCATCGTAACAAGAGAAAACGTCGAGCTAAAGACGTTTCACTAAAGACGTAGCACGAAGACGTAGCACGAAGACGTGGTCAACCGAGCGGAACGACTTCCACGTGCTGCAGCTTCTCCCCCAAGAACCTCGCCCCGACCTTCCGAAAGTGCGGCTCGTCGTCAGATACCACGAAGCGGTGCGTCGGGCGATTGTTCGGGGCAGCCGCGAGACCGTGTCGCGTCAGGTCCTCGGCCACGACCTTCGCCGTCTCCTCCGCGCTGTCCACGAGCGCCACTCCGGGGCCGAGCACGCGGGCGAGCAGGGGCTTCATGAGGGGGTAGTGCGTGCAACCCAGTACCAATACGTCCACCCCCGCGCGCTGGAGCGGCGCGAGGTACTCGCGCGCGATCAGCTCGGTCGCCGAATGGTCGAACCACCCTTCTTCGACGAGCGGCACGAACAACGGGCAGGCCTGCACGCACACCGCGGCGTCGGGCCGGAGCTGCTTGATGGCGCGCTCGTAGGCGCCGCTCGCGATCGTCCCCGCCGTGCCGATCACCCCGATTCGGCCCGACCTCGTGCCCTGCACGGCCGCGCGGGCGCCGGGCTCGATGACGCCGACCAGCGGCACCGGTGAGCGCTCCCTCAGGAATTCGAGCGCCTGGGCGCTGATGGTATTGCATGCGACCACCAGCGCCTTCACGCCGCGTTGCAGCAGGTAGGTGAGGATCTCGCCCGAGTAGCGGCGCACGGTGTCCGGCGATTTGGGGCCGTAGGGAACGCGCGCCGTGTCGCCGAAATAAATCACCGACTCGCGCGGCAGGCGCTCGAACACCGCGCGGGCGACGGTGAGTCCCCCGATCCCGGAATCGAACACGCCGAGCGGCGCCGGGTTCACGGCCGCGGCACCGGCACGCTGATCCCGATCCCGCCCGGGAATGTCCGAATCTTCAAGTCCTTGGGAAAATCCTGGAGGTGCGCCGAGACGAACGCCTCGGCTCCGGAGAAGAGATGATTGAAAACCCACAGCACGATCCAGTCCTGCACTTCCTGCCGCTTCGCCGTGAGGTTCGCTGAGTTGGTTTCCTTGAGGTAGTGCATTTCCGATTGGGCCTTGAGGGTCATCATTGCGGCGACGCCTTCCCACGTCGCGAACAGCGCGCCGGTGACGTGCCGGCCCGTCGCCGCCTGTCCCCATCCCGGCACGAGCAGCGAGCGCAGAAACGCGCCGATCGGCCGGATCCGGTGCGTGGTGTCCGTGCCGACGACGAGCGCGCCGGTGGTAACGAGCGGCGGCGCTGTCGTGTCGGGAACTTGGGCGGACAGGCGGACGGTCGGACCCGTGCACAGGAGGAAGATGGCGACGAGTCCTACTTCGACCGGATTCCGGCCCCCGATTCGGTGTCCCGTCACTGTGCCACCAGCACCTTGAGGCGTCCCGGCTCCACCCGGACCCTGCACTCGTGCGCATCCGGCTCGCGCAGCTCGCCATCCACGTGCAGCAGCAGCGGCCCGTCGAGCGAGCGGATCGTGACCTCACGGGTCTGGAACAGGGCGACCTCCCGCATCGTCGCGTGGGTCCCGCGCATCACCCGCGGCACCGCCAAGAGAAATCGCAGCAGCGAGACGCGCCGCACGAGACACACGTCCAGGCGCCCGTCTCCCGGCAGCGCGTTAGGTGCGAATCGATAACTGCCGCCCGCCGTCGTGCCATTGCACACCTCCACCATCATCATGTTCCCCGTCTCCGCGAATCCGCGCGCGCGAATCTCGAAGCGCGGCGGGCGAAAGCGGGCGAATGCGCGGAACACCGGCACGAAATACGACGCGAAGCCCGAGAGCCCCGGCATGGCGTTCCGGACCCGCACGACTTCCGGTCCGAACCCGAAGCCCACGCTGTTCACGAAATACTCGCCGCAGACCAGCCCAGCGTCGAACTGCGCCGTCCGAGCGGTGACGAGCCGCTGCACGGCGCGCACCGGGCTGTGCCGGTACACGCCCGCGAGCTTCGCGAAATCGTTCCCGGTGCCGATCGGCACGACACCGAGCGCGACCTCTCCACCACCCCCGTGGCGCAGCACGCCGTTCGCCACATCGTGCACGGTGCCGTCGCCGCCTACGGCCACGATGCGCTGCGCCCCCGCCTGCACCGCGCGCGCCGCGAGCTCGGCGCCGTGGCCCGGCCCTGCGGTGCGCTCCACGTCCACCGACCACCCCTGGCGGTGAAACTCGCGCGCGATGGGGTCGAGCGCGCGGGCTGCGGCGCCCCGGCCGGCTGCGGGGTTGAGCACGACGTGGGCGTGAATCAGAGGCTTCCATTATAAGCAGAGAGGCCCGATCCGGCAGCGGATCGGGCCTCGTGGGCTAAGAAAAAAGGTCGACTATGACCGGGTGACTGTGTATTGGCCGCACGCCGTGAACTGGATCGTGACGGTGGTGGATGCGGTGCCCTTGGTGACGACGACCGTGAGTGTCCCCAAATCGAACCGAGGCTCGACCGTGCAGCTCGCGTTGTAATGCAACGGATCGCTCGTCGACACGGACAACGAGTAGCTGTTGGTGCCGGACGTCCACGTGGACGACCCGGAGACGCTCCAGTTGCCGCTCGGGAGGGGCGACCCCATCTGGATGGAGCCGGCCTGGTCCGCGACGAAGGTCGCCAGCCATTTGCGGGCGTGCGACGCGGTGGCGCCCGTGGCGAAGGTGTAGTCGGTCTGCATCGTGTCCGTGAGCTGGATCTGGTCCGGGGTGCCGATCACCGACCGGACGCCGTTTTCGACCAGGGAGCGGGTGGTCCCCGTTGTCGTGTTGGTGACGGTCCGGGTGAAGGCGTTATGGCGCGTCCGGAACGCCCGGTCGGTGATCGCCGGAGTCGGATCGACGATGTCGATCGAGCCGCTCAGCGTGACGGTGTGCGCGTCGCCGCTGAACGTGCAGCCGGTGAAGTCGATGCGCACCGAATCGGGCACCGGATCCCCGTCGGAGTTAGTCGGCGGGGACGGGCTCCGGGTGGGCGTGCAGCTCGCGGACGACGTAGCCATCGCCGGCGCCCCGGGCATGGGGGCCACGGCGAACGGCATGCCGGTCGCGGCATCGAGCGTCGCCCCACCGGCGAGCGAGGCCGCATCGGTCGTGACGACTTCGGCGACGGCGTTGGCCTGGGGCTGCGTGAGAACCGCATTCTGGGGAGACGTCAAGGGTGAGGTGGAACACGCGGCGAACAGCGCGATGGTGATGGTGCCGGCGGCCAGCCGCCAGACTTTCCGAGACGTGCGACGCATGCGACGATTCCTCCGACGGGTTCGGGTGTAGGGCGCTGTTCCAGGGACGCCGGTTAGACGGAAGGGCCGTGGCAAGCGTTAAGGGTGTCCAGGACAGCGCTTCGGATAGAATAAAGACTGCGGAACGAGGCGTGGGGTCACAGTACCGGAGGCGCCGCGGCACGTGTGACGGAGCGCACATTGCGTCCGCCCACCCGTCTAGGAGCCCAGGTAACCCTTCGCCAGCAGTAGCTCTGCGTTGAGAATCGCCGCGCCGGCGGCGCCCCGGATCGTGTTGTGACTCAGCGCGATGAAGCGGTGCCCCAGCACCCCATCGCGGGCAATCCGGCCCACGCTGATGCTCATCCCTCCCCCAGCGTCGCGATCGAGCCGCGGCTGTGGGCGATCGGGCTCGTCGCGCACGAGGATGGGCCGCGCCGGCGCGCTGGGGAGACGGAGCTCCTGCGGCACGCCTGTGAAGGACGCGAACGCCTCGCGCAGCTCCGCCGGATCCGCCGTGCGGTCCAGCTTCACCCGCACCGCCGCCATGTGCCCGTCCACGACGTTCACCCGGTGGCATTGCGCGCTCACGGCAAACCTCGCGGGCGTCACGCGACCGGCCTCCAGGGAGCCCAGGATCTTCCGGGTCTCGCGCTCGATCTTTTCCTCTTCTTCCGCGATGAACGGGACCACGTTATCGGTGATGTCGAGGGACGCGACTCCGGGGTATCCCGCGCCCGAGAGCGCCTGGAGCGTCGTGACGACCACCGCCTCGATGCCGAAGCGCGCGGCGAGGGGCGCCAGCGCGAGCGCGATCATCACGGTCGAGCAGTTGGGGTTCGCGACGATGAACCCACCGCCGGTCGCCTTGCAGGCGTCGAGCAGCGCGAGCTGGTCGGGGTTCACCTCCGGGATCAGCAGGGGCACCGCATCGTCCATGCGGTGCGGCGACGAATTGGTCACGACCCGGTACCCCGCACGCGCGAACCGCGTCTCGACCGACCCGGCGACGTCGGATGGAAGGCTGGAGAACACGACGTCGCAATCGAGCGGCGGCTCGGGCGCTTGGACGACGAGGTCGCGCACCGCGTCCGGCACGGCGCCCGGGAGTCGCCAGGCGCAGGCCGCCGCGTACGGCTTGCCCTGCGACCGGTCGGAAGCGGCCAGGGCGGTCACACTGAACCGGGGATGCCGCTCGAGCAGCTGCAGGAAGCGCTGCCCGACGGTCCCCGTCGCCCCGAGAATGCCGACCCGAATCTTCCCCATCGCTGCTCCTTGACGCATCTAACGCCCACGGCGAGTATTGAACATACATACAACCGAAGTGGTCGTGGTGAGCGCCCGCGGCGTGGCATTGCGCGGGCTTTTCTGTTTCCCGAAAGAGACGGGGATGCGAGCGAGCGTGACCGTGCGGGTGGCCGGCTCGACGTCCAACCTGGGCGCCGGGTTCGACTGCGTGGGGGTGGCTGTGGGGCGCTGGCTCCGGGTCACCGCCCAGGCAACCAGCGGCGGAAAACCGGTCGTGATCGAGCGCCGCGGGACGCTCCGTGCCCTCGACACCGCGCCCGAGGCGGACCTGCTGTATCGCGGTTTCGCCGCCGCCTGCCGGCGGGCCGGGCGGGAGGTGCCCGGCGGCCTCGCGCTGGCCGCCGACTCCGACATTCCCGTCGCCCGAGGGCTCGGCTCTTCAGCGGCCGCGACGGTCGCGGGGGCCGCCGCCGCCGCGGCGCTGCTCAACTTCGCGCTCGATGCCGCGGGACTGACGGAGCTCTGCAGCGAGCTCGAAGGGCACCCGGACAACGTCGCGCCGGCGGTGTTCGGCGGCGCCAACCTCGTGCTGCGGGGACCGGACGGTCTGATCGTGACGCCGCTTCCCATTCACCAATCACTGGCGCTGGTGTTCGCCATCCCGGACTTCACCGTTGAGACGAAGCGCGCGCGCGCCGCGCTGCCGGCCACCCTGCCGCACGCGGAAGCGGTGCGGGCGGCCGCGAAGAGCGCCGCCCTGGTCCACGGTCTGGCGCATGGCGACGCGCGATTGCTCGCCGCCGGGCTCGACGACGTGCTCCACGTCCCGTTCCGACGCTCGCTCGTGCCAGGGTATGACGAGGTGACGGGAGCGGCGCGGCAGGCGGGCGCATACGGTGCCACGCTCTCCGGGTCGGGGCCGACCATCGTCGCGGTGGTCGGTGCCGACGGCGTGCGAGCCGTGGGCGACGCCATGGTACGCGCCTGGGGGGCCCGCGGCACCAGCGCCCAGACGTTTCACGCCGCCCGCCCCGCCGGCGGCTTCGAGACAGACTGATGGCCCGCGCCCCCCGCGCGCCCCCGCACATCCACAAGTTCGGCGGCGCGTCGCTCGCGAACGCTGCCGGGATGGCGCACGCCGCGAGGATCGTGGTCGGACATCGCCCTGCCCCACAGGTCGTGGTCGTATCGGCGATGAGCGGCGTGACCGACGCCCTGCTCGAATGCGCCGCGCGGGCGTCACGCGGCGACGCCGCGCAGGTTCGCGCCGCCGCCAAGACGCTCCGCGCCCGGCACGCCGAGGCCGTCCGCGCTCTGGTACCCCGAGGCGCCCGGCTCGACGAGCTCGTCGGGATCATCGACGCCGCGTTCGCCGAGCTGGAGCAGCTCGCGGGTGGGCTCGGCGTCCTGCGTGAGATCACCCCTCGCACGATCGACTACCTGGTGGCGCGGGGCGAGCGGCTCTCGGCGCAGATGTTCGCCGCCGCGCTCGAAGCGGCCGGCTGCCCCGCCGTCTACGTGGACGCGACGGAAGTTGTCCAGACCGACGGCACCTTCGGCAACGCTTCCCCCGACCTGGGCGGCACCCAGCATCACGCGCGCCGCGCGCTCGGACCGGTGCTGGCGCGCGGCGCGGTCCCTGTGGTCCCGGGGTTTCTCGGCGCCGCCCCGGACGGCCAAGTCGCCACCCTGGGGCGCGGTGGCTCCGATCTGACCGCTACGCTGCTCGCGCGCGTATTGGGTGCGCGCGACGTGTCGCTCTGGAAAGACGTCCCGGGCCTGCTCACGGCGGATCCCCGGATCGTGCCCGACGCGCGTGTGGTGCCGCAGGTCCACCTGCGCGAAGCGGCGGAGCTCGCCTATTACGGCGCCAAGGTGCTGCACCCGCGCTCGCTCGTCCCCGTGATGAAGCAGAACGTCGCGATTCATATCCGCCCGTTTGCCGAGCCTGCGTCCCTCGGCACCGAGATCTCGCGGCGCCGCACCCTCGAGCAGTATCCCGTAAAAGCGCTCTCGGCCATTCCGAAGCAGGCGCTGCTCACGGTCACGGGCAGCGGCATGCTGGGCGTCCCCGGCATCGCGGCCCGGACCTTCGCGGCGGTGCACCACGAAGGGATCTCGGTGTCGCTCATCACGCAGGCCTCGTCCGAGCACTCGATCTGCTTCAGCGTCCCGGAGGAAAGCGCGCAGCGCGCGCGCCGCAGCCTGGAGCAGACGTTCCAGCGGGAGATCGCGCGGCAGGAAATCGACGGGGTCGAGGCGCGCACCGGTCTCGCGACCCTCGTGGTGGTGGGGCTCGGCATGGCGGAGACGCCGGGCATCGCCGCCCGCGTCTTCTCCGCCCTGGCCGAAGCCGGGATCAACGTGATCGCCACGGCCCAGGGGTCGTCGGAGCTCAACCTGTCGCTCGTGGTGGACGGCAAGGAAGCGCCGCGCGCCCAGCGCGTGGTGCACGCGGCGTTTCAGCTCTCGAAGATCGGCGGCGGCGCGGTGGCGCACCCCGAGCGCAGCGACGTGGTGCTGCTCGGTTTCGGGCAGATCGGGCGGGCGCTCGCTCCCATGATCGCGAAGGTGAAACGGGAGGCGCTCACCCTCCGCATCGTGGGCCTGATCGACTCGAGCGGTTTCGTGTTCGACGCGGACGGCTTTTCGCCGCGCCGCCTCGCGGCGTTGGGGGCAGCGAAAGCCAAGGGTGCGCCGCTCGGCAAAGCGGCGGGTGGGCGGCAGGCGAGCGCCGCCGAAGCGGTGGCGTTCGTGGCTCGTCATGCCCTCAGCAATCCCATCCTGGTGGACCTGACGGCCGACGAGACCACCGACACGCTCACGACGGCGCTGGGCGCGGGGATGCACGTGGTGCTCGCCAACAAGCGCCCCGTCACCACCGACAAGCGGCAGTACGACGCGCTCCGCGCCGCCGCCCAGGCGCACGGCCGCCGCCTGCTGCTCGAGGCGACCGTGGGCGCCGGGCTGCCGATCATCGATACCTATCAGAAGCTGGTGGAATCGGGTGACCGGGTATCGAAGATCGAGGGCTGCCCGTCGGGGACGCTCGGCTACCTCTTCGGGGAGCTGGGCCGCGGCGCCGCGTTCTCGACGGCGCTCGAGGGGGCGATCGCCAAGGGCTATCCCGAGCCGGACCCGCGCGAGGACCTGTCCGGCATGGACGTGGCGCGCAAGGCGCTGATTCTCGGACGGCTGCTGGGTTTTTCCGGCGAGCTCGACGACATCGCGGTCGAGTCGCTGGTTCCGGATGGCGCCGGGCGGCTCAAGCTCGATCAGTTCCTCGCGTCGCTCGAGCAGTTCGACGCGGCATGGGCGAAGCGGGTGGCGGCGGCCCGGGCACGCGGCGGGGTGCTGCGTTACCGCGCGATCGTCACGCGAAAGAGCATCCGGGTCGGCCTCGTCGTGGTCGACGCGTCGAGTCCGATGGCTTCGCTCAACGGGACGGACAACCAGTTTATCTTCACGACCATGCGCTACAAGAAGAACCCGCTGGTGATCACTGGGCCCGGCGCGGGCCCAGCGGTCACAGCGGGAGGCATCCTGAACGATGTGCTGAAGCTCGCCGGTGCATGAAGCCCGCCCCTCGTCTCACCTGGCAGGTGTGCGCGAGCTGCGGCAGCGAGATTCCCGAGACCGATCCTCACCCACGATGCCCGCGCTGCCGCGGGCTCCTGGAGCTGCGTCACGAGCCCCCGGCCCAGGGCGGGAACGCGCTCCGGGCCACATTCGACGCGCGTTGGGGCGTGCGCCGGGGCGTGCTCGCTTCGGGGGTGTGGCGCTACGCCGAGGCGGTCCTCCCCACGGCGGGCGAGCACATCCTCTCCTATCCCGAGGGCAACACGCCGCTGCTCACCAGCGCGGCGGTGAGGCGGTGGGCGGGTGCGCCGGACCTGTGGCTCAAGCACGAAGGCCACAACCCCACGGGCTCGTTCAAGGACCGCGGCATGACCGTGGGCGTGACGCAGGCGCGGCGCGTCCGCGCCCGCGCGGTCGCGTGCGCGTCCACCGGCAATACGGCGGCGGCGCTCGCCGCCTACGCCGCGCTCGCCGAGCTACCGGCGCTGGTCCTGGTGCCGAAAGGTCAAGTGGCGCTCGGCAAGCTGGCGCAGGCGCTCGCGTACGGGGCCCGGACGCTGCTGGTGCGGGGCAACTTCGACGACTGCCTCGAGCTCGCCGACCAGGCGAGCGAGCGCCTGGGCGTCTATCTCCTCAATTCGGTGAATCCGTTCCGGCTCGAGGGCCAGAAGACCATCGTGCTGGAGCTGCTGCAACAGCTCGGCTGGGAGTCCCCCCACTGGATCGTGGTGCCCGCAGGCAACCTCGGTAACACCGCGGCGTTCGGGAAGGCGCTGGAGGAAGCGCGAGCGTGGGGCCTGATCGACCACGCGCCGCGCCTCGCCGCCATCCAGGCCCAGGGCGCCGCGCCGTTCGCGCTGAGCTTCCGTGAAGGATTCGCCCAGCGACACCGGGTGGAGCCGCACACCGTGGCATCGGCCATCAACATCGGCAACCCGGTGTCGTACGAGCGCGCCGTGCGCGCCATCCGTGACACGAACGGGGTCGTCACTACCGTGAGCGATGATGAGATTCTCGAGGCCAAGGCAGTCGTGGACGCCGCGGGGATCGGGTGCGAGCCGGCGAGCGCCGCGGCCCTCGCCGGGACCGCGCGGCTGATCCGCGAGCGCGTGATCCAGCCGAGCGACCGCGTGGTCGCGGTGCTCACGGGACACGTGTTGAAGGATCCGGAGACGGTGACGCGCTATCATCAGGAGCTCGAGCCGCGGCCCGCCCGCGCCAACCGGCCGATCGAGATCGAGGCGCGTCTTGGGGAGGTGGAGCGGGCGATGGGCGGCTGAGGCCGCCCGTCAGTAGTCGGCGAGGTACTCCTCGTCCCAGGCGACGTCGAACTCACTCCGACAACGAGGGCACTCGAGGCGGTGCGGACGGCCGTGCAGCGCCGCGCGCTCCCGACAGCTCGGGCACACGCCGTACTGCGGACCCCATTCGGCCGGCAGCTCGCCGGCCCCGGCGGGGCGCGGCACGACGGACCACCGCGTGGGTGGCCGCGAGACGACCTGAACGAGGTAGTGGGGGACCTTGAGGGGCCTGCGGTTAACGTCGAGGATGGCTTCGAGCGAGGCGAGCCGCGCTACGCGGTACCAAGCCCCGCGCCGCAGCGCGCAGTTGACGTCCACCTGGAGACGACCCCATTGCATTCCGGCCACGGCCGAAAATACGTCGGGTGGCCTCCCGGCGAGCGTGATCCAGGCCACACCCGTTTCGGCAAGTTGCTTCAGGGATCCGCGTGGTGCCCCATCATCATGTCCGCCATCATCTCCGCGCTGCCGGAGCGGATCGTGGCCGCCAAGTCCTGCTGGTACAGCGAATCCCGCGTATCGACCGCGGGCCACACCGCCCCGTGGTCGGGCACGAACAATCCGGCCACCGCCCCCATGCCGCCATCGCGGATGTGCCGCCCGGTCGGGTTCTCATACACGGCCGTCAGCCGGTAGCGGTGCGCCGGGACGACGTGCACCCCGAGCCGGCGCCAGTTGTAGAAGCGGGCCAGCGGGAACGTGATGACGCGCCCGGCGGCGTCGGTGACCGGGGTGCCGCGCCACACCACCGTGCCGGTCGTCATGTCTTTCAGCTCGAGGCTGACGCCGTAATCGTGCATGTGGCCCCCCAGGCCCAGGATGGTACCCGGGATCGCGGGACTGCCTTCCCAGAATCGCTCCGTGTGTCCGGGAGGGAGATCGAACGCCTTGCTCCCCGTGGGCGGGCGACCGAGCGGGTACTGGACGTCGATGGACCAGGGGTAGGTGCGGTATAGCGGCCAGGGGCGGCCGCCGGGAACGTAGCGCAGCACGAGCCGCACGTGTACGCGGCGATAGGCCACGTCCGAACTGTTGGCGAGCATCGCGCCGGCGATGAGCCGTTGACCGCGTGCGAGCGGGAGTCCGAACAGCAGGCGCGGGATCGTGATCGCCGGGGTCTCCCGACTCATCGCGAGCAGGTGCAGACCGATCGGGAGGAAGAGCTCCCGGTGGTCCGGATCGCTGAGGTTGAAATGATGCAGCATCTCGTGCGGCAGGAGCCGCCCCGACCCGTCCACCACCTCCACGCGGGAGCTGTGGAGCGACGCATCCACCGGGACGAGGACCTGACACAGCGGCAACCCGACCATCGTTTCGCCGCCCGAGCCCGCGGCCGGCACGTCCACCGGGGGCAGCTGGATCACGAGCTCATGGGCGCCGGAGTCCACCAGGACCGTGGCATCGGGCAGCGTTTCGGGACCGGGGCCGCGGCGCGCGGCGAGCAGCGCGACGAGGAAGAGAACGGCCCGCATGCCGGCTGCTCCAGGAGTTGAAGTGAGGACAACATACCGGCTGGCGTGCGTTTTGGCGACGGGCCGGCCGGCTATGAGGTGCTGGGGTAGACGCGGCGGGTGGCGGCGCCGCGGGGAGCGGCCGCGAGCCCACAATCCTGATCTTCGTTCCTCATGACTGAGCGAAGCAGGGGGCACGGCTCACTCCCCGCGAGCCGACCGGTTCTAACGCAAGGGGAGTGCCACGGTCCGCAGTAGACATGGTGCAGAGGGCGTGAGTGACTGAGGCAGGTTCCACACAGCGATGTCGCGGAGGTGCGACACAAATAGGACAGAGCGTGGCGGGAGCGTGTAGGAATCGAACCTACCGAGGTCCAGAAGGACCCCAGCTGGTTTTGAAGACCAGTCGGACCACCAGGCCCGATCCGCCCCCAGCGTGACCTCGCTCACTTGCCTCCCGGGCCCGTTGCACCCATTGTGGACCGCCATGATCGCCGCCCTGGGCACCGTCCTCGTCGTCGACGACGACGCCGTACTGCGAAGCTCGCTGGAAAGCGTGCTCGGCGACCTCGGATACCGGGTCTTGAGCACCGGCAGCCCGGATGTGGCCTACCAGCTGCTGGGGACGGAGTCGGCCGTCGCGGTCCTCTTGGACGTTCGCCTGCCCACGATGTCCGGACTCTCCCTCTACCTCGCCATGACCCACCGCTGGCCGCGACTCCGCGGTCGCGTCGCCCTGATCACGGGGGACGCCGACGCGCCCGACGTGCGCACCTGGGCGGAACGGAATCCCTGCACCGTTATTCGCAAGCCGTTCAGCTTCCGAGAGATCACGGGCTGGCTGGACGCCGTGGCACGCCCGCTCGACGACGCCGCCACGGCGGGGTAGCCGCTAGCGGGCCTGGACGATCGTCACCGATACCGTTGCGCCGGCAATCGTCAAGTCTGCCTGACCCACGCCCTCCGGTCTGAACGTCACCGCCGCTGCGCCGCCGTCCGATTCAACGCTGACTACCCTCAAAAGTGTCGACTTCAGGTTGAACCGAGTGCGCACGTTCTGGATCAAGCGCGCCAGATTCGCCATGGGCACGGTGTTACCGTACGCGTCCTGCGCGGACACCCGGACCACAAACGTACGCCCGACCGGCACGGTCATGGTGCCGGCGTCGACCCGCGTCCCGTCCCGCTCGAGGATCACCCCGGTGGGCGGCCCCGGCTCTACCGAGAGCGCCGCCTGCCGCTCCAGCGAGTCCACGGTTGCTGTCACGAGGGCCGGGCCGGCCTGGTTGCCGAGGGTCACGTCCACGCGGGCGATCCCGGTCGAGTCGGTGACGACGCTGTCGGTGTCGACGTCGGCGTTGACCGCTCGGAACGCCACGACTTTCCCGGCCAAGGGCCTGCCGAGGTTGGAGCGCACTTGAAACACCAGCGGCTCGCTCAGCCGGGTCCGCGCCATGCCCCGTTGACCCGTGCCGGAGACGAAGCCCGTAGTCGCGGGCGCCACCATGTCGGTCCGAACCACGTCCACCGATCCGACCGGCTGGCCTCGAACGCGGATCGTGAGCTTCCCTCCGCGCCGCACCGCGGCTCGCTCGATGCCGAACGCGGCCCGCCCGAGCGAGTCAGTGGAGCGGGTCTCGGTCACCACTCCCATGTCAGGGCCGTCCGGTCGCAGCGAGACCGCCTCGCCCGGCACGGCGTTCCCCAACGAATCCCGTACGGTGACCAGCAGCGAGATGGGTCCGCGCGCGCCGGCCCGCACCTCCACGTGGCCCGGCTGTACCGCGGCGACGACCGGCCCCGCGGGGCCGACCACCACCTCGAGCGGCGGCGTTCCCGGGATCGACGCGCCCGAGCCGGTGACGATCTCGAACGTGTATGTCGCGGGGACTCGACCGACCGGGAAGCGGAACACCGCGGTGCCGCTCGCGTCGGTGACGGCCTGGGCGTCCTGCGGCGGCCCGCCGGGAATGCCGGAGCTCCCACGCAGTATCAGCGGGACGCCTGCCTGCGGGGCATCACCCCGCCTCACCCGCACGCGCGCCACTGCGTCGCCCCCCACGGTGACGACCAGCCGGGCGGGCAGCGGCGCGGCGGCAAGGGGTAGCGTGGCCGGAACTCGATGCTCCGCGGACGTCGCGCATCCGCCGATACTGTTGAGCACGTCCGAGTCGGCGCCGAAGTCGCGCAGATCAGCCCAATCCCGTGGCGTAGGTCGAAAGGCGACGCAGTTGCGCCGGATCAGGTCCGCGACCTCACGCCGGGAGATCAGCGGGTTGGAGAGCAGTCGGATCACATCCGTCTTACGCAGCGGCTGCGACCCCTGCGTCGTCGCCCGACACGGCAGAGCGCTCACGAGGACGACGAGCAAAGCGACCGCGCGCATCACGGTCGGGTGCAGGCCGTGCGTTCGAACCGCCGCTCGACGCCGTCGACATCGGTATAAAGCGCCCGATCCCGGGCCGTGCGGGCGGAATCGAGCGGCGTCCCGCTTGCCTTCCGCACGCTGTTGTAGGTCGTCCAGCGCTCTTCGACCAGGACGAGCCCGCGTCCCAGCTCGGGGCACTGCATCTGGCGGCTGGCGAACAGTCGCGCACGCAGGTCGAACGCGGCGATCGCCAGGGCGAGCGTGTCTGCGACCTGGTCCAGCCGCTCGAGCGGCGTCGCCGCCGCGGCCGTGAGCGAGCCCGCGGGTGCCGCGAGGGACGCGGGACTCGCGGGCGGGTCTGCGGCCGAGTACAGTCGGACCAGCACGGCGACGGCCAGGACGGCCACCGCGGCGTACGCGGCCCCCCGCGCGATGCGCCCGATCCGCGCGGCGGACGGCCAGCGTCCCCTGCCCTCATCGCCACCACCGAACTGGTCGGGCAGAAAGACCCACGGTTGCACCGACGACGACGCGCGTCGGAGCGCAGGGGGGGAACCGGGCGCCGCGAAGACCGCGGGAACGGGAAGGGGGGCGGGCGGCACGAGCGCCGTCTCCTCGGTGCGGTAGTTGTCCCAGCGCAGCCGCGTGGGCTTGCTCCCGTCGGGTCGGAAGGATGCCGGATCGACCAGCTCATAGAACGGCAGGCACTCTTGCGCCCAGCCGCTACTTGCGGAGCGACGCAATACCCCGCCCACGGTCGTGTCGCCCGAGCCCACCACGACAGCGAGCTGCCACGGTTGCACGAAAAACGCCCTGTGCGCGTCCGCCTCCGCAGGCGACAGCGCGGCCTCCCCGCCGCCCCCTCGGTACCAGCCGACCAGCAGACCGCCGGATTTCCGTAACACGTCCTGCGCCACTACCCATCCCTGCACCAGCACCGTCTTGGCGTCGTCGTCCGGGCTCGCGGGGAGGCGTATGGTGGACTCGACGATGACATGCGACGCCCCGGTTTCCGGGGAGTCCACCACGTCTCCGATCAACAGCCCGAAGCACGCGGCGGGCGTCGCCGCGCAGTGATCGTGCACGGCAGCCAGCGCGCGCTGCGTGATGAAAACGGGGAAGGACCCGGCGTCCTGCTCTGCCGCGCCCTCGATCGGCTTCCAGAGGATGGAAGCCGCAATCGGCATCGGTCGTTCGTCGGAGCCGGCCTCGGCGGGCTCAGCCCCGCCAGGGACGCGGAACCGCACCACCCTGCCCTGCACTCCGTCTTTCTTGACTCGCTTCCACATGCGGCTACCCGCAGACCAGATCTTCAGTGTTGAAATACGCCTCCTCGGTCACCGCGTCAACCGGTCTGAGGCGAATGCCTGCATCATCCGATACCAAAACTCGAGCGCGTCGTAGAAGCTCTGTACGCCGAGCCGCTCATCGCGGCCGTGCGCCCGCACGTCGTTCTGCTCTTCAAACACCGCCGAGACGCCGTAGGTAGGGATCCCGGCGTTGCGGAGTGCCAGCCCATCGGTCGCGCCCGCTTCCATGACCGGCACGACCGGGATGCCGGGAAACTGTTCGGCGACGAGCTGCTCGATCGGGCCCATGATCGAGGCCGTGAGCGGGGACGGCGGGCTCGGGGTCGGCGTGTTGGTCGCGCGCAGCGTGATGCGGTCGTCGGCGGCGAGGCGCCGCAGGGTCGCTTCGACCTCCGAGGCGGGCTCCCCCGGCAGGATGCGGCAGTTGACCGTGAGCCGGGCGGACTGGGGCAGCGCGTTCTCGGCGTGGCCCGCCGTCATCATGGTGGCGACGCAGGTCGTGCGGAGCTTGGAGTTGTAGAATGGAACGGCCGACAGATGCGCGACGGCCGCGCTGTCCGGCGGATCCTTCAGGACGCCGCGCATGTCGTCGGCGAGGGACCCGCTCTCGAGCGCGGCCGAGCGCTCGAAGAACGTCCGGGACACTTCGTTCAGCTTGACCGGGAACTGATACTGCGCGAGGCGCTCCAGCACCGGCGCGAGCCGGTACACGGGATTGTCCGCGGGCCGCGGGAGGGAGCTGTGCCCGCCCTTGTCGGTGGCTTCGAGCACGTAGGTCGCATAGACCTTTTCGCTCGCCTGGACCACGAACATCACGCGGCGCCCGTCCCGCAACACGCCGCCGCCCGCGTCGGTGTTCAGGGCGAACTCCGCGTCGATCAGATCGCGATGGTTCGCCACGACCCACGCGATGCAGCTGCCCGCGGTCTCTTCATCGCCGTTGAGCATCAGGATCAGGTCGCGCTGCGGCTTGAACCCTGCCTGCTTGAGCCGAATGAAGTCGGCGACGAGCATCGTGGCTCCGGCCTTGTTGTCGGTGGAGCCGCGCCCGTAGAAGTAGCCGTCCTTCTCGAGGAAGGTGAACGGGTCGACGGACCAGTCCGCCCGCCGTGCCGGCACCACATCCAGGTGCGCGAACACGATGATCGGACGCCCGCCCGCCCCGGTGCCGCGGTAGCGCGCGACGAGGTTGCCGTGCTTCGCATCGGGGCCGAGCAGCACGCGCACGTCGGCCGCCGGGAATCCGGCGGCGAGGAGCCGTTGCGCCATGGCGCGGGCGGCGCGCGGCGTGTTCCCCAGCGAGTCGGTCGTATTGATCTCGATCAGCTCGCGGAAGATGTGGCGCGCCAGCTGGCTGTCGGCGGGCGTGCGCCGCGATTGCGCGGCCGCCGGGCCGGGGACCGCTACCGCCGCCACGAGCAGCGCCCACAGCGGGACCCGCGGTGGATTCATCTGACCCTCGCGA